>Ga0187850_10000242_pt1 | contig 75451 bp, 65 predicted proteins | sample June2016WEW_4_15_FD_132436 | JGI IMG/M metagenome (GOLD analysis project Ga0187850, IMG submission 132436) | Peatland microbial communities from SPRUCE experiment site at the Marcell Experimental Forest, Minnesota, USA - June2016WEW_4_150 | ecosystem: Environmental > Terrestrial > Soil >...
GACGCTTTCTTCGCGAGCCCGCCGCTCGGTCTCGGTGCGCTTGAGGTCCACCAGCTTGAGCGGGACCTCCTCCCACTCGCTGCGCTCAACGCTATAGAACCGCACGCGATCGCCGTCGACCTTGTACTCACGCACGAGGTGGAATGCGCCGTCGTTCAGGTACAAGTTGAAATTCGCGGCCAACAGCGTGAGGGCCGAGACCAGGACGGCGAAGATTAGCCGGGCCATTCGACACCTAGATTGTAACGTGGGGCAGGCCATCGACCCGCGTGGCCTGCCATCTTGGCGGACGACACAAACCGATCGTCCGCCCCACTAGAGGACTCGCTCCGGTGACTGCATGATATCCAGCGCCTCGCCGGCGGAGATGCCCTGGTGCACCAGACCGTGGATCGCGCGGAGCGCGGGCGGCTCGGCGAGTGCGCGGTCCCGCAGCACCACGCCCTGAGCGGCGCCCTGCATCAGGTCGTAGATCATCTCCAGGAGGCCAGGCATCACGGGCAGATCCTCGGCCAGACTGGCCAGGAATGGCCGGCCGGTCATGCGCACGAAGTGGCGGTCGTTGACCAGTTCGGGAACGAAGCGGGCCTGGATGACGTCAGCTCCGAACTCGGCGACGAGGCGCGCAACCTCGATCCATGCTTCCCCAGACACCTCGGCGATGACCGGCATACCCAAGCGGCGGGCATCCTCGGTGACGCGGCCGAGACGATCGAGACCCTCGCTGGGCTCGCGGCAAGACGCCTCCACGCTGACCAGCACCGCCTCGGCGCCCATCTCGAGGGCGGCCTGCACGCTCAAGAGCTGCTGCGCCCTGCGCAACCCGCCATCGATGCGCAGGATGACCGAAAGTCCGGCCAGTTCCTCAGCCACCATGTCCAGCAGCCCCGGAGTGAGCACGACCGCGTCCGCGCCGGCGCGCGCCAACTGGCGCACCTTGCCCAGCCGGTCACCGGCCAGGGGGCCGCAATCCACGATCAAAGCCCGGCCATTGGCGAAGATACGCCTCAGCCGCAGCGACTTGCCTAGCCTCATTCCCCCTATCATACGGCCAGAAGGGAGAGGAGGAAGGTCTTTTTATCGGGAAACGCTCTTGGTCATCCTGTCCAGGACGTCGCGGTCGATCTCGTAGCCGAGCCCTGGTTTGGTGGGCGCGTAGACGTATCCGTCCGGGGCGATGCGGATGCGGTCCTTGAAATAGGGACGGTCGCCGACGCCCTGGGGTACCGTCATTTCGAACCACACATTGTTGGGCATCGCCAGCTCGCAGTGGAAGTGCACCGCGTGATCCAGCACTTCGCCCCAGTTGTGCGGCGCGCACTCCAGGCCGAAACACTCCGCCAGGCGGGCGACCTTTATCCCGCCGGTAATCCCGCCCACGTTGTCCACGATGAAGCGCACGACATCGACCGCTCCCCTGCGGATGTACTCAGCAAAGTCGTAAATCGAGAAGATGAACTCCCCGATGTGGATTGGAACGTCCAGCGCCCGGCACAGCTCCACCAGGCCCTCGATGTCGCTGGTGGGGATCGGATCTTCGTAAGCCACGAAGTTCAACTCGTCCATCAAGCGGCCGACTTTGAGGGCCTCCTCGCGCGTGTAGACGCCTACGGGGTCCATCAGCAGGATGAAATCGTCTCCCGTTGCCCCGCGGACCGCCTTGGAGACCTCCATGTCCAGCCTGTAGTCGTGGCCACCGTCCGGCAGGCTGGGCGGATGGATCTTGTATGCCTTGAAACCTTCGGCCTTGCACTTCCGGACCTCGGCGACGAAGGCGTCCACGGTCTTGTGGTGCTGAGAGCTCGCATAAGCCAGCACCCGGTTCCTGTACGCTCCAAGAATCCGATAAACCGGGAGGCCCACCGCTTTGCCGAGGATGTCCCACAGGCAGTTGTCGATGGCCGAGGCATAGGAAAGCTGCCCCAAGCGACGCCTGCTCGGGTCCCACTGGGAGGTAAGTGCGGGAAGGTCGAGAGTGCTCTTGCCGGCCAGCGCGGCCTTGGCGTAGTCCAGCCAGCCCAGGTTGCTCCAGTTGGGATGGAAATAGCGGTTGGCGAGGGTGTAGTTGCCCTCGATCCCGCTCGCGGTCACGATGGCAGCGACCTGATTGTACCCGCGGTTGGTCACGCCGGAGACCGGAGGCTCCAGGTTGTAGACCTTGACTTCCTTGATGGAGAGGTCGGGGAGGTCCGCCGGCTTGACTCCGGCTGCCTGGGCGGCCGCGCGGGCCGGTTCAGTCACTGCCGAAGCTCCCGCCAGCGCGCCCAGTGTGGAAGCGCCGAAGAAACGGCGCCGCGACACGCTACGTTGCGCCATGGAAGCTCTCCTCCTACGCCCTCAACCAGGGCTTGACGAAATCCAGCATCTCACGGAGCACCTGCTTGCCGGTCGAGTCCAGAACCTGCGACATCTCCCTCTGCCGCTCGCGCGTGCCGTAGGTCTTGAACACTCCGCGAAGGTACAGAATGTACTTCAGCGCTTCGATGCCATAGGCCCCGACTTCGGTGATGAACAGGGCCGCCTTGGCGAACACCTCCATGGCATCCTTCCGCCGGCCGGCGTGCCAGAGGTCCCACGCGGCGGCGTAGAGATCGGCGAACGCGGCGGCGGGCATGCTGCCGGAGAAGCCCCGCTGCATCTCGTCGATGAGGGTTCGGCCGTGAGATCCCGTAAACACCTTGAGCTGACCGGAGGTCTTCTCACGCAGCGGTGCGATGCGCGCGAGCGGCTGTCCCGCTTCGTCCTTGACGTAGCGCAGCGTGGGAACGGTCTTGTACATCTCCAGGATCGCCTCCACGCCGATGTCTCCCACCGCCTGCAAGAACAGCGGCAACTCGGTGGCTTTGCCAACCTCCTTGAAGTACTCCAGGACCGCCTTGGGATCGCTCTGCCTGGCTGGAGGAAGCGAGATGATGGCGTCGGCGCCGGCCTTCTCGGCGTGTTTGGCGTAGCGGACCGCCGTGGCGAGGTCGGGGCCTTGTACGCCGAGCACGATCGCGGGCCGCAACTTCTTCCCCACGGAAGCGACCGCCTCGGCGCCCTCCAGGCGCTCCGCTTCGGTCAGGGTCGACCACTCGCTGGCGATCTGGGGCCAGACGAAGCCATGCACCCGCCCGCGGTCGATGAAACGCACCTGCTCCACCAGCGCGTCCAGATCGAGCTTGTCCGATTCGGTGAAAGGCGTCTGCCCGATGGGGAAGATTCCGCGCAACGGTTTGGAACCGGTTCCCTGGGCCGGCAGCGCGAGCGAGAACGCTCCCGCGCTCAAAAACTGGAGGAATTCCCGCCTCTGCATGATTTGCCTCCTCGATCCGGGATCGGAGGGATTATACTGGCATTCCCTGCCGCCCTGCAAACAAAACATGTCGTCTGGAACAAATGACTGGGCGCGACATCGCCCGCCCGGCCGGGCTGGGCTCTCTTAGCCGTCCCGGGCTTGGATGTGCAATTTCTGGCCGGTGACGCGCGCGGGACCTCTCAGGGCACGGTGCAATAGCGGATACCGGCAACCGGGTCGGCCCATATCGCCCAGACGGACCCGCGGCCGAGCACTACCAGCCGCAAGGAGGTAACGGATGAGGCGTGATCCGCCAGGGTGGACCAGCCGGCGCCGCCGGCCAGCCGTCGGACGAGCAGCTTGCCATCGAGCTTGACCAGCACCGCCGGGTTTTCGAGCGGCGGCGCGGTGATGGCCCAATCGGTCGGGCGTGCCCTATCCGGGCTCGCGGGGCCATCGAAGGCCCATTCGGCCGCCTTCGCCCCGGGATCGAGCGGCAGGCGCAGGTAGAGCATCTTCGCTTGTTCGCCGACAGGGCCAAACAGGGCATCCACCATTCCGGGGCTCGAACCGGCCACCGGAGCAACGGCGAGTGCCGCGAGCGGCTCGTTGCGCTCGACCAGCAGGGAGGGCGGTTCCGTCGTGCCCGCTTCGGGCGACACCACCTGGCGGCGGATACGTGTCCCACCCGCTTCGCTGGCGGCCCAGATCATGTCGAACTGCGGCGGCTCTTGCCAGGACCGGCGGCGCACCGCCCAGTGGACGGGCAGGGCCGTTGCGGCCAGAGGCGCCCGCTTTACGCTTACGCTCCCGGAGGCGGCGAAGGTCGCGGCGGCCAACGCCACCCGCCCCCCCGGGTCCAGGCCGAGGGCGGCAAAAGTAGCCGATTCCTGCGTGGGCTGCCACCCCACCTGCTGGAGCGCGGGTTCCCGCAAGCCGAGCGGCACAGCGTCCACCCGCTTGTAGAGCGTGGCATATTCGGCCACCCCAGCCCCGGCGGCATCCCCCTGCAGCCAGGCGAACCAGCGCACGCCGCGGCTCCGCTCGAACTCGATCGCTACGCCCACGCCGCCGACCTTGGCCGGCGGAGCAACTTCCCCGCGGCGGTACCAGACTCCATCGTCGGGGGCGTCGGCGCGGCTCTCGCGCTGCAGCAGGGCCGTCCGGCCGCCCGCCTCGGCATGGGCAATGACCTGTCCCATTTGACCGGCGCTGGAGCCTGCCACGGTGGCCATGGCCAGAACCCGGGGTGGCACCACCGCAAGCGGCGTGCCCGGCGACTCGATCGGCCCGCCCTCCGCACGGAGGACCACCGAGAGCTGGTACTGCCCCGGAGCGAGCGGCGACACCGCATAGCGCGCGATGTCGTCCTCGTACCGCTGCGAAGCCCCAGCAGCCAGCCCCAGCATCGGCGTCCGCCTGGTCGGCCTGGGATCGGACGACCGCGCCGCCAGCGCCGCGCCGGCGCTCAGCGTGCATCGCAGCGTCCCGTCGGCCGCGGACCGAAGGTTGAACTCGAACGCGCTCGGCGCCCGCGGGCTCGGCGCCTGCTCCGGGGCCGGCCCTGCGTTGACAATTTCCACCACCACCGGAATAGTCTCGCCAGCGATTACTTGCGCGTGCCGCGGCGAGACCGACAATTGCAGTTGCATTCTGGCCCTTCCTTTCCCCCGAGCGTCCACCGCGGGATCGGTCTGGCGCCCGCAGGAGCCGCCTCCAGGCAGGCAAACCATCGCCACCGCCATCCACCGGAGCAGCGCGAGGTGCGGAGCCGGTATCCGCCTCATGGGTCACCGTCGCCGGCAGCCGGCCAGCCGAGGTTTGTCACCCGCCATCCGCGATTGCGCAGCACACAACGCCCGCACAGGCAGCCATATTCCGTATACCAGGCGTCCGAGTAGCTCATGATGCAGCGGCGGTCCCATTGCGTGGCCGCCGCCACGCCGCTGGCTTGCAGCGGAGGCGGTCCCGCCCAGTTGGCCTTCGTGTTGGACTCGCTATCGTGGAGATCCGGCGCCGCCCCGGGGGCATTGGCCGAGTGTTGCAGGTGGCGGTGGTGGCCCACCTCGTGTACCCACACCACCTTCAGACGATCGGGGGCCTCACCGCGCCAGAAGAGCCACGTGCCACCCATCGCGCCCCCGACCGCCGGGAGGCCCAGAGCAGCCCTCGCCTCCTGGGAACCGGCTACGGCGGTCAGCGTGTAGTTGGGCGGGGCGCTTCCGCAGCCGGGCGCCGGACACCTCTGGCCATTCATCCGCCCGCCCGCCCCCGTCGCATTCTCGATGTACCAATAGCTATGCGCCCCGCCTGGGTTGTTGCAGGAATACTCCTCCATGAAGAAAGCCGTCGAAGCATCGAACTCGACGAGCAGGTGGCCGCGGAAGTAACCCTTCTTCTCCGCCTCTTTCACCAGCGCCAGCAACAGTGCGTAGCGGAACTTGCGCCAGGTCGGATCATACACGGAACACGCCTGCCCACTCGCGTCCAGCCAGTCGTCGTCGAGTGAAGCCGCGGCCATACCCTGGGGTGAGGGATCCTCCCAGCCGAAGTTCCGCTGATCGGTCCAGGGCCAGATGCACGCCGCTTTCAGGGTCATCTTGGTCTGGTCCTGGAGCGCCGCCAGCGTGGTATTGTTCGCGATGATCTTCTTGTACCGGTCCACGTGACCGGCAACCGTGGCATCGAAGACGCTGGTGACCGGGAAGGCGTTGGCGGCCCCTCCCTCGTGGACGAAATAGACGTGAGCGCAACGGTAGTGCGCGCGAAACTCGTTGAGGAACGCCGCCGCGAAATTGCCGGTGGCGGCGCCCCAGCATGTGTACCCCCGGAAAGAAGACTTCCTCCACATGCGAAAGCCGGCGCTATGCGCCTGCGGCGCTACGGGGTAGCGCGCCGCCAGGGCCGTCAGATTGGGAAAATCGTACGCCAGCCCGTTCTCTCCCGTGAATTTCGCGAACTGCACTTCCGCGCGGGCGCGGTATCCGTCGCCGGCAATCCGCGAGGGATTCAGATACGCCCCGGAGGCGCCGAGCAGCGGCTCGAACAAGTCGGTCTTGGCCACCTGCGCGGCCAGCAGATGATCGTGCACCACCGTCGCGATCGATTCGGTGTCCTTCACCGCCGACGCCCGCCACGGAGCCAGGCTGAAGTCGTCCGCGCCATCGTCGAACCCGAACACTTTCTGGTAGTACGTCTGAAGGCCGGCCGCGGTATCCGGCCGGCTTCCCGCCACCTTCTTCCCGCCGACCGTCGTCTGCTTGCAGTTGGTGTAGAAGGCGTCCCGGCCGGTATCTTTCCGGGTGTACTTGGCCTTGTTGCCTTCGATGGCCCAGGCGACGTAGTAGCGGGAGCGCACGAAGTTCTTGTCGTAGTTGGCCAGGGTGGTGTCGATGGTAGAGACGTCGGGCGGCAGCTCCGAGAAGGTCCAGTCCACTCGCAGCGGGCCGATGGCGCGGCGCATGGCCTGCTTCCGATCCTCGCTGGCGGGTGCCGCGACCACGTCGTAGAGTCCGTCGCCCTTGCCCAACAGCCACATCTCGATCTTCAAGGGAATCCACGGGCGCGGGATCGTGGCGGCGTCGAGCGCCGCCAGGTCGTCGCCGCACGACATGCCGCCGCGGAGATTCCCCAAGTCGAACGGCGAAGCCTGGTAGCTGACATTGTTCTCGTCTTTGGCGGCATCGCTGAGCGTGTAGTACTGCCGGTCGTCCACCCACACGATCAACTCCTTGGAAACATCCGGCAGCCAGCTCGCGACGTCGGCGTCGCTGAGGTTTGGGTCCTCTTGGTTCCCGAGCACGTTGGTTCGATCGCCGAACCACTTACGCTGGTCGCTCGCCCGGATGCTTTCAATCGCCGCCTGGGTGTCCGCCGTCTCGGTGTCGTCGATGGTCAAACGCTCGTAGTCGGCCCCGGCGGCCCTCTTCTTGGGGACGGAGCGTTTGAACTCACGCAGGGCCAGTTTGTAGTGATCGTGGGCGGAACCATTCACCGGGCCGGGGTGGAATCCGCACTGGGCCAGCTTGTACTGATACCAGTTGGTCGGGCGCGGCGCCGCCCCCTCGGGGGGTGGATCGCCCGGCGTCAGCAGACCGAGTCCCAGCGTGAAACTCTGCGGCGCCGTACCCGGATCGTACACTGGCTCCTTGGGAGCGATCGTGCTGGGGTGCACGTAGAGCCGGACTTCGGTGTGCATGGCCGCCACCGCGAGCCCTTTCGGCTCGTCGACATCGGTGTGCCCCTGGATCTGGACCCGGTAAGGCATATCCTCCGGGATGGCCGAGTCTCCGCCCTGGCTGTTGGTCAGGCCCGCCGAGTACTTGCCATCCCAGGTGAAATCCCGCTTGTCGCTGTCGCTGCCCGATTTCTTCAGCTTGTCCTTGGGGAGAGCCGCCCGGAAGACCACGTTGCCGGAGCCATTCAGGATCACCAGTTCGCCGCGCACCAGGCGGTCCGTGTTCCTCACCAGCCACTCGATTTTCAGGGGATCCGGGTCCCCCGCCGCAGCCGGGCGCTTCAGCTTGCGGACCCAGGTGATCACTTGGTAAGCATAGGGCTTGTCACCGTTAATGTACTCCTGTGTGAGTTGACTGTTCCAGGCGTCGCCGCGATACTTCCGGTCCCAGTCCACATCCTGCGCGCCCGCGGCCAGCTTGGCCGCAGGCAGCGCCGCCGCGTATACCAGTTGTCCCGCCTTGTCCTTCACCACCAGCACGCCTCCATCGGCCTTGGCGGCGTTGTTCCACTTCACGGTGATCTTGGCGGCCGCCTCGAGTACGTCGGCTGCGCCGGGCGTCAACGGGGTTTTGGTCTGATCCCACTGCGGCCAGAACGGCAGCAGCTCGATGCGGGCGTCCTTATCGCCCGCGTCCTTGAAGTACCGCAGGTGTACGGTGTAGGGCGAAAAGGCCACGTTGACGAAGCGGTCTGTACCCGCCGCCTTCACGCCCAGGATTCCCTTCGCGGCGTTCACCTGGCCCTTCCAACTCCCCTTTTTCTTCTTCGTGGCGTCCGCCGGGTCCGGGCCCTCGACCTCAATCGAGTAGGGCTGCCGCTCGTCCGCGCCGTTGCCGTCGGCTTTCTCGAAGACCGGCGTGTTGGCCAGCACCGTGTACTTGCCGAGCCCCTTGTTCCAGTCGGAACACTCGCAGTACTGGCTCCCGTATACCTGGAGAACCACTGTGTCCGCGGACTCCTTCAAACCCTCGAGCTGATAACTGATGTCGCACTCTTGGACGCTGGGTATGAACCACCGGTCGAGCTTCGTGATGCCGATTGCATTCGCGGGCTTGATCAGCCTCAGCTTGAAGACGTGCATCTTGTCGGGAGGGAGTTCGGCGCCCAGTTCGGTGCTGGTCCAGGGTTTCGGGATCAGGATCTCCCGGGTCTCTCCCGTGGGCGGCGTGAGCGTGCTCTTCTGGGGATCGGCGTTCACCTGGGAGCAGCCGATGCACTCGATCAGCGCACGGCTGACCTCGTCTTTGACATCCGTGCCCCAGTTGTATTGCGCCAGTTCCTGCCAGCCGGTCAGGCCGTAGTCCGGCTTGGCGGCGATGCTCTCCAGGGTGTCGCCGGCAGCGACGGTGTGCTTCGCCTTCTCGGCCGCCGGCTTCTTCTTCGCTTCTTCGCGAGAAATCCGGACCTGGATCGCGCCACCCGCCACCGCCGCCCCGAACGCGTCGGCGGGAATCGCCTCGGCGGCGTGGCTGATGAATTCGTACATCTTGCCGCCGCTGATGCCCAGGACCTGGAAAGTGCCGTCCGGCAGGCCGTCCAGCAACATCCTGCCCTGGTTGTCGGTCCTCTTCTTGTCGAGCTCCTTTCCCAATTGCTTCAGGGAGATTTCCATGCCCGGGAGCGGCTGGTCCCGGTCGTCCAACACCTTGAAGCAGACCCGGTGGGCGGGCGGAGCAACGTTGTTTACGGCCTCGGAGCCGTCCGCTTTTGGTGCCGCGTGTTCATCAGCCATTAACCGACCTGCAAGTCACTCAACACTGGTGTCGTTGGAGCAGTGCCTGCCTGGTGGTCTCGTCCGCCTGGCCGGTCACTGGCAGGCCCTCTCTCTGCTGGAATCTGCGTATGGCCTCCTGGGTCGCTTGGTCCACCTGGTTCGTGAGATTGCCCGTGTAGAAGCCGAGGTTCTTCAGTCTTGCCTGAACCCCGCTCGTGTATTCGATCGGGTTCAGATGACCGATGTCGAAGCTGTGCATCTCGTCGCCGCCCGGTGCATGGACGACCAGCTTCGCCGTTTTCGCTTTCGGGGATATGACCGCCGAGATCAGGCCGTCGTCCGGTACCAGGCCGGAGGCCGCCGCCTTGCCGTCCACCGACAGCGTGTACCGGACGCCGGCCCTGGGCTGATGCGCCTCATTGAGCAGGCGAAAGTTGAGGCGGATCGGCACTCCCTTGAGCCGGAACGTGTGCACCTTGCCGGTTTCTCCCGACTCCTCTTTCGGCGTCTTCTCCGGGATAAACACACGATCTCGCGCCATCAGGACATTGGGGTTGCCGCGCGACTCCCTCAGCGCCGTGTTCTTGGGATGGTTCCATACCGTGTTCCAGAAAAAGCCATAGAGATCGGCAATCGATGCCATGCTCTCCCCCTGCTTTACCTCGTGGTACGGCACACCAGCCCTCCCGGTTCGCGCACCGAGGCGATTATAACATATCGTTTGAAAAGGGCCGGCTGCGGCGGACACTGCGGCGGACACTGCGGCGGACACTGCGGCGAACACTGCGGCGCCCCCCAGAAACCCGGCAGCAGCGTCGGCGGACTGTGCTGGCAGCCGGTGGATGTTCCCGGCCTTGTGAAGCGCCGGACGAGCGTGTAGAGTGGGAACTTCACCGGCTCGCATGGTTAAGAAACTGGAAGGGATCTTCACTCCGACGCTGGTTCCGCTGGATGATCGAGGCGAGATCAACGAGGCGGAGCTGAGGCGCTTTCTGTCGTGGCTGATCGCCAAGGGCGTACACGGACTGTACCCCAATGGCTCGTGCGGAGAGTTCACGCGGTTCACCCCGGAGGAGCGCCGGCGAATTGTGAAGATCACCTGCGAGGAGGCCGCCGGGCGGGTGCCGGTGCTGGCCGGCGCCGCGGAGGCCAATGTCCGCGAGACCCTGGCGGCGTGCGAGGCCTACGCCGGGTTTGGGGCCCGGGCGGTGGCCATCGTCCCTCCGTACTATTACAGGCTCGGCGCCGAGAGTGTGTTCGCCTACTTCGCCGAGATCGCCCGGAATGCCCCGATCGACGTCACGCTGTACAACATCCCGATGTTCGCTAGCCCGATCGACGTGCCGACCATCCGCCGGCTGGCGGAGTTTCCCCGCATCATCGGCATCAAGGACTCCTGCGGCGACGTGGCCGTCATGATGCGGATGATCGGCGCGATCCGCCCCCTCCGGCCCGACTTCGTGTTCCTTACGGGCTGGGAGGCGGTGCTGGCGCCGATGCTGATGATCGGGTGCGATGGCGGCACGCACGCCTCGAGCAACGTTGTGCCGGAGCTGACGCGGCAGATCTTCGAGCTAACGCGCGCCGGGTTCTTCGATGAGGCCATCCAGCTGCAATACCGCATCCTGGAGCTGTTCGACGCCATGTTGTATCCGTTCGAGTTTCCGGACGGGTTCCGCGCGGCCGCCCAGATGCGGGGGTTCCGTTTCGGCCGGGGACGCCAGCCTCAGACGGCTTCGCAGGAGGTGGACGCCTCGGCGCTTCAGTCCGTACTCCGGTGCATCCTGGCGGACTTTGGCCTGGTGGAGCCTCCGGCCGGGGGCTGCGCGCCGCGCACGGGACAGGCGAGCCATGACAAGGTGGTGCAGCTCGTTGTGGAGGTGCTCAACGAGCTCGAACAGCGAGGTGTGATCTGCACGAAGGGGTAGCATTCGTCGAGGTGCCCGGGTGGTCGCCGGCCATGGTCATCCTGGACGCCATGGAGAAGCGAGCCCGTGTGCGCGTGCTTCAGACGGAACTGAACGACAGTCCCGGAGTCTGCATGAAGCTGGTTGGGCCCCTGAGCGACCTCCAGGAAGCGGTGGGGGTCGCCGAGTCCACCAGCCGGCAGATGCAGGTCCCGATTGTGGCGCAGGTCATCCCGGCGCCGGCATCCCGGCCGGCGTACGAGGCGGCGCCGGACTTCAGTCCGCTCATCGAACAGGCAACCGTCCAGGCGCCGCGCAGCACGGACAGGAAGGAGACACGCGTGGAACAGCAGGCGAGCTTTGCCGTAGGATTCATCGAAACCCAGGGCTTCACCGCCGTTTTTGAGGCGATTGATACGGCCGTGAAAACCGCGGCTGTCGAGGTGTTGGCGCGTGAGAAGCTGGGCGGCGGGTACATCACCGTGGTGATCAAGGGGGATGTGGCGGCCGTTACCAGCGCCATCGATGCCGGGAAGGCCAAGGTGAACGGGCTCGGCAAGCTCATCGCGGCGCACGTCATCCCAAGCCCTTCCCAAGGCGTTCTCTCACTTCTGCCGAAATGATCCGGGGGGAGTCATGAAGAGAAGGACATTTCTACAGATACCGACGGTTGCGCTGGGCGCGCAGATGGCCCGCGCTGCCGGCGTCCCGATGCCGATGGCCACTCTGGGCAAGAGCGGCCTGCCCGTGTCCAGGTTCGTCCTCGGCGGCTTCCATATGGCGAGCCGCGGGGAGGAGAACGCAATTCGGATGATTCACCGGGCGATCGATCTCGGCGTCACGTTCTTCGATTGCGCGCATCTGTATCACGGCGGCCGGAGCGAGGAATATTACGGCAAGGCGCTCCAGGGAGACCTCAGGAATAGGGTTCTGCTGATGTCCAAAGCCCACCTGCGCGATCGGGCGAGCGCCATGAGCCAGCTTGAAGAGAGCCTCAAGCGCATGCAAACCGACTACCTGGATCTGTGGCAGTGCCACCAGGTGGTCACGCAAGCGGAGGTCGACCAGATCCTCGGACCGAACGGCGCGCTGGAGGCGTTCGTCCAGGCCAAGCAGCAGGGCAAGGTGCGCCACATCGGCTTTACCGGCCACCGCGATCCCGAGGTCCTCCAGCGCATGCTGGACTCCTACGACGGCTGGGAGACGGTGCAGCACCCGGTGAATCTCGTCGACCCGCACTACCTGAGCTTCCTCAATTCCGTGGTCCCGAACATCCGCAAGAAGAAGCTCGGCCTGCTGGCGATGAAGAGCAACGCCATGGGACCCATCCTCAGGAACAAGATCGCGACGATTCAGGAGTGCCTCCGCTTCACTTTGAGCCAGGACGTCGACGCCGTGGTTTCCGGCCCAGAAACCGTGGAGCAACTGGAAGAGAATGTTGCTGCTGTCAAGACCTTCCGGAAGATGACTGCGGAAGAAATCAGCGCCCTGCTGGCGCGCACCAGGAAGGGGCCGCACGGGACCGAGATCGAGCAGTACAAAAGGGCAGTGACAGGCGCCATGCATCACCTCCATCAGGACGGCGAGATGGTGTAGCGACACGGAGGCCCGCATGAAAGCGTACGACTGCACCAGACGATCTTTTCTGGCCGCGGCTGTTGGTGGCGCGGCCCTGGCTCCGGCATTAGCCCAGACCGGGCGCGATTGGAGCGGCAAGCAGCCAGTCCACTACCCGGACCCGGACGTGGTGGTCCTGGACAAACGCTGGAGGGGCAAGATCGGCAACACGCCCATTCAGAAGCTGTACACGGGAACGCTGTGGGCCGAGGGACCCGCCTGGAGCGCGCAGGGCCGCTACCTGCTGTGGAGCGACATCCCGAACAACCGTCAGATGCGGTGGCTGGAAGAGGACGGCCACGCCGGCGTGTTCCGCGAACCGTCCGGCTACAGCAACGGCAACACCTTCGACTTTGAGGGCCGGCAGCTCTCCTGCCAGCACGGCAACCGGCGCGTGGTCCGCTACGAACACAACGGCGCAGTCACTGTGATCGCCGACAAGTGGCAGGGCAAGCCGCTGAACTCCCCAAACGACATCGTGGTCGATCCCGACGGCGCCATCTGGTTCACCGACCCGAGCTATGGGATTCGCGGCAACTACGAGGGCTTCCAGGCCGCGCAGGAACTGAAAGAGGTGGTCTACCGGGTGGACTCGAAGACCGGGAAGATGGAGATCGCCACCGACGAACTCGCTACGCCCAACGGCCTGTGCTTTTCGCCCGACTACAAGCGGCTGTACATCACCGACACCTCCGAGGCCCGGGACATCAAGGTGTGCGACGTCGTCGATGGCAGGACCCTACGAAACGTCCGCCGATTCACCTCAATGGAGATGCCCGGGAAGGGCTCGGGGCTCGCCGACGGCATCCGTGCCGACATCGACGGCAATCTCTGGGCCGGCGCGGGCTGGGCGGGTCCCGGCTATGACGGCGTGCACGTCTTCGCACCCACGGGCGAACGTGTCGGGATGATCCTGTTGCCGGAAGTCTGCGCCAACGTGTGTTTTGGCGGGGCCAGGCGCAACCGACTGTTCATGGCCGCCAGCCAGTCTCTTTACGCAGTCTACGTAGAGACGCGGGGCGCGCACATCACCTGACGCGCAGGCCTCAGAGGCTCTCGGGCAGCCGGTCCTTGCACATCTCCAACACCTCGATGAGGGTTAGAGAAGTCTGCGCGGCGCCGTTGGTCCCGGCGCCTGGCGATTCGTCGATCGGGTTCAACACTTCCGGGCCTTCTACCCTTCGCATCGAGCCCCCGGGCATCGGCCTTCCACCGCCCAACACCCCGGCCAAGGCCCGCTGCAAAAACGCCGGATTCCCGGTCCGCATGTAGGCGTAAGCCGCGGGGCGGCCACGGCCGGCGTAAGATCCGTCGGCGCCTTCCTCGCCCGTAGTCATATCCTTGGCCACCACTTCCTTCGGCGCTTCGGTCAGCCGACAGTATTGCAGCCAGGCCTTGTGCCAGCCGGGATGGTCGATCAGGCCGTTCAATTCGAAGACCAGCTCCGCGCCGCCCTGAATGATTTGCAGGTTGTAGGTGCCAAACGGGTCGTCCGCGAGCGTGTAGAGTATCCCGGTCTTGGGATCGTAGCCGAACAGGTTGCTCGGTCCCGACATGAAGCCATACGGCATCTTCGAAATCGACTCCATGCCGGCAAGGATCTTGTCGCGGTAGCGGGTGTTGCCCGTGCGCTCCCACTCGGTCATCCAGTTGCCGGCGCAGGCCAGCCAGTCCGGCCCGCCGCGGATGCGGCCGGGATAGGGAATCGGCTGGGTGCGCGGCGCGGCCAGGCGCATCGGGTCGATTTCCATGATCTTGTAGTCCACGTCCACGACTTCGCGCATCATGTCGCCGGTGCGCTCGTCGGTGGTGAGGTAGTAATAGAAGCGGCGGGCGAAGGCCTGGCTGATGCGCGCCTCCTTGGCGCCACAGCCCCAGTGGCGCACGTTGTGGCGCGAGCCCAGCCCGGCGAAGCGCCCCGAGTGATACGTGTCCACTTCGCTGGTGTGGCGGCACATCGCCTCGGCCATGCGGAAGACATCCGCCCGCCCGGTGCGCAGGAAGCTGTACCACAGCCACAAGTCGCTGGCCAGCTCGGTGTTGTCCCAGGCGTAGCCGCCGATGTCGTAGCGCCAGACGTGGCGCTGGGTATCGTAGGCGTGCATGACGTCGCCGTAGTTCCAGAAGCCGTACCAGTGCCGCTGCTCGACCTCCTTTTCATAGAAGGCCAGGACCTTGTCCAGCCGGTCTTCGGCCGCGCGTTTGAGCGGGGTCGAGCGGTCCGGTAAGCTCCAGATGCCGAACGCCCGCACCGCGTGCAGATACTCGGGCGTCGACACCAACAGCGGCGGGTGGCTCGCCGCCTGCGCCTGTTGCACGGTCTCCTGTCTGGAGGGAACGTCGGTGCTGGGATAAAGCATCAGCTCGCTGGTTCTTCCGACGCCGTTCGGCGTGCTGAAGCCCGGTTGCACGTCTTCGTAGCTCGAAGCCAGCTTATGTGCCCGGGTGTCGTAATGGCGCAGGTCCATGGCCGGCGCATCCCGCGACCACAGCCACACGCGCAGTTCGGCCGCCTCGCTGGTCGCGTTGCGCACCTCGAGCGAGGATGGAAACGACTGCCAGAAGTCCTTGACCGTCACCGCCAGGCCGCGCGTGACGTCGCCCACGAACACCAGCCCCGAGGCGCGCTTTCCGGAGCCGGCCTCAAGCCAACAGCTCTCGGGATTGGTGCGCTTGTGGATCGTGAACCCGTCGGCCGTGGCCTGAACCAGCTTGAAGGAATCCCACACCGCCCAGTCGCTCAACAGAGTTTGTCCCGACTGGTTGAACTCTTCCTTGTTGGGAATGCGTTTGCCCTCGAGTTGGTCGGCATAGAGATTGCCCCGGCTGGGCATGCCCAGGAAGCGGGCTCCGGTGGCCGGCTCGATCGGCTCGGCCCACAAGCCCAGGCCCTCGCCCGAAAACCGCACGTGCCGGTTGTGGATCTGCTCGCGCATCGGCACGTCGAAAATCAAACCTAAGCCGCGAATGAAGTCCTTTTGCTCGTCGCCATCGAAAATGATCGAGTGAACCAGCCGCACCGCCGCCTGGCCGCTGTAGAAATACAGCCGCACCGAAAACGGGAGCCACTCGCGGCCGCTCTTCTGCGATTTGTGCACGCCCTGGATTCTGACCACGGCGCGCACCGGTCCGGTCTGCTCGGCGGTGACCTTCCGGATCTGACTCGAGAAGCTCTCGACCCGCACGGCGCCGTCGCCGTCGAGTTCCGGGCGGTCCGCGACGGTGGCGATCAGCCGCCCCTGGCGCGCCACCACGCGACCGTCCATGGTCATGGCCTCGATGAGGAATGATCCCTGGCGCGGAATGCGACACTGCAATACTCCCGTGTCGATGTCGATCGCCGGCCCGCTTTCCTTCACCATGACCGCCGCCGAACCCGCGGCAGCCGGGGCGCTAGCCGGCGCCAGGCGAAACGGCCCCGCGCCACTGGCGGGCGCCACGGTGGCGAAGCCGCTCCACTTGAGCGACCCGTCGGGCCAGTAAGCCAGCGGCCAGGTTTGCAGCGGCAGGACCTTGCCATCCGCGGCGGTGAGCGTAAACGCCTGCTCCTTTCGGATGGTCCCGCGCGCCCAGGGCACGCCCCAGCTCACGCCGCTCGCGAGCGCCGGTAGAGCGCCACCCAACCAGCCAACCGATACGGCGCCGTCTTGCGAGTCGGCGATACCTCGCGTGGCCAGAGAGATTCCCGCCGCCGCGGAAGTAGTGAGAAACGTTCTGCGTCGCATATTAGTTCTCCGCGAGCCCCGTGACGCCCCGACTGTCTTTCACCGTGACCCGACTGCCGTCAGCGGTCTTGATCAGCGTGTTCACGAAGCTCCAGTTCACGGCATCCTGAATGCTGCCGGCTGTCTGGGCCTCGATCTCCAGGTCCTTGAACTTAAAGTTCTCCAGGGGCGCGTCCACGTAGGCGGCCGCGGCAATGGCCCGCCGCGCCCCGGTTGCCTTAATGTCGGAAATCCGGACGTTCCGGAAATGCGGCAGTCCCTTCTCCGGGGGCACCCGCTCGGTCAGCGCCTTCCAATAGTCGGGCATGTCCTTGAGTCCCTCCGGCGGCGTGGCATAGCTGTAGCTGGGGTTCCAATTCAAGTTGATGCTGATCGGCGTAGCCACGCCCTCCAGGTCGAGGTCGTGGATCACGATGTTCTCGACCCTGCCGCCCCGCGTCCTCGCCGACTTGAACAGGACGCCGTTGGGCACTGGCGGCAAGACCTTGAGCCGGTATACCTCGACGTCGCGGACTCCGCCGGAGGTTTCGCTGCCGATGGTGACGCCGGCTGCCCCTGCCCGAACCGTGCAATCCCGAATCACAACCTTGCGCGTCGGGCGGTTCACCCGCAAGCCGTCGGCGTCCCGGCCGGCCTTGAGGCACAGCGCGTCATCGTTGCATTCGATGTCGCAACGCTCGACCAGCACATTGGAGGAAGAATCCACGTCGATCCCGTCCGTGCTGGGGCCGCGCCCGCCGATGTTGTTGCGGATGGTGAGTCCACCCACGGTCACCTTTCGGGAGAAGCAGATGTGCACCGTCCAGAAGCCGGAACGCTTCAGCGTCAGGCCCTGCAAGTCCACGTTCGATGACTTGTAGATCTGGATCAGCCGCGGGCGCATGCAGTCGTAGTCCGCGGCCCAGCGCAGCTTCTTGGGCTCGTACTCCTTGCGCAGGTTCCAGTACTTGTCCCACCAGATTTTTCCGTCGCCGTCGATGACGCCTTTTCCGAAGATCTTCACCCCGGATTGCTGATACACGTTGATCAACGCCGACGGCCAGTTCATCTCGATGCCGGCAACACGGGTGAACAGGACCGGATAGGCCGAAAGGTCCTGCACGCCCCGGATCTCGACGCCCTCGTCCACGCGCAGGTGCGAGCCCGACTTCAGGAACAGCGACCCGCTCAGATACACGCCGGGCTGGAAGACAACCGTGCCGCTAGCCGCCCCGGCCGCGTCGATGGCCTTCTGAATCGCCGCCGTATCGATTGTCTTGCCGTCTCCCTTGGCGCCGTAATCGGCGACTCGAAACTCGGCCGCCTGGGCGGTGGCCAGCGTCAGTGCAACCGCGACCACGATCCCTGATGTTGCTCTCATGGCTCAGGTCCAATTCTAGTCAAAGGGTGCACGGCCTTCACCGAACCAGAATCGCCTCGTCCCGCTCGGGGTGCGCCGCTTCGCCGGTGAATTGCGTTAGCGCCAGGCCGGTCACCTGTTCCGCCTCCAGCGCGTGCGTGAAATAGTCCGGCCGGTTCGCGCCCCACGCCACGCTGCAATGCTTCAGCACCACGTTGTCCGCGTGGCGGATGCTGAATCCCGGATTGCCGTGCGGCTCTACACCCGAGTGCGCCGTGGTCGGCCGGTTGTCGAACAAACCGCCGCGGTACCTGGTCCACCGATCCAGCGTCACCGCCACGTTCTCCAGCCGGACGTCGCGAATCCGGCTCTGGGGAGTCCCACTCACGCGCACGCTGTTCTCCGCCCGGCCGCTGACGTTGCGGATGCGCACGTCGTGGATCTTGCCCACCTTGGTCTCGGGCGTGCGCGGGATCGCCGTCAGCGAAACGGCCTCTCCTCTCCCCCACCACGGATCGGAGTGGTATCGCGAGACGAACTTGATGTCGCGAAAATCGATGTTGCAGACATCGGCCTCGTCCCGGAGCTGGATTGTGAGACCCCGGCTGCTCGAGCGGATCTCGCAGCGCTCGAAGCGGATGTCGTGGATGTCCGAGGTAGTCTCCGTCCCGATCTTCAGCCCGGAGTCCTGCGTCTCGATCACGCAGTCCTTCACCGTGATGTTGGCCGACGGCCCATAGTCCGCGCTCTGCCGCGTGGCCTTCACCACGATCGCATCGTCGCCGCAAACGATGTGGCAGTTGCGGATTTCGACGTCCCGGCAGTGATCGGGATCGATGCCGTCGCAATTCGGCACGTCCAGCAGGTTGCGAATCTTGAGGTTGTCCACCAGGACGCCCTCGCAGCCCACCATGTGCAGCCCCCACTCGGGCGCCTCGCTGAAACTGATGTCGCGGATCTCGAGGCCCTTGCAGGCGGCCAGGACGAAAATCTTGGGCCGGAATGCCGCTGGCAGCCACCATTCGTTCTCTTTGTCGAAGCCGGTCATGAACTCCCGCGCCCGGCCGTTGATCTTGCCGGTTCCCGAGATGCGCAGGCCGTGGGCTTCGCGCGCTGTGATCACGGCGCCGCCGGTGTAGTGTTCCTGGCGGGTGCTGACCACCAACTCCGCGTCATCCGCCAGGTGGAAATCGATGCCGCCCTTCAGCTCGAGCGTGCCAGTCAGGTACTTGCGGCCGCCTCGCAGCAGCACCTGCGCGCCCCCGCCCGCCGCCGCGGCTTCGTTGACCGCGCGCTGGATGGCGGCCGTGTCCAGGGCCACTCCATCACCCACAGCGCCGTAATCGCGGACGTCGAAAACCCGCGCCGGACGCGCCGAAAGCACGGCTCGGAGGCCCACCGCGCCCGCGCCCAAACGCAACGCCTGGCGCCGGCTGAAATCCGTTCCCATATTCCGCTCCTTCTTGGATGGCTTGCTGTGGCGCACGCACTCGTGCGTGCCGCGTCGAGACTCATCTCGACGCCAGGGTGCCGGCACGAGTGCCGGCACGGCAGGCTGAAGCCCACGCCACGGGTACCTACAGGCCGCATTACACTCATTGCGCACGCTTCAGGCGTTCGCGGCGGCGCCGGCGGCCACTTCGGCCAGCGCCGTCAGCGCGCGCGCGCAGTCCTCGCGGCTCGCGTCGAGGTGCGTCACCAGCCGCATGCGCGTGCCGCCAATCCCGTTGATCAGCACGCCGCGGGATTTCAGCCGGGCGCTGAACTCGGCCGTCTTCAGTCCCGTGCCGCCGATGTCGAAGATCACGATGTTGGTCTGGACCTCGTGCGGTACCGTAATGCCCGCCATCTGCGACAGGGCGCCGGCGAGGAACTGCGCGTTCTCGTGGTCCTGTCCCAGCCGCGCCGGCATTTCCTCAAGCGCGATGAGGCCGGCCGCCGCCAGCACGCCCACCTGCCGCATGCCGCCGCCCAGCCGCTTGCGGAATAGCCGCCCGCGAGCCATGGCCTCGGCCGTACCCACCAGCAGCGAACCCACCGGAGCCCCCAATCCCTTCGACAGGCAGAACATCACCGTGTCGCACCGGGCCGTGATCTCGGCCACCGGCCGGCATAAGAAGGTGGCCGCGTTGAACACCCGCGCCCCGTCCAGATGCACCTTCAAGCCCAACTGGTGCGCGCCGTCGCAAATCTCGTTGAGCACTTCCGCCGGGTACACCGAACCGCCCGCCATGTTGTGCGTGTTCTCGATCTCGACCAGGCCCGTCGGCGCAAAGTGCGGGTGCAGCGGCCGCACCTCCCGGCGGATCGCGTCCCAGGCGAGGATGCCGTCCTCGGCGTGAATCGGCCGCGCCACGCAGCCCGAAAACCACGCCATCATCGAGAGCTCGTAGTTGAACACATGGGAGCGCGCCTCGCAGATCACCTCCTGCCCGTGCTGGGTGTGCAGCTTCACCGCGATGGTGTTTCCCATCGTGCCGGTGGGCACGAAGAGGCCCGCCTCTTTGCCGAAAATCGTGGCTGCGCGCTGCTCCAGCCGGTTGACGGTCGGGTCTTCCCCGTATACGTCGTCGCCGACCTCGGCCTCCGCCATCGCTCGCCGCATGGCGGGGGTCGGTTTGGTCACGGTATCGCTGCGCAGATCGACGATGTGCATCTCGCTGGGGTCCGCGCCCCCCAGTCCGTGCGGTGCGAATCGTGCTTTCATAGGATGAATTCCCGAAACACTTCATTGGACAACAAAACGCCGCGCCGTGTGAGGCGCAAGGTTCCGTCGGCGGCTTCGAGCAGGCCCGCCTCGAGGAATCGGCGGATCGGCGCCTCGAATCGGAGCCACTCCTCGGGCGCCGGCCGGATGCCCGCGCGCAGGCGCAGGCCGAGGAAGAACCGCTCCTCCTCCGGGCGCGCCGCCGTCTCTTCGACACAGGGCGTGTCGCCCCGCGCGAGGTACTCCTCCGGCGATTCCGCGTTCCGCCGCCGCATCGCGCCGTCGAAGGAGTGCGCGTCGGCGCCAAACCCCACATAAGGCAGCAAGCGCCAGTACTTCAGGTTGTGCAGCGACTCGCAGCTTGGCCGGGCGAAGTTCGAGATCTCGTACCGCGGGATCCCCATGACCCCGAGCCGGTCCACGGCGCTCTCGTACAGTTCGACCATCGCTTCTTCGGAAGGGACGCGGTTCGCGCCGTAGCGCGCGCCGCCTTTCAGGATCTCGCTGCCGAGGCGGCTGTCCTGGTCCGCCTCCAGCATGTAGACGGAAACGTGCGGCGCCGCCAGTCGCTCCACCCAGTCCAGCGATTCCTGCCAGCTCTCCGCCGTCTGGCCCGGCAGCCCGGCGATGAGGTCGACGTTGAAGTTCGCGATGCCCGCTTCGCGGAGCAGTTTCACCTCCTCCGCGACGATCTCCGCCGTGTGCCTGCGGCCCGTGCCGGCGATCTCCGCCCGCACGAACGACTGCACACCGAGGCTCACGCGATTGAGGCCGGCCTCCCGCCACGCGCGCGCTTTCTCCGGCGTCACGCTGCCGGGCGCGGCCTCGATGGTGGCTTCCTTCCAGGGCCGGCCGGGGACCAGCGCCAGCAACTTCGCCAGGCTTTCCTCGAGGATGCGGCTCGGGGTGCCCCCGCCCAGGTAGACGGTCTCCGGCCGCCAGCTCCATTCGAAACGCGAGATCTCCGCCCGCAGCGCGTCCAGGTACTGCCGCTCCAGTTCGCGCGCGAACACGCCCGAGGCAAAGTTGCAGAAGGTGCACTTCTGCGCGCAGAACGGATAGGAAAGGTAAACGCCCGCCAAGTTCCATTCTCCTCTGTTACGCTGGGGACTGGTGATGGAACCCGCCTGCGTCCGTCAGGACGAATTGCCCCAAACGTCCAAGTTGTTCGCGGATTTTCTCTATCACTTCGAGCGGGTGGCTGCATTCTACGCCTGGTCGCCACACGATCCTGCCTCCTACGCCGCGGCGGCCGCGCGCATCGAATACCCCCTCGAGCGGCGCGCCGCGCTGGTGGCGGCCCTGCGGGAGCAGAACGGACAAAGCCCGGAGCTGGATGTGCTGGCGCAGCCGGGCGCTGTTGCGGTCGTGACGGGCCAACAGGTCGGGCTGTTCTCCGGTCCCTGCTACGCGATCTACAAGGCGCTCACCGCCGTCCAACTCGCCCGCCGGCTCACGAACGCCGGCATCCTCGCGGTTCCTATTTTCTGGTTGGCGACCGAGGACCACGATTTCGTCGAGGTCAATCACTGCTGGGTCTTCGACGCGGCCCACCGCCCCCTCCGCCTCGAGATTCCAGGGACGAATCCCGAGCGCCGGCCGGTCGGCGAGATCCTCGCCGCGGACCCGCCCGTCACCGGTCTGCGTCAAGCCTTGCGCGATTTCGCGTTCGGGGAGGAGATCGTCACGGCCGTCGAGGACGCCTATGCGCCCGGCGCCACCTTCGGTTCCGCATTCGCCTCCCTGCTGCGGCAACTCTTGCCAGGACTTCTCTATCTGAACCCACTCGATCCGGCCTTGCGCCGGCTGGCGGCGCCGCTGCTCGGGCAAGCGGTCGAGGCGGCGCCGCTACTCGCCGCACGCCTGGCCGAGCGCAGCCGCCAGTTGACCGCTGCCGGCTACCACACGCAGGTCCACTTGGAGGAACACACTTCCCTGGTGTTCCTGCTCGAGAACGGCCGGCGGCTCACCCTGGATCGCCGTGACGGCGGGTACTCCGCTCTGAGCAGTCGCGCCGAGCAACTGTCTCCCAACGCGTTGCTGCGGCCGGTGGTGCAGGACTACATGCTGCCCACGCTCGCTTACGTGGGCGGGCCCGGAGAAGTCGCCTACCTCGCCCAGACTCAGGTCCTCTACGAGGAGTTGCGGCGCCCCATGCCGGTGGCGGTGCCGCGCCAGAGCGCGACGCTGCTCGATGCGCGGTCCGGAAAGCTGATGCAGCGCTATGGGCTCGCCCTGCCGGACTTCTTCCAGGGCGAGGAGCGTTTGCGGGAGCGCATCGCGCGGACGCTGGTTCCAGCCGCGCTGGCCGCAACGATCGAGGACACGAAGTCGAAGTCGGCCCGCGCGCTCGACTTGCTCGACGCCTCGCTCGAGGGATTCGATCCGACGCTTGCAGCAGCGCTCGCCACGAGCCGCCGCAAGATCGCCTGGCAGCTTTCCAAGATCGAGCGGAAGGTGGCGCGTGAAGCACTGCGCCGCGACCAGCGTGCCGCCGGCGACGCCGCCTGGCTTAGCAGCCTCGTTTTCCCAGAGAAGCACTTGCAGGAGCGCTTCTACTCCATCCTGCCGTTCCTGGCACGCCACGGCCTCGGCCTGATCGAGCGCCTTTCCGAGGAATTGACGCCCGACTGCCGCGACCACCGCATCATAGTGCCGTAATGAGCCTCGCAGAACACGGTGGCTGAGTTCCCTGTCCCAAGGCGCGTTTTTCGGGCCGCGCGCTCCCTACTTCTGTAACAGGAAGTTGCCCACGAACATGGCGTCGATGCCGGAGGAGTAGAAACTGCGGACGGCGTCGCGCGGGGTCGCCACCAGCGGGTCGCCGAAAAGGTTGAAGGAGGTGTTGTAGAGAACCGGCAGGCCAGTGGACTTTCCGGCCGCGTGCAGGAGGCTCCAGTACAGGGGATTGTCCTCTTTCGAGACCGTGTGGACGCGGATGAGGTCGCGGACCAGGATCGCGCTGTCGAAAGTGGCGCGGTAGGCGGGGCGAACGCGGCCGACCGTGGCCAGGAAACGCGCGTTCGCGCCGGTCTCGAAGTACTCGGAACCGACTTCGGCGGGGACCGAGGCGGCGAACTTGCGAAACGGCTCGCGGTGCTTGATGTAGATGTTCAGGTTCTCGGTGGAATAGGGGTTGAGCGGGGAAGCCAGAATACTGCGGTTACCGAGGGCGCGGGGGCCGAACTCGGTGCGGCCCTGCATCCAGGCGACGATCTTGTGGTCGTCGAGCTCTCGGACGGCGGTGTCGATGAGTTCCTCGGAGGTGAGCAGGTAACGGAAGCGCAGCTTGCAGTTCTCCAGCACGCGCTTGATTTCCTCGGCGTCGAAGCCCGGGCCGAGGCAGAGGTTGCCCATGCCGGTGCGCGCGGTCTGCTGATAGACGTTGTGCCAGGTGTAGAAGACAGCGCCCAGCGCGGTGCCCGCGTTGCCGGCGGCGGGCTGCACGAAGACATTCTCCCAATTCGGGGAGGACTCGATGCTCGAGACCAGCAGGGCGTTGAGCGCGAGACCTCCGGCGAGGCAGAGGTTGCGGCCAGCGCCCGCCATGTCGAGTACGGTTTTCTCGATGGCGCGTTGCAGGCCGGCGGCGACCTCGGGTTTCACGGCGCCAGGGACGGGCGACTCGTCGGCGAGGCCGAGGCGCTTGTAGAACCTCGCGCTGAAACCGCCGTGGCCGAGGCGCTCCGCGTCGAAGAACGAGCGGTCGATGCGCGGCCACTCCCCTTCCTTGCCGCCCAGGATCTCCAGGAACAAAGGGGCGAGCGCGTCGGAACCCGCGGCGGAGAGCCACTGGACTTTGTGGGCGTCGGCGTTGGGGTCGAAACCAAGGAGCGCGGTGACGCGGCCGTAGAGGTCGCCGAGCGAATCCGGGTAGTACTGCTCCTGCTCGAGCGCGAGTTGGCCCGCGGAGGCGCGCCAGCGCGCGCCGCAGCGGAAGTCGCCGGCGCGGTCGAGGGTGAGGACGGTGGCCTCGGAGAACGGCGATGGATAGAAGGCCGAAGCGGCGTGCGCGGTGTGGTGGTCGACGAGCACCACGCGGCTGTTGGGGAACTTTGCGCGCAGCGCGAGGTGGAGCGCGGTCTCGGGACCGGAAGCGAAGGGGCGCACAATCGCGACCGCGTCCACCTGCTCGTGCGTGGCACCGGCCAGGCTCAGGCAGGTGCCAATGGCCTGATCCGGGAACTCGCCGGGGTGGAACTGCCTCGCCAGCTTCCGCTCTTCGCAGGCGCCGACCAGCACACCGTCCTTCAGAATCGCCGCGGCGGCCTCGCTGAGGATGCCGCCGATGCCCAGGATGATCATGCACCCTTTCCCTTCTGGGCCTTCTCGATCTTGGCCCAGGCATCGCGCAGCGCCACCGTGCGGTTAAACACCAGGTTCTCCGGCTTCGAGTCCGGATCCACGCAGAAATAGCCCAGCCGCTCGAACTGGTACCGGCTGCCCGGCGCGGCGCCGCGCAGGCTGGGCTCGAGCTTGCAGGCGCTCAGCACTTCGAGCGAGTTCGGATTGAGAGACGCCGTGAAATCAAGGCCTTCGCTCTCATCCCCCGGATTCTCCCGAAGGAAGAGGTTGTCATACAGGCGCGCCTCAGCGTCAATGGCGTGGGCGGCCGAGACCCAGTGGATGGTCGATTTCACCCTGCGCCCGTCCGGGGCATTGCCTCCACGGGTCGCCGGATCGTAGGTGCAGTGCAGCTCGACGATCTCACCGGTGTTCTCGTCTTTGACCACGCCGGTACAGGTAATGAAGTACGCATAGCGCAGCCGCACCTCGCGGCCCGGGGCCAGCCGGAAGTACTGCTTGGGAGGGTCTTCCCGGAAGTCGTCCTGTTCGATGTACAAGACCCGGGAGAATGGCACTTTCCGCGTGCCCATGCCGGCATCTTCGGGGTTGTTGACGGCCTCCGCCTCTTCGACCAGGTTCTCGGGGTAGTTGTCAATGACCACCCGCAGCGGCCGCAACACGGCCATGACCCGCGGCGCCCGCTTGTTCAGATCCTCCCGGACGAAGTGCTCCAGCAGGGAAAGCTCCGTTGTTCCGTTGGTCTTGGACACGCCGACCCGGCCGCAGAAATTACGAATCGCCTCGGGAGTGTAACCGCGCCGCCGGATTCCGCAGAGGGTCGGCATACGGGGATCGTCCCAGCCGTGCACGTAGCCGTTTTGAACCAGCGTGAGCAGTTTGCGCTTACTCAGGACCGTGTAAGTGATGTTGAGACGGTCGAACTCGATCTGCTGCGGATGATAGATGCCTAGTTGCTCGACATACCAGTCGTACAGCGGACGGTGATCCTCGAACTCGAGCGTACAGATGGAGTGGGTGATTCGCTCGATGGAATCGGACTCGCCGTGGGTGTAATCGTACATCGGGTAGATACACCACTTATCGCCCGTGCGGTGGTGATCGGCGTGCAGGATCCGGTACATCACGGGGTCCCGCATGTTCAGGTTATTCGAGGCCATGTCGATCTTGGCCCGCAGGGTTCGGGCGCCGTCCGGAAACTCGCCGGCTCGCATGCGCTCGAACAGGTCCAGGTTCTCCTCCACGTAGCGGTTTCGATACGGGCTCTCCCGGCCGGGTTCTGTCAAGGTGCCCCGGTAGTCCCGAACCTGGTCCGCGGTCAGATCGCAGACGTAGGCCTTGCCGGCTTTGATCAACTCGACGGCCCACCCATGCAACTGATCGAAGTAGTCGGAGGCGTAGAACAGGCGGTCTTCCCAATCGAAACCGAGCCAGCGAACATCCGCAATGATCGAGTCGACGTACTCGGTTTCTTCCTTGCACGGATTGGTATCGTCGAACCGCAGGTTGCACTTTCCGCCGAACTCAGCCGCCAGGCCGAAGTTGAGGCAAATCGACTTGGCGTGGCCGATGTGCAGGTAGCCGTTCGGCTCGGGCGGAAAGCGCGTATGGACGCGCCCGCCATACTTGTTGGTCTCTAAGTCCTGAATGATGATGTCGCGAATGAAATGGGAAGGGGCGGCTGGATCAGGAATCGACATGACTTACAGCCTCGTTTCTGGATTCGAGGAGGTGAATGGCCCGGTCAATCCGGTTGAGACAGGTTTCCCGGCCAAGCACCTCGAGAGTTTCAAACAGGGGCGGCGCCGCTTTGCGGCCACACACCGCCACTCGGATGGGCTGAAACATCTGGCCTGCCTTGACACCCAGGCGCTGCGCCTCGGCCCGCAACGCCGCATCGAGGGCAGGGTGGGTGAACTCGGCCGCCGCCAGGACCGGGCGGGCCGACCGCAGGACCGATAGGGCCATGGCCGCATCCCCTTTCTGGGGGATCAGCTCCGAACTGTCATAAGGCGCCAGTTCACCGGCAAAGAAGAAATCGGCCACGGTGGCCACATCGCGCAAGGTCTTGATGCGCTCCCGGATCAAGGGCACAACCCGGAGTACCTTGCGTGGCTCGGCCTCGAAACCGGCGGCACGCAGAAAGGGCAATAATCGCCCGGCGAGGTCTTCGGGCGCGAGCGCCATCAAGTGCTGCGCGTTCAGCCAAACGGCCTTGGGGTCGAACGGGTCGTCCTCGCGGAAGTTGACGATGGCGTTGGAGCGGTTGATGCCCTCGAAGGAGAACGCATCGACCAGCTCTGGGAGGGACATCCGGTCGCGGTCGTCCTTGGGGGACCAGCCCAGCAGGCAAACGAAGTTGACGAATGCCTGGGGAAGGAAGCCGGCGTCGCGGTAGGTGGTGACGCTGACCACCGGGCCGTGGCGCCGCTTGGAAAGCTTGGAGCCGTCCGGAGCGATGAGCAAGGGCAGGTGGGCGAACTCGGGGATCGCCGCGCCAGCCGCTTCGAAGATGAGGACGTGCTTGAAGGTGTTCGTGAGATGGTCCTGCCCGCGGATGATGTGGCTGATTCCGAGGTCGATGTCGTCGGCGCAGGAAGCCATGTGGTAGGTGGGCAGGCCGTTGCTGCGCAGCAGGGCGAAATCCTCGATGTCGGCCGTGGACTTGGACTGCTCTCCGTAGACGGCGTCGCGGAAGCGCACGTCGCGCGGGGTGTCGCGGGAAACGCGAAAGCGCAGGACAAACGGCTCGCCAGCGGCGGCGCGGCGGTCGCTGTCCTCGGGGCTCAACTCGCGCATGTCTGCATTGAAGAGCCAGGCGCCTTCCTGGCGGGACTTCTCCTCGTCGCCGCCGGCGGGGGTGAAATCGCGGTAGGCCGGGCCCTTCCGGAAGATGGCTTGGGCGGCCCGGCCATGGAGTTCCAGGCGCTCGGATTGCCGGTACTCCTCGTCCCAGTCCAGATCCAGCCATTTCAGTCCTTCGAAAATGGAAGCTTCGGACTCGCGAGTGTTGCGGTCCGCGTCGGTGTCGTCGATGCGCAGAATCATCGTGCCGCGATGGTGGCGCGCGTACAGCCAGTTGAAGATAAAGGTGCGCGCGCTTCCAATGTGCAGGAAGCCAGTGGGAGACGGCGCGAACCGGACTCTGGGCATGGAGAATACCAGTATAAGCTATCGACTCTTGGCGATAAGCCCGCGGCAGCAGCGTCCGCGGACAAGCGAGGCGGCCAATGGCTTATCCTAGGAAAACATGAGCAGTTTTGGACTATCCCGCGGAGCGGAGGTGCGGCCATTCAAGCCGGCGACGGCGACCCACTCCGCCCAAGACAGCGAGACCGCTGTCGGCCGGGCCATCCATTCGGCGGCTCAGGCACTCAGTGATCGGCAACATCAGGACGGTTACTGGTGCGGGGACCTGACGGCCGATTCCACGCTTGAATCCGACTACGTCCTGCTCCAGCTTTGGCTGCACCGCCCGGAGGGCAGTTCCTGGAATCCGCCCACGCGCGGCAGGATCGACCAGTGTTGCCGGGCGATCCTGGAGATGCAGTTGCCAGACGGTGGCTGGAACATATATCCGAACGGGCCCTCCGACGTGAACGCCTCTGCAAAGGCATACAGCGCATTGAGAATTGCGGGCGCCGACGCGGACTCTCCCGAACTGCTGCGCGCCCGAGCGCGCATCCTGGAACTGGGCGGGCTTCAGGCCTGCAACAGTTACGTGAGGATCAACCTCAGCCTCTTCGGCCTCTACCCGCGGCGCCGCGTGCCCACGGTACCCCCAGAGATGATGTTGCTCCCGGGCGACCTCCTGTACGAAATGTCCTCGTGGACGCGCGCCATTGTTGTGCCGCTCTCGATTGTCCAGGCTGCGGGGAAGCACCGGCCGGCACCCGAGGGCTTGAGCCTGGACGAACTGCTGGTGCCCGGCAAGCGCTTGTCGCTCGGCAGGCGCGACGGTTTGGCGATCCTGTTCCACCACCTGGACCGGCTGCTCAAGATTTGGGAACGGACGGCGCCCCGCGACATCCGCGCGGCCGCGATTCGCGAAGCCGAACATTGGATTGTCGATCGCACGCGAAACAGCGAGGGGCTGGGCGCCATTTACCCGGCCATGATGTACCAGATCATGGCCTTTGACAGCCTGGGCTACCCGGCCGATCATCCCGACCTGATCGAGGCGATCAGGCACTTCGAGAACCTCGTGATCAACCGGGAAGACCGCTTCTGTTTCCAGCCGTGCGCCTCGCCGGTTTGGGACACGGCGATCACCGCGTTTGCGCTGGGCGAAGCGGGGCTGGCGGACCCCGCCGCGCTCACACGAGCAGCCGACTGGCTGATCCGGAAAGAGGTGCGGCGAAGGGGCGACTGGTCGGTCAAGCGGCCCAAACTGGAGCCCTCGGGTTGGGCCTTCGAATTCGCCAACGAGCATTATCCGGACATTGACGATACGGCGATGGTTCTGCTGACCTTCTGCCACGCCCGAGCGTCGGATGCGGCGGCCCAGCAGCGATGCACCGGGCGGGCGCTGAAATGGCTGCTGGGCATGCAGTCGCGCGACGGAGGCTGGGCGGCGTTCGACGTGGACAACAACTGGACGATATTGAACAAGGTGCCGTTTGCCGATCACAACGCCATGCTCGACCCCACCTGTCCGGACATCACGGGCCGGGTCCTGGATGCCCTGGCGCACCACGGCTACACGCATGGACACTCCGCCGTCGATTCCGCGGTCCGCTACCTTCTGAAGCACCAGAGTCCGGAGGGTTGCTGGTACGGACGGTGGGGCGTGAACTACCTGTACGGGACCTTTCTGGCGCTTCGTGGGCTATGCGCGAGCGGGCACCCCGGGGCGCGCGCGGCCGTCAAGCGTGGCGCCGAATGGCTCCATTCCGTGCAGAACCAGGATGGCGGCTGGGGCGAGAGTTGCGCGGGCTATCAGGCGAAGCACTTTGTCGAGGCTCCCAGCACACCGTCGCAGACCGCGTGGGCGCTGCTGGGACTGGTTGCGGCCGGAGATGGAGAATCGGCCGCGGCTAGGCGGGGAGTTCGGTACTTATTGGACACCCAACTGCCGGACGGAACCTGGGAGGAGCACCTGGCAACCGGCACGGGCTTCCCAGGCGTGTTCTTCCTGTCGTATCACCTCTACAGGCAGTACTTCCCGCTGCTGGCGTTGGCATCCTGCCACCCCACGAACTCGTGAAACCAACTTTCCGCTTCCGTGTAGCCATTTTTCTTAGTGCGTTCCTGCTGTTCCAGGTGCAGCCTATGGTGGGGCGGCGCCTCCTGCCCTGGTTCGGAGGCGGTCCCGCGATCTGGACTGACTGCCTGCTGTTTTTCCAGGTGCTGCTTCTGGCTGGATACGCGTACGCCCACTGGCTGGGGTCGCGCCGGAGCACGCGGCTGGGAGGGGGGGTGCACATCGGGCTGCTGGCGGCATCGCTCGTGTTCCTGCCGATCGCCCGGCATGCCGACATCTGGAAGCCACTGACGAGTGGCGATCCCTCCGGCCGGATTCTGTTGCTGCTGGCTGCGACGGTCGGTGGACCGTACTTCATGTTGTCGGCTACGGGTCCTCTCTTACAGCGCTGGTACAGCCTGAGCCGGCCGGGCGAGTCGCCATGGCGCTTGTACGCGCTATCGAACCTGGGATCGTTTCTGGCGCTGCTCAGCTACCCTTTCGCGGTGGAGCCTTACCTGCGCCTCCGCACGCAGGCGTGGATATGGTCGGCCCTGTACGCCGGGTTCGCGGCAGTCTGCGGATGGACGGCCTGGCGGCTTTGTCCCGCGACCCCGGCTGCCGAAACGGAGGATAGGGGGGCCGGCTCCGCGCCGCGGCCCACGTTTTGGAACGTTCTGCTGTGGCTCGGGCTTTCCGCCTGCGGCTCGACCCTGCTGCTGGCGACGACGAACCAGATTTCGCAGGGAATTGCGGTGATCCCCTTCCTGTGGGTAGCACCGCTCTCGCTCTACCTGCTCACGTTCATCCTGACCTTCCACCACGAGCGCTGGTACCGGCGGCCGCTATTCGCCGTGGCCGCCGGCGTGTTCGCTCCAGTCGCCTGCGCGACTGCCGGCCTGGCGCTGATCGTTCCCGTGTGGGGCCAACTCGGCATCCATCTGTCTACATTGTTCGTCCTATGCATGGTCTGCCATGGGGAGCTGGCACTCGCGCGCCCGTCCCCCCGATATCTCACGGCCTTCTACCTCACCATTGCCACAGGCGGCGCGTTGGGCGGCGCGTTCGTCGCTCTGGCCGCTCCGCGCTTGTTTGTCGAATTCAGCGAGTACCCTATCGGACTGGCGGCGGCCTGCCTGCTGGGGTTTGCCGGATGGCTGCGCACGGGCGCTCTGGGCCAATGGACGGCCCGGAACTTCGCCGTGCGCGTCCCCTTGATGGCACTCCTCGTCGGGGGAATCACATCGCTCGCGGCGACGGTGGCCAACAGCAGCCGGCCTGCCCTGGTGGACTTACGCAACTTCTACGGCATCCTGCGGGTCAGCGAGCGCACCGACCTCAATGGCCCGCTGCGCCAACTCACGCACGGGCGCGTCCGGCACGGCTTCCAGTACTTGCGGGATCCGGAACGCGCCTGGCCAACCTGTTACTACGGGCCGCACAGCGGCGTTGCGATCGCGCTCAACGCCTTCGCGAGCCCCAACCGGCGCGTTGCGGTCATCGGACTCGGCACCGGCACGCTGGCGGCCTGGGGCCGCCCCGGCGACACGTTTCGTTTCTATGAAATCAACCCGGACGTCCAAGTGATCGCCACCACCTGGTTTTCCTTCCTGAGGGACTCGAAGGCGCGAACGGAAACCGTGCTTGGCGATGCGCGCGTGCAGATGGAGCGCGAACTGGCCACCGGCCATTCGCAGGATTTCGACGCCATCGCGGTGGACGCCTTCTCGGGAGACGCCATCCCGATGCACCTGCTCACGGCCGAGTGCGGCGACCTCTACCGGCGGCGCCTCGCGCCGGGAGGCCTTCTGTTGCTCCATATCTCGAACCGCTCGCTAGACCTCGAGCCGGTGGCCCGCGGGTTGGCGCGGCACCTCGGCTGGAAAGCAGTCCTGTTCCTCTCGGGGCAACATGACGAAACGGGTGAACTCAGCTCGAAATGGGTGCTCATCACCACCAATTCTGCATTCCTGGAACAGCCCCGCATCGCCGATCGGGTCTCGGCGTGGCCCGACGCGAAGCGTTCCCCCATCACCTGGACCGACGACTTCGCCAGCCTCTGGCATGTTCTGAGATTCTGAACGGTGGCGGCGGGATCATCCCGCTGGATCGGACCGAGCGGCGCGCCGGTAGAGATCGAGCAGTTGCTCGAGGGAAAGTTGCTCTGCCCGGAGCCGGGCCTCGGGCCAGGCGGCTGCCTGCTTGCCGTAGAAGGGCTGGAGGTTGTTGCGGAGGGTCTTTCGTTTGTGCTGGAAGGCGCGACCCGCGAACTCCAGGAAGGCCGCGGGATTGGGGAGATCCAGGGCGGGCGGCCGGGGCGTGAAGCGGACGGCGGCTGAATCCACCTTGGGAGGAGGGGAGAAGGCGCCCGGCGGGACTCGGAACAGGATTTCCGGCGCTGTGAATAGGTTCGTCAGGACAGTATGGTAGCCGTATTCGCGGGTGCCGGGACGGGCGGTAAGCCGTTCGGCAACCTCCCTTTGCGTCAGCACGACAGCGCGGCGCAGCAGCGGGCCGAGGGCGAAGATTCTCTCCAGGATCGGCGAAGTGATGTAGTAGGGGAGGTTGCCTGCGACGACCGCGGGTCCCCACTGGGAAAGGTCGCTATCCAGAACGTCCGCCTCGAGGACGGTCAGTCCGGGGGCGTCCCGGAACCGTTCGCGGAGGGATTCCGCGAGGCGCGGGTCGATTTCGATGGCGACGACGCGAGCCGCGCGGACCAGGAGGAATTCGGTGAGCGCGCCGCGCCCGGGACCGATTTCAACAACCAGCGGTTCCGGGAGGGGACACGCAGCCTCGGCCAGGCGTTGAAGAGTAAGCCGGCGGATCAGAAAATGCTGTCCGAGTCTGCGGCCGGAGCGCTGGGTGGCGGTCGCGGTTCGGTTCGGGGCCACTAGCCTTTCACGGTGACCAGGCTCCGGTGGAGCGACAGGCGTATCTTGCCGAACCTTGGCGCGCCCCACGCAGTGGCCGGGGTGAACTCCATGAACAGCAGCTTGTTCTCGATGGCGCTCCTCAGTTCGTTGTTCTTGCCGAGGCTGGGACCCTGGGTGACAGCGTAATCGATCATCCGGCCCTGCCCGTCAACCAGGACTTCGACCACGAAGTCCTCTTCGGGAAGGGCGAACGAATTCTGGTCCTTCACGGTGGGCTCGGTGAACAGAGCAACCTGAACGTCGTTGCTGAGATTGCGCTGGAATGCAAAGGTGGGCATGAGCATGCTGAACAACAGCATGGCGGAGATCAGCCCCCCGGCCAGCGGAATCGCAAGCGGTCGCATCAGATTCTCCACCCAGAGGTGGAACTGCTCGGCAAAACGCCGGAAGGGATGCTTCCGGGCAAGCAACCGGCTGCGCTCCTGGGAGGCCATCACACGCAAGACACTGCTCAAGCGGGCAGGAGGGGCGACCGCAGGCAATTCCCCCACCGCGTCCCGAACGCGGGTCAACTCCCGGAACTGAACTTCGCAAGCCGGACAGCCAGCCAGGTGCTCCAACACGTCCCGCCTCTCCTCACCAGAGAGGCAACCATCGAGATGAGCGGAGAGTGAATACTGTACGTTTCTGCAAGTCATACGTTCACTCAGCCGGTTGTGGCGTCCAACGTAGGGCCGGCTCCGGCTCCAGCCGGCCCGCCAGTTCTTTGCGCAAGGCCTCGCGCCCGCGCAGAATGCGGGACTTCACGGTCCCCATCGCAACCTGAAGAATATCCGCTATTTCCTCGTAACTGAGCTCCTCGATATCCCGCAAGACAACGGCGGTACGGAAGCTCGGGTTCAAATGGTTGAGCGCCGCCTCTACCAGGGCGTGCCGCTCCCGATCCGCAGCGCAGTCATAAGGGGAACGACCGGGGTCGGGCACGGTCTGGTAATAGCCCAGGCTGCCCTCTTCCTCGCTCTCCAAGCCGACTTCCTGCCGGCGATGGCGGCCATACCATCGCTGGTAGTTGTAGGCCTCATTGACTGCAACCCGGTAGATCCAAGTCTTCAGGCTGCTATCGCCGCGAAAAGCGCCTATCTTGCGAAAGATCTTTAAGAAAACCTCCTGGACGACATCGCAGGCGTCGGCAGGGTCGCTCAGCAAACGGGAGACGAGATTATAGACCGGCTGCTGAAAATCCGTAATCAGGACCTCGTAAGCCTTTTCCTCGCCCCTCCTGAGGCCCTCTACCAGCCACTTGTGGTCATAAGTATCCCCGCGATCCAGCGGGACCGCGACCGGCTCAACAAAAGCCGGTTCGCCGAGATGAAGGGAAGTATCCGCCACGATGGCGCCTCGATGGCAAATTCACCTTCAACGTTAGCAGGTAATCGGACTTCCTTCAATCCTATAGACACCGCTGGGGCGCGTAAAGTTCCCCCCAAGTACCAGTGGCTGACCGGCACGGGAAGCGGGCGAGTACCGGGAGTACCTGGGGAGGCCAGGAACAGCAGGGAGCGGACAGGCCCTTACTTCCGCAGCACGCTGTTGTTGGGATCCAGCAGCACCTTGGTGGGCGCCTGCTTCAGCGTCACGCTGAACGAGACCGGTTCGCTGGCGGTCCGGACCCAGCGCACCAGCGGCTTGCCCTTCGCCACCTGGATTTCGACCGGCACGAGCGCGCTGAAGTCCTCGTCCACCTCGCTCTGCGTGATGGTGCCATTCAGTTGGACGGCCGGCGCTTTGCCGGTCACCTTGTAGCTGAGCTTCAGCGCCGGGATGCCCGTGCCATATATCCACTGGTCGAAGAACGCCTCCAGTTGAGCGTCGAGGGACCTTGGGGGGAGACTCTCGGCAACCGCGCGCCGGAACTGGTCGGTGGTAACCGCCTGGAACTGGTAACGTTGCCGGAACTGGCCGAGCATCGCCAAGAAGCGCTCCTCGCCCATTCGCTGGCGGAGCATGTGCATGATCCACGACCCTTTCTCGTAAGTGATCACCCGCCAGCCGTCCGGCGCCTGAGAGTTGTGGAGGCGTGGCCCCCAGATGATAGGTCCGATGGAATCCACGGCGTTTCCGCCGCCGGTCTTCGCGAGCAGGTGGGTCCTGTAATTGGCCAGCACCGTGTCCACGGCGCGGATGCCCTTGCGCTTCTCCAGGTACAGCAGCGCCGAGTAATTGGCCAGCGCCTCCATAATCCAGTCATCTTCGTAGCTGGCCGTCGTCACCACGTTGCCCCACCATTGATGGGCGGTTTCGTGGGCGTGCAGGATCTCGGAGTAGAACAACTCGGCAACCTCACTGCGCGCGGCGGCGGGCCTCTGTTTCGGGTCGAGATATACCAGGGTCGAGAGGTAAATCAGGCCGGGAAAGCCCTGGCCGAACGTCCCGGGAATCGGCGCGATCGTCAAATGTTTCTGCACGGGCGGCCCGAAATGCGACGCCATGAACTCGAGGGCGCCCGTGATCTCCAGCGCCAGATGCTGCAGCCGCGCCGCCGGGTCGATCTCGGGCATGTCCAGAGGGTAGGGAGCCAAGTCCACGGTCCAGCGCTGATTGCCGGGCGGCCCGATCCTCGGCTGGGGTAGCAGAATGGTCCGTTGCTGGGAATTGCGGGCGAGCGCGGTTTCGACAGTCCGGTTCGCGTAAACGTCCACGGTGTAACCGCTCCGAGCCACCGTCTGCCGGTCATATCTGCCGAGGTTGAACCCCGCCATGCGCACTGCGGAGTCCGTGCGGTGGCGTGTGACATGCCAGGGGCTGGAAACGCTGTCTTCCACGATCTTCCCGGTGGCGACCAGATCCAGGTCCTCGGGGTAACGGAATGTCAGGTCGTAGCGGGCGAACTGACCCGGGCGGTGGGGGTACCAGGAGCCGCGGGCGCCGACGAAATACACGTGGTTGCCGGCATCCGAGATCACGTCGCCCTCGTGCTGGAACTCGACTTGGTATTCGCGCCCGGGTTGCAACGGCTTGGCCGGCACCACCAGGAAGGTCTCGTTGAGATCGCCCCGGATCAGGTTCGAGCGCAGCGAACTGGGTTGGAACACCTCGGCAGGCTCGCCGTCGATGCGCGCCTCGGTCACGCGCATCTGCACGGAAATGTCGAAGGACAAAGCGCGCCGGGCTTCCACGCCCGGGCTGACGGTGGCCTGCGTGACGACGCGGAGGTGAAGGTTGGGATTCAGGGTGGCATCGATGTGGTAGCTGGTCACGCGCAGATCTTCGTCCGGCAGGACCCGGGTCCGGTTCCGGAAGGACCGCGCCTGGAACCGAGTCCAGGTGTCGAAGTACGCCTGATCCTGCCGGAATGCCACTTGGCCAAGGCTGATCTGCTCGCGTGCCCGCGGGTCGTAGGTTGCATCGAAATTGCCAAGCTTGCGCCCACTCACCGCCATGTAGAGGAATCCCAGCGCAGCCCGGTTCTCGGCGAGCAAGTCCTTCACCAGCCGGATCTGGAAGCTGGAGGAGAAGTTCCGCATCGCGGGGGCCCAGGATTGCGCGAGCAGCAGGCCGCGCTCGGCGCTCTTGCGGGGCTCGCCGCTTGCCTGGATCTGCTTCACGAGCTGGGCGTAGGTATCGTCGGTGAAAACCAGTATGGCGCCGTCGAAGTGCTCGCTCAGGTTGGGTGCACGGGCGTAAGAAGCCAGCGACATCCGCTCGGAACGCGTCGGGGGGAGCACCAGCAGCTCGGCGTCGCCCCCCTCGATGTCGCCGCTGAACACGGCGGAGAGCCGTACGCCGTTCACCGCCGCTCCGAAGATCAGGTAGCCTTCGGTGAGGTATACGTGCAGGTCTTCCTTATCGAAGCGCAGATTTCGGACTTGATAGCACTCCGTGGGATCCAGACCCGCATCGAGAATCCGGCGGCCGAGTTCCGCCGTCGGGCCGTCTGCCGCCCGGAGCATAGGGACAAGAAGGGCAAAGAGGATCGCGAATCGGTGCACCCCTATAGGGTAGGATATCCCCTCGGTCCTTTCCAGGGGCACTTTCGCGGGCCGATTCGGTCGGCCCAGGGCTCTACTTGGCGGCGGTCTTCTGATACCCGGCGGGAGGAGCGAACTCCGCAGCCGGAATCGTGGCCGTGGAGAAGCCGCTCGATTCGATGGTCATCTCCATCATGCTGCCCCCCGAGGACCCCGCCCCGCCCATCCTTGCCAGGGCCGCTTCAGCCATTTTCGCCTGCTCGCCGCCCTTCGCCTTCATGGCCTCCAACTGAGCCCGCGCCTGAGCCATCCCCTGCTGCATCTGCGCGGTTTGGGCCGCATCGCCCGCCGCACCCATCTTCATGATCTGCAATACCGGGACGCCATTCAGGTTGGCCATCTTCCTCTGCAATTCGGCCATGTTCTTCTGCATTCCCGCGCCGCTCCCGCGCATCATTGCCGCCCACCCGGGTCCGCTGGAAATCCTCTGATGTAAGGAGCGCAGCTCCTGGTAGCCCGGCACGTCGGGCGAGACCCAGAGTTCCATGGTCATGCGCATTTTCATAGCGGCGCCCTGCTGCCGCGCCTGGGGGCTGTCCATTTCCATGGTCATGATGACCTGGCGGCAGTTGAAGCCGCTGATTACCTTGCGCTGGCCTGTTTCCTGGACATCGACGTTCACCTCGACGCCGGCCTGGCCCGCCTGGGACGCAACCTCGCCGAAAGGCATCACGGAGTACGTCTTCTGAGCGTGATTGATGTGGGTAATGGTCTGCGAGCCGAAGTCCATGATCATGGCGTGGTCCCCGGTATCGACCTTCATCTTGTCGCCCTTGATCAGAGTATGCGTTGGGCGGGCCGCACTGGCCGGCATCATTCCCCCGCCCTTCATCGTTGAGGTGTACGAAAAATCCGCATGAACGGCGACCGATCCCGCCACCGCCAGCACCAGCACAGCAGTCAGTTTCATTCCAAATACCCCCTTCCCTTGCTTCCGATCCAGTTCCACCGCGCCAGTTCCTTCGCGGGAAGCCCAAGAGGAGAAGGCCCCTCCACCTCGAAACCTAACCCGAGGGAACTCCCCCAAGATTATAGGGATGCGTCCACGATGTCAACCGAGGGGAGAGGCGTCTGAGGTTCCCTGGAAACCCGGCCGACCAGCCTCCTGCCACCCTTCCAGAGTATCCTCGCCGCAGCCCTGCTCGGAGTGCACTTGCAGCTTCAGCGAGCGCGCAGGTTCCGGCTGCTTGGGGTATTAGAGGATCTCATAGGGATGAAGCAGGCTGGAGTAGAGCTTCCCGCAGAGTTCGAGGATCCTGTCGGGCTTGCTGGTGGCGAGGCACATACCCCCCGTCCGCTCCGAGACATCGGCCAGGATGCCCGGTGAGCCACCCGGATCGATGAGAGTGACGGCATGAATGGCAACCGCAGTGGCCTGCGCGTCACGAACGAGCCCTTCCCAGCGTGCGGCATCGAGTTCAGGCAGAGCTGACCCGTCCGTGCAGTCCGCCAGCAGCAGCAGGTTACGGCTGCCGGAAGCCTGCGTGACCGCGCGCAAAAGATCAGGTACAACATCGGCGAACGGAAACTGCTCTTGGGGCGCGTTCAACGCCGCAGTCAAGGCATCCACGTCCGGTCGAAGAAAGCATGCGGGGGGGAGAGTCTTGTGGTCCGCGGCCTCCACCGGGGTGCCGAACCGGAGAATGGCCCAACGGTCGGCGCTGCCTTTGAGCGCCAAGCAGGCCTGGGCGCCTCGTTCGAGAACCGCGCAGTTCTCCCGGGAACCCGTGTGCGTCGCCGGGAGCGCCACTCCGAATGCCAGCCAGTCGACCGAGCGGGGCCGTCGCAGGCGCGCGTCCGGTTCCCGCAGCGCCTGCTCCACCCATTGCACGTTCTTGCTCGTGCGACCTGCCAGTAGCGCCGCTTTCGAGCGCAGCCGCGGATCCGGCTCGCGCAGAACCTGGATCAGCATGGGCAGAATTCGGGTTCCATCGGCGATAGCCGCGAGCACCTCCAGAATTCGCAGCGCAATCGCGTCATCGATCCCCTCGCCTCCGCGCAGCTTGGAGTTGGTGATCCGCCGCGCCAGCTTGACGTCTAACAGCGGCTCGCGCTGCATCACCACGCGGGCGATGGCCACGTCATCCTCCAGGCTAAGCAGCGAGGGGTCGCAGAACGGCAACACATCCTTCAACATCTCATAGAGGAACTGGAGGCCCGTTCGGCCGTTGCCTTCCCTGAGCAAGGGCAGGGCGGCGAGACCAAACGCGGGCGGATTGGCGGCATGCAGGTCCCGCAGCGCTTTGCGCGCCCGCGCAGGGTCCTGTCCGAACGCCGCCACCTCCGCGTCGATTCGATCCGCCAGGGTCTGTACTCCGCCGGAAACCGACAGGGGACTGGTACCTGTACAGCAATCGTCCACAGCGGGAAAAGCTTTAGACGGCGCCGGGCTAGTGCGCCGCAGCTCGAGCTCGAAACTGGCGCAAAAACGAAAACCCAGACTCGCGCCGCTCTTCCGGCCGTTGACCGGCGATCCTGGCGGCAAGCTGCGCCAGCCGCCCGCCGAGATCCGACCTGGAGGAAACCAACCGACCCTCGGAGTGGGCCTCGACGATCTCGTGGTAGTCCTCGGGCAGGTATGCCTCGATCGGAACGGCGAGGAGTTTCTCGATATCTCTGGACTCCTGCGCGTATTCCTTCCGGACGCGGTTCACCACCAGCCGCGGCGATTCCCGTGTGCATTGGCGCGAAAGCAGCTTGTTGAAGATCCTGCGCGCCTGGTACAAAGGCGCAACCTCGGGGGTGGTCACCAGGTATAGGGTGTCGAGATCCGGAATGAGGGCCATCGAGAGCGGTGAGAGGCCCTGCCCCAGGTCGGCCACCACCCACTCGTAGTTCGCGCAGGCGTAGCGCAGCACGGTCGCGAAGCTCGCCTCCGTTGGCAACTCGCCTACTGGGATCTCCGTCGGAGCGCAGATTACGTCCAGATGCGGCTGCACGGATTGCACCATGCCTTTCCAGAGGCTCAAGTCCATCCGCCGCAGGTTCCTGATCACATCGAGCAGCGAATAAGCGCCGTGGGCTCTCAGCCAGAAGCCCACCATGCCGGCCAGGAGGTCAAAATCGGCGACCAGGATCCCGGCGGAAGTGATCCGGCAAAGCTCGGCAGCCACGCGGCAGGCCACGGTGGTGGCGCCACAACCACCCTCCGCGGAGAGGAACCCGATGGCCTTGCCGGCCCGGTGGAGGGGCGCCTTCGAGAGCAGCTCGTCCGCGATCTTATCCAGAGCGCTCGCTACAGTCTCTACGCTGATCGGCGGGTACAGGAACTCGCGCGCTCCGGCGCGCACGGCGGCGAGGATCAGGTCGGGATCGGCGGATACGTGGGCCGCAATCACGGGGGGAGGCGTCAAGAGCGACTTGATCGTCACCATGATCTCAAAGGCGCTCCGGTGCCCGAAATCCAGAACCAGTACATCCGGATTCGAGTACTCCGCGGTGGAGACGTCGCCCGCCGCCGGAGAGATGGCAAATGCGATGCGGACCCTCAGATGATTCAGGCAATCCACTACGGCGTGGCGAAGGGCCGGGTCGGCGATGACGACCCCCACACCAAGGGCGCGGGTCATGAGACAACCTCCGCCGCCCGCGCAGGGCCCTGCCCGAAGGCCGCTACCTCCGCCCTGGCGCGATCCACTAGGGTCTGTACTCCGCCGGAAACCGACAATGCACTTTTACCTGTACAGCAATCGTCCGCGGCGGGAAAAGCTTTAGGAGCTGGTTGAAAACCCGGCCTGGTTCCTGCCTGCCGGGACTATGGCTCGACAGCTCGGGGCCAAAACTGGCGCAGGATCGAGAACCTCGACTCGCGCCTCTCCTCCGGCTGGCCGGAGATCCTGCCGGCAAGCTGCGTCAGCCGCCGGCCGAGTTCCGACCTTGGCGAGGCCAGCCGGCCCTCAGAGTGGGCCTCGACGATCTCGTGGTAGTCCTCGGGCAGGTACGCCTCGATCGGAACACCGAGGAGTTTCTCGATATCTCTGGAGTCCTGCGCGTATTCCTTCCGGATGCGGTTGACCACCAACCGTGGCGATTCCCGCGTGCACTCGCTGGAGAGTAACTTGCGAATGACCCTGCGCGCCTGGTACAAAGGCGCGACCTCGGGGGTGGTCACCAAGTACAGGGCATCGAGTTCCGGAATGAGGGCCATCGAGAGCGGTGAGAGACCCTGTCCCAGGTCGGCCACCACCCAGTCGTAGTGCGCGCGGGCGTAACGCAATACGGTCACGAAGCTCGCGGCCGATGGCAACTCGCCCAACGGAATCTCCGCCGGAGCGCAGATTACGTCCAAATGCGGCTGCACGGATTGCACCATGCCTTTCCAGAGGCTCGAATCCATCCGCGCCACGTTCCCGGTCAGGTCAAGCACCGAATAGGCGCCGGTGGCTCTCAGCCAGAAACCCACCATGCCAGCCGGGAGGTCAAAGTCGGCGACCAGTATCCCCGTGGAAGTGATCCGACGGAGTTCAGCGGCCACGTGGCAGGCCACCGTGGTGGCGCCGCAACCGCCCTCCGCGGAAAGGAACCCGATGGTCTTGCCGGTGCGGTGGGCGGGCGCCTTCAACAGCCGCTCGGCCGCGATCCTGTCCAGAGCGTCCTCGAGAGTTTGCGCGTTGATCGGGGGGCACAGGAATTCGCGCGCCCCCGAACGCATGGCAGCCAGAATCACGTCGGGTTCGGCGGACGCATGGACCGCAATCACGGGGGCAGGCGCGGCCAGCGACTTGAGCGTCACCATAATCTCGAAGGCGCTCCGGTGTCCGAAGTCCAGCACCAGCACGTCGGGATTCGAGTACTCCGTGACGGAGAGATCGCCACCCGCTGGGGAAATAGCGAATGCGATGCGTACCCTCAGATGGTTCAGGCAATCCACCACCTCGTGGCAAAGAGCGGGGTCGGCGATGATGACCCCCACATTGAGGGCGCGGGTCATGCGGCAGCCTCCGGCGCCCGGTCGCTCGCCAGCGGCAGGCTGAGGAGGAACGTGGTTCCCTCCTGCTGGCTGGAGCGGAAAGATATGGTTCCGCCGAGGAACCGCTCCGCGATCAGCTTCATGAGGTACGCACCGAAGCCGCGGCCGAGGCCCTTGGTGGAGAATCCACGCTGGAAGATCTGAAGCTGGACCACCCTCGGCATCTCGCCGCCGTTTTGCACCCACAGCTCGGCGCGCTCACCGGAACGGCGGCACCCCAGCGTTACCGCCGACTGCGGCGGGGAAGCCTCCAGGGCGTTCAGCACCATGCGGTGCAGGATTCTCCGGAGCTGCGCGGGATCGGTGAAAAGCTCGGCGTCCTCCGCGCCTGGGGCGACGCGGAGTTGCCGGCCGTCCGCGGCCTCGTCAAACTGAAACTCGGCCGCGGCGTCGCGGATCGCTCCCAGCGCGGAGACATTGCGCGGCGCGACCCGCAACTCGCCCGCCTCCGCCAGGGTGAGTTCGCTGTAGTTCTGCAGAGTGGAAGCGAGCCGGGACGCCGTGGCCGCCAGCGCGGTGGCGGTGCGCTCGCGCAGTTCCGGCACGTTCGGACCCGCCAGACCAATCGCCAAAGCCTCGATCTCGGCGGCTCGGGCCAACACCGCCGGCAGAATGGCGTGCTCGAGGAACTCCCCGCGGACGCGGTCCCGGATATCGACCAAGAACACGATGGTGAACTGCTCGCCGCCGATCGCCAGCGGCGTCGCGCACACCTCCAGATTCGCCACCTCCTCGCCCGTGGAGGTTTGCCGGCGGAGGCGGCAGATCTGCGTATTCGCGCGACCCGCCTGGGAACTGAGAATGCCTCCCAGCGCTCCGCATAGCCCGCAGGGCTGGCCCGTTCCGCAACCGTTCTCAGTATCCGCAGCGTTCCTGCATTCGAGGGCTTCCCCCGGACGGAGACCGAGAACTTCCTCGGGCGCTATCGCGTCTACGAACTCCAGCAAGTGCTGGTTGAGGGCGACGATCTGCCGCTGCCGGTTCAACACCATCGACAGCATAGGCGCGGCGTTTAGGATCTTTAGAATCGGCGCGATGGACTCGATCAACCTGGATTGTTCCTGGATCACTTCGGGGGCGGCCCGGTCTCCGGGGGCGGGAGGCAACGTTGAATTGGGCATCGCTGTCTATCCTACTACCCCCGTCGTGCTCCTGACCAGGGCTTGTACCACTTCCGCGGGGCGGGCGGCTCGGGCTTCGGCGCCTCGGGCAGCGGTTCCCCGTGGAGCACGGCCCTGGGGTTGGCGAGAAAGAGCCGTTCGGCCATCGCGCCGCCGTATCGCTTGGCCACGTGCTCGTACGCAATGTCCAGACGGGGCGGGCGATCCTCGCTGTCATGGCTGTCGCTGGCCACGAAATGCACCATCCCCCGCTCAATCAGCTCCCGGCAGGTGTTCCGCGCCTCGGGCCCGAACCGGCCCAGCAGCGATTGCGCGGTCACCTGCACCAGGCAGCCCTGGCCGGCCCAGCCCTGGAGCCTGTCCAGGCGCCGGTGCAGCAGGTAGTTCCGCTCCGGGTGCGTGATGATGGGAACCATTCCGGCGTCCAGCATGCGCGCGAACACCTCGCCGGTGGTCTTGACAATCAGCAGATCGGAGAACTCTACCAGCAGGTAATTCTTGTGGTTGATGGTGTATTTCGTCGGGTGGGCCAGGGCGTCCTGGATGTTGTCGAAGTAGAAGTGAAAGTCGCACCCCCGATGAAGATGGACGGGTTCCCCGCAAGCCTCCGCCAGCTCCGCCAGCTTCTGCTCGACGGCCTCCGGATCGAAGCGGTACTGGAGGTTGGCGTGCGGAGTGGCCACCAAGTCGGTGATGCCCGTCTCGGCGGCCACGCGCACCATCCGCAGACTCTCCTCCAGGCTTGGCGAGCCATCGTCCAGGCCGGGAAGCACGTGCGAGTGGATGTCAATCATGCGAGCCCTATAGCCGGGGCCTGCCGGACGTTCACCACGGGCTGCTAAATGAACATCTCCTCGTCGTGGGTGGCTTGCTCGACGGTGGTCCGGCGTCCTCCGAGTAGAAACGAGAAACCGGCCCGGACGCCGATCACAACGGCGCTGATCTGTTTGAGCGGCTTCAAAATGCCGTTCTGCAGAAGCGTGGTGGTCTCTTGAAACCGGTTCACGGTATCATCGAGGACCATCTCGATCCGGTCCATCTGGGCGCGCGCGCGGGCGGCGGCTTCCGCCAGCACCTCATCCACGCGGGTCAACTGCCTGCGACTGATCGCCATCAACTCGGAAGCCTGCGTGGTGATCTCCGCAACGCGCGTGCGCGTTTCGTCCAGAAGACGCTGGCCGGTCTCGGCCACCGGCTCGATCTTGGCGATCAGCGCGGAGACCTGGTCCTTCAGGTCGCGCGAAGTGCGGTACATCGCAAACATCAAGCCGGCCTGAAGCACAATCGCGGCCGCCGCCACCGCAATGGCGGCCACCATGATCCACTGGGTGTTGGAGTCCATGAAGAGCTGATTGGTTCCTTCGCGCCAGCCAGTCCCGCCCCTTCCCGGAGACGGGCCCTGCCGCGCGGTTAGCGGTCGCCTAGGATTCCGCCTCCGGGGGCCGGCTTGCGGCCTCGCGATAGGCCTGCTTGCCGGCTTCGACCGCCGCCGCCAGATTGTCCCGCTGACGGCTCACCGCGGTCTTGCCGCGATCCACCAGATCGGCGGCCTGGCCTCGCAACTCCTCGCCCCTCCGCTGCAGGTATTCCTTGCCTTCGTCGGCTTTCGAGCAAAGGAACTCGCGAGTCTCTTCGCCGGATTTCGGCGCGAAAAGCACGCCGATGGCCAGCCCGAGGCCCAAGCCAAATGCAAAGTACCCTAATTTGCTGCCCTCTTCCGCCATTTCGCTGCCTCCTATGGTTTCCTATCCACCTGCATACTAACATACTAGGAGGTCGCCGGAAAACGGGTCACAGGCGCCATTGTCAACGCGCTGGGCGCCCGGAAGGCTTTGATCCGGCGTTCCTGGCAGCTTGGGACAGCGTAGCCAGCCACCGTTTTTCAACGACCGCTGGCTGAGCAGCACCCGCAACGCCATGCGAGAAGCGATGCCGGCAGCCTCAATCGCGGAGGAGACCAACAATGGGTGAGCGAACGCCCCGCCGGCTGGCCGCCGACGCGCTCTGGGGATACGCACTGCGGGTTTTGGGGGGGCGCGCCTGCTCGATCGGCGAGTTGCGGGAGAAGCTGCTGCGCCGCGCCGAGCGCGCCGAGGACGTCCCCGGCGTGCTCGCTCGCCTCAAGGAATACGGGTATCTCAACGACCAGCGCTTCGCCGAGAGCTTCTCGGCCGCCCGGCTCGAGAACCAGGGGCTCGGTAAGGCGCGCGTGCTCAGCGACCTGCGCAAACGGCGCGTAGCCCCGGCGGTGGCCGAGAAGGCCGTCCGGGAGGCCTATCGCGGCGCCGACGAGACCAGGCTGATCGAAGACTACCTCCGCCGCAAGTACCGGAACACGGAGCTAGCAACCTGGCTTGCCGAGCCGAAACACCTTGCCGCCGCCTACCGCAGGCTGCGCGTGGCCGGATTCACGGCCGCCAATTCCATCCGGGTTCTGAAACGCTTCGCCGCCCAGCCGGAGCTACTGGACTCCCTGGAGGACGCGGAGAGCTGACGGTGGCGCAGGCCATCGCTTTTTGTGGCCGGCGACTAACGAACGGCTTCGATGATCTTCTGCATCCGTGCGTGGTGCGAGCCCCTCCAGTACACGCGCGCGCAGGCGTCGCAGCGGAGGAACTCGTCGTGGTGTTCCCGGACGCGGGGCGGCAGCAACTCGCGCACCGCGTCCTTGGCCACCGGTTGGAGCAGACCGTTGCAGGCAAGGCAGCGGGCGAACGGCGCGGCCGCGTCGAGCAGGTCGAAGCGCCGCAGCACCCCGGCGAGCTGTTGCCGCGGGCTGGTCGAGCGCACGTAGTAGCCGCGCGTCACCACGGCGCGCTTGAGCAGCTCGCGGTCGCGGGTGAGCAGAATCCGCTCGCCGGCGCCCGACAGGCGCGCCAGTTCCTCGTCCTCGTAATCGTTGCGATACAGCGAGTCGAACCCCATCATGCGCAGATAGGCGGCCAGCCGTCCGAGGTGGACGTCCAGCACGAACCGCGGCTGGCGCAGGGGGCGCGGACGCACCCGCACCACCGGAGTGATGTCGATGGATTCAAACACCGGGTAGACGCTGATCCGGTCCCCATCCTCGACCAGGTGGGAGAAGTCCACCGAGCGGCCGTTGATGAGGATGAGGTCCACCTCGGTGTGCGGCACGCCGAGCGACTCGATGAGGTCGCGCACCGGCGCACTCACGTGGAACGCGCAAGTGAAGGGGACCATGCGCCGCGCGGGCGGCAGGAAATCGTTCAACTCCGCGTAGAAGCGAATGGAAACCTGTTTCACCTACTGCACGACGGCCGCCGGGTTGGCGAGCTCGCCGATCTCCGGAATGCGGACCACAACGGTGTCACCCGGCGCCAGGGCCGCCTCCTCGGTGATCTTGACCCCCGTCCCGGTCATCAGCACCGAGCCTGCGGGCACGGGATTGGCGCGCAGCAGATACTCCACCAGCGTCGCTTCGGTCCGCGCCAGCCGCGCCAGTGGCACGCTGTCGAAGAAGTGCCGCTGGCCGTTGCGCAGGATCGTGCAGCTCATCTCGAGCCCGCTCAACTCGGGCAACTCGTCCGGCGTCACGATGACCGGCCCCAGCGCGCAGGACCCCGTGTAGAACTTCGACTGCGCCAGGTAGAGCGGGTTCTCCCGCTCGATGTCCCAGGCGGAAACGTCGTTGCCCAACGTGTAGCCTAGAATCTTGCCCTTGCGGCCCAGCACCACCGCCAGCCCCGGTTCGGCAGCGGTGAACCCCGAGTCGAAGCGGATGCCCACCGGCTGGCCTGGCCCGACGCACACTCGCGCCGTGCCTTTGAAGAAGATCACCGGGCGTGCCTTCGCGTGAACTTGCGCGTAGACGGCGCGCTCATCCTGCTCGCCGTGAAAGTCCGCGCTCTCCTGGTAAGTGCAGCCGCACGCCCAGACCTCCGCCGGGTTGATCGGAATCAGCGGCACGCAAGGCTCGGAGTGGCGGCTGGCCATCTGTGCCGCCAGGGCAGTCAGGGGAACCGACTCCGCCTCCGCCTTGCGGATCAGCTCCACCATGGAATAACCGGGAACCGGCCGCGCCTGCTCGCCCTCGAACAGCGCTGCGGTAATCTTGTTGTCGAATCGTATTTGTCCAAAACGCATGGCGCCTGAAACCGAGCCTCTCTCCAGTATTCCAGATAAATGGCTCTGTGTAAGGCCGGGCGCTCAGAAACCGGGGGGACTCGTCGGTCCAGAGGAGAGCGCCTCAGCAGACCAAGTCTTCGCGGCGGATGCGGAGGCCGTCCAGGTGTCCCAGTACGGTGAGGGCGATCTGTCTGGGATCGAAGAAGCTCTGCGCGATGCGCTGCACGTCCACGGCCGTGACCCGTTCGACGCTATCCAGCAACTCGTCCAGGCTGAAGAACCGCGCGAAATACATCTCCTGGCGGGCCAGGTTGGCCATGCGGCTGGTGGTGGATTCCAGGCTCAGCATCAGCGAGCCTTTCATGTAGTCCTTGGCCCGCTGGAGCTCCTCCTCTTCCACCAGCTCCTGTTTCAGGCGGCGGAACTCGGTGAGGATCGACTGCACCACTTTGGGCGCCGACTTGACAGAGGTGCCCGCGTACACGGACAGACACCCGGTGTCGCGGTACGGGCTCAACTCGGAGAACACGGCATAGGCCAGTCCCTGGCGCTCGCGGATGTTCTGGAACAGGCGTGAGCTCATCCCGCCGCCGAGTAGCGTGTTCAATACGTAGCAGGCGAACCGGTCCTGGTGCGAGAGGGGGTAGGACGGCACACCCAGGCAGAGATGCACCTGTTCCAGAAATCTCTTGTTGCGGACCGCAATCCGCGCATGCGTCACCGGCGCGGCTTCGGTTCCGCCGTCCTGACCTGGCGGCAGCGTTTCGAATCGCTCGCGCGCCAGCTCTACCAAGCGCTCGTGCGTCAGGTTGCCCGCCGCGGTGATGAACATGTTGGCTGGCACGTAATGCCTTCCGTAATACCCGTCGATCATGCTGCGGCTGAACCGCGGGACGCTATCCTTCGTGCCCAGGATCGGCTTGCCCAGCGGGTGCCCCATCCAGAAATTGCTGGTGAAGATCTCGTGGACCAGGTACTCCGGGTTGTCCTGGTCCATTTTGAGCTCCTCCAGGATGACGCCCTTTTCCTTCTCGATGTCCTCGGGCCGGAACATCGGGTGTAGCACCAGGTCCGAGAGCACGTCGAAGGCCTGGGGCAGGTGGTTGTCCAGTACCTTGGTGTTGAAGCTGACCAACTCCTTGGCCGTAAACGCATCCAGGTTGCCCCCGATCGAATCGACCGAGCGGGCGATGTCCTCCGCCGAGCGGCTCGTGGTTCCTTTGAAGAGCATGTGCTCGATGAAATGGCAGATGCCGTGCTCCTGGGGTTGTTCCCGCCGGGAGCCGGCGCCGACCCAAATGCCCACCGCCACCGAGCGGACGTGCCGCATGCTCTCGGTGACGATGCGCACACCGTTGGCGAGGGTGGTCCTGCGAACCTCACCCCCGGCGAGAACGGAAGTTGGCATGGTGCTCCAGTGGTGAACTGCTGTTTTCATTATCCCACACTCCCCGATGCGGCGTGGTGTGCCGTCCGGTTGTGTGTTGACTCATCTACTCTGGGTAGTCCTAACTCTTATCACTGGTCACTTACTTCTCCCAGGAAATAGTCGTACGGCTGGAGATCGTCACTGGCATCGGGCAGGCGGCGATGACTGGCCGGCGCGCTCGCGCACCACGCGCGCTGATTTACACTGGTCAGAGATATGTCTGCCTTGCTGGGCCTGGAGATCCAGGAGATCGAACAGCTTCTCGGCCCCGACCAGCCCCGGTTTCGCGCCCGCCAGGTTTACGCCGCGCTGTACCGCGAGCGGCACTCGGACCTGATGCAGGTCTCGACCCTGCCGCTCCCGTTGCGCCGGGAATTGGCCGCCACCCATGCGGTCGGGTGGCCTGCGGTTCAGCGGCGGTTCGACTCCGCCGACGGCACTCGCCGCTACCTGCTCGCTCTCGCCGACGGCAAGTCCGTCGAGGCCGTCTGGATGCCGGAGGAGGAGCGGCAGACGGTCTGCATTTCCACGCAGGTCGGCTGCCCGGTGGACTGCAAGTTCTGCATGACGGCGCTGCTCGGCCTGGAGCGCAACCTCACGGCGGGGGAGATCGTGGGCCAAGTGCTGCTGGTAGCCGCCGATAATCGGTTGGCCGTCGAAGGCCAGCGGCTCAACGTGGTGATGATGGGCCAGGGCGAGCCGCTACTCAACCTGGAGAACGTTCTTAAGGCGACGCGCATCCTGCTCGACCGCGCGGGCTGCGGCCTCTCTCCGCGCCGGCTGACGCTCTCCACCGCCGGCATCATCCCCAAGATCGAAGAGCTGGGCCGCGAGCCGGTGCGCCCCAAGCTCGCAATCTCGCTCAACGCCTCCACCGAGGAGGCCCGCCGGGAGCTGATGCCCATCACGCGCAAGTACCATTTGAAAGACCTGTTGGAAGCCTGCCGCGCCTACCCGCTCCGTCCCTGGGAGCGGCTGACTTTCGAGTACGTGCTGCTCAAGGACGTCAACGATCGCGAGGCCGACGCGCGCCGCGTGGTGAAGCTGCTCGCCAATCTGAACTGCAAGGTCAACCTGATCGCGCTGAACCCGGGGCCGGAGATCCCCTTCGAGACGCCGGATGCCGAAACGGTGCTCGCTTTTCAGCAGATCCTCAAGCGCGCCGTGCCCTGCTTCATCCGGAAGCCCCGCGGGCGGGATGTGTTCGCGGCGTGCGGGCAGTTGAGGAAGGCTGGCTTGTAGCTTGTGGCTTGTGGCCTGTGGGTTCCGTAGCGGCGCACCCGCTGTCGCTCCTGGCGCGCAGCGCACAGCTCGCCTGCGGGATCTACAGGCCACGAACCACAAGCCACAAGCCAGTTGTCAGTCTTCCGGCTTGGGCCGGGGCGTCGCGTCGCCGGGGATCATCCCCATCAGCCACTTGATGTGCTCGATGTACATTTTCTGGACGTCGGGGCGGTCCCAAACAGCTTCGACGTGGCCCAGCCCGTCGTACATCACGCGGCCCTTGCCGTAGGTGCGCGCCCAGATCACGGCGAAGTCCTTGTCGGTGCGGTGCACCTTGGGGTTGGTCAGATCCAGCTTGTTCGCGTCGAGCTTCAGCAGGACTCGCACCTTCTCTCGGGAGAACTGCTTGATCTGGTAGATCTCGTCCCTCATCGTGAACGCCCCCGGTAGAAACTGCATCCCCGGGAAGCCGGGATCCTCGACCACCAGCGGCGCATCGAAGGTGCCCCAGGGGTGCTCATCGAAGTAGCCGCCCACCATGTCGCCGTACTCCGGCCACTTGTAGAACGTGTCGCTGCCGGCGTGGATGGCGATGAAGCCCTTGCCGTCGTCCTTTACGAAGGAGAGCAGATCCGCCTTCTGGGAGTCGTCCATGTCCAACTCGCCCGAGGTGCAGAAGGCGACCGCGTCGAAGAAGTCCAGGGTTTTGGCGTTGAGCCCGAGCTTCTTCTTGGTTACGAGCTGGCAGTCCGTCTTGATGTAGGTATCCCATAGCCCGGTCTCGTGGCCGAGCTTCCACAGGGTTCCGGCGGCGTTAGAAACGGAGTCGTGCTGCCATCCCTTGGTCTGCCCGATGAACAGCAGCTTCTTCTTCAAGGGCGGCTGCGCGAAGAGCGCCAAGCCAACAATCGAGATCAGTGCGAATCCAAGAAACCTCATGAGAACCTCCGACCCGCCATCTTCCCACCGGCGCATTCCGCTCCGCAACCGGTCTATTGCAGAGCCACGGTGACGGGCTTGCCGGAGTACTGGACGGTCTTGTCGGGCTGCGCGGTCAGGCCGATGCCCGTTCCGTGGCCCTCGCCCACAACGACGATCCGGAAAGTGCGGCTCTCCAGCATCCCCGGGAACTTGCCTTTGCGCTCGCCGATGGTCAGCGTCGCCTTGGCATCGTCCCAGTGGATCGGGATAGTCGCATAGAAACCTTTTTCGTAGTTGTAGTTGTCGTTCTCGTCTTCGTAGAGCGTGAAGCCGCCGTCCGCACCGCGGTAGATGCGCAGCTCGATCGGGTCCGCCGGCTTCTCGGTGGCGTACTCGACGTCCGGCCCCATCGGGATGATCGAGCCGGCGCGAACGTAGAGCGGGATGCGGTCCAGCGGGGCCGCAGCGTCGATGGCTCTACCACCGTCCAAAGCCTTTCCCGTCCAGAAGTCGTGCCACCGGGTTCCCGGCAGGTACAGATGGCGGGTCGTGGCGGCCGGCTCGGTGACCGGATTGACCAGGATGGAGGGACCGAACATGAATTGATCGCCGATATTCTTTACTCGCCGGTCGGAGGAGAAATCCATGATGAGGGGGCGCATGAGCGTGTAGCTCTCGCTCGAGACCTTCCAGGCCAGGGAATAGATATAGGGCATTAACCGGTAGCGCAGGCGATCGAAGCTGGTCAGGATGGCCTGCGCCTCGGGGCCATAGGACCAAAGCTCGTTCTGATCGGGGGTACGCGTTCCGTGCACCCGGAAAATGGGGCAGAACGCGCCGTACTGGAACCAGCGTACAAACAGCTCTCGATACGCCGGGGCGTCGGGGTTGCCCAGAATGAATCCCCCGATGTCGGTGGTCCAATACGGAATGCCGGAGAGCATGAAGTTCAGGCCCGCGGGCACCTGGCGGCGCAGGTTCTCGAAATCCGCGTTGACGTCGCCCGACCAGGCGGTGATGGAGTACCTCTGGTTGCCGGCAAATGCCGAGCGGGACAGGATGAAGACCCGCTTCTGGTCCGACGCGGCGCGCTGCCCCTCGTAGACGCCCCGGGTGGTGTTGAGCGGATAGAGGTTCACGTAGCGGTCGCCGCTGCCGATGGCGAGCTTATGGCCTAATTGGATGTTCGCCTCGCGGCCCTCGGTTTCCGGCTCCACCGTGTCGAGCCACCAAGCATCCACCCCAATCTTGAAGAGGGCGTTGTTCATGAGTTGCCAGTAATAGGCGCGGGCCTCGGGGCTCGAGGCGTCGTACACCGCCATGCCCTCGGGATGGAACCCGGCGACTTTGGTGCGATCGATGAACCAGCCGTTCTTGTCCATCTCGTCGTAGACCGCCGAGCCGCGGTCGAAGAACGGCCAGACCGAGATCATCAGGTGGAAGTTGTTCCGGTGCAGGTCGTCGACCATCCCCTTCGGGTCGGGATAGTTCTGGTTGAAGACGTGCTCCCCTTTCTTGTTCCACCAGAACCAGTCCTGAACGATGTTGTCGACTGGAATCTGCAGCTCGCGGTACTGGTGCGCGACGTCGAGCAGCTCTTTCTGCGTCTTGTAGCGGTTCTTGCACTGCCAGAAGCCGTAGGCCCACTTGCCGAACATGGGCGCGGCCCCGGTCAACTCCCGATAGCCGGCGACGATGCTGTCGAACTCGGGCCCGTAAAAGAAGTAGTAGTCGATGGTGTCGGCCACTTCCGAGCTCAGGTAGAGGGCGTGCACAAAGCGGTTGTTGAATCTGCTTCGGGAAGCGTTGTTCCAGAAGATGCCGTACCCGTTGCTGGACAAGAAAAACGGGATGGATATGTTGGTGTTGTCCTGGCCCAGGTCCACCGATTCCCCGTGATAGTTCCAGACGCCGGCCTGGTGCTGGCCGAGTCCATAGAAGGCTTCCATGGACCCCCAGAGCTTGATGAACGTCTCCGACCGGTAAGTGTCCTCGCCGTTGACCTTGGCGGGAGTCATCGTCCGCGGGCCTTCATTCACCAGATTCTTGCCCGCCAGGTCGAAGTAGGAGACGGAGCCGTCCTCGCGATTCACCGTCACCTTGAGCCGAGCGGTGGCTAGGCTGACGCTCTTATCGGTGGACTCGAAGGTCCACTGTGCGGCGGGCCAACTGGTCTTGGTCACGACATAGTCCGGGGGATTCGGGATCGAGGAGGTGGGCGAATAGATGACGCGGATGATGGAATCGGCACAGACCTCGACCCGCATGACGCCCGTCTGCATGGTGAACAGCACGCCGCCGGGTTGCTGCTGAACACCGGTGACCGGGTTCAACGGATTCCACTGGGCGTGGAGACTGGCCGCGCAGGCCAGCGATAGGAAGAAAACGGCGAATCGTGTGCGTTGCATAAGATGTGACGCTTCGTCCCAAGGATACCCAATCCGTGGAACAGGCGGTCTTGGCTGCCGCTCCTACATTTTCTGCACCCGCCGCAGGGTGTAGAGCTCCGGGTTGACGCTGGAGGTCTCCAGGCGCTTCCAGTCGTCGTTGACGTGAATCAGCTTCCCGCTGACGTGATTCGAGCGCTCCGAGGCCAGAAACAGCGCCAACTGGATCTGCTTCTCCGGGGAGATGCCGCCGGTCACCCGGAGCTCGAGCGCTTCCTCCTGAGCCTTCCAGCCGGCCCGCTCGCCGGCGTGCAGGATCTGGTCGGTCATGTGTGTGTAGGCGGCGCCCGGCGCCATGCAGTTCACCTGCACGTTGTGGTCGCGGACCTCCTCGGCCAGCGTCTCCACCATCCGCGCCAGCGCCGCTTTCGCTGCCGCGTAGGCGGAGAAGTTCGGCCGGGGCAAGCCGGCGCCCTCCCCGCTCAGCACGATGATCTTTCCCGACCGCCGGTCGATCATCTGAGGCAGCACGGCCCGGCAACTGTACACCACTCCCAGCAAGTTGGTGTGGATGGTCTCGGCCCAGGCTTTGGGCGGGTTGTCCACCAGCGGCCCGATCGGCCCCTGGATGGCGGCGGCCGCCACCAGCACGTGCACGCCGCCGAAGTTCGCCCGCATGCGCTCCGCGGCCGCGCACATCTGCTCGAAGTCGGTGACGTCGGCGCGGATGCGCAACGCCATCCCGCCCGCGTGCTCGATCTCCAGGTGCGCCAGATCGAGTTCCGCTTTGCTCCGCGCCAGCAGGCCGACGCGCGCGCCGGCGGAGGCGAATCCCAGCGCCAGGCGCTTGCCGATCCCACGCCCGGCTCCGGTCACCAGAACGCCCTTGTCCTTCAGAGTGTGCACAGTCATTAAGGTAGTACAAGAGCGGATGGCGTGGGGGCCGCAATGGCTGGCCTGGTTCGCGAGCAGGACAAGGCGGAGCCTTATCCTACTGGGGTGCTGTATAATCGAAGTACGATTGCATCCCGAATCGCAAGCTCGGAAGTGTGTGAGTTGCGGGGAGCAACTCTTCTCCTCGTATTCCCCCCTCATCCCATATCCACAGGAGGCAAATGAGCAAAGAGGACAGTATTGAAGTCACCGGAACCGTAGTCGAGAAGTTTCCCAGCGGTCTGTTCAGCGTTCAATTGGATCAGGACCGGACCGTCCTGGCCCACCTGGCCGGCAAGCTGCGCCGGAACCGCATTCGCGTGCTGGCCGGCGACCGAGTCACAATGGAGCTTTCCCCCTACGATCTGACCAAAGGCCGAATCACCTACCGGCACAAGTAGACGCGCTCCGCCATCTCCGTGCCCCACAAAAAGCACCGTACCCTGTTCGTCTTCGGGACCCGTCCCGAGGCCATCAAGCTCTGCCCCATCGTCAATCACCTGAGAAGCCGCCCCGAGTTCGAGGTGAGTGTGTGCGTGACCGCCCAGCACCGGGCGCTGCTGGACCAGGTTCTGGCGGCGTTCGAGGTGGTTCCGGATTTCGATCTGGACCTGATGCTCCCCGACCAGACCCTGTCGCAGTCCACGTCGCGGATCGTGGCGGGGCTCGAACCCATCCTCCGGTCTGCGCGTCCGGACATGGTACTGGTGCAGGGGGATACCACCACCACGTTCTGCGGCGCTCTGGCGGGCTTCTACCAGAAGATCCCGGTCGGCCATGTCGAGGCCGGACTGCGCACCTGGGACATCTGGCAGCCTTTCCCCGAAGAGATGAACCGTCTGCTCGCCACCCGCTTGACCGCCCTGCACTTCGCCGCAACTGAATGGGCGGCGGGGAATCTCTACCGCGAGGGCGTGCCCGCCGAGCGCGTTGCCGTGACCGGTAACTCGGGGATAGACGCCGTGTTGTACGTACGGGACAAACTGGAGCAGGGAAAGCTGTTCGGACTGGACTGGCCGCAACTCGACCCCTCCCGCAAACTGATTGTGGTCACCGCCCATCGCCGGGAGAGCTTTGGCGAAGGATTCGAGCGGATCTGCTCGGCGCTCGCCCGCCTCTCCGAGAGGCCGGATGTCCAGATCGTCTACCCGGTTCATCCGAATCCCAACGTGCAGGCGCCAGTCCGCCGTCATCTCGCCGACCGGCCGAATGTCCTGCTGGTGGACCCCCTGGAGTACGTGCCGTTTGTGGATCTGATGCGCCGCGCCTGGCTGCTGATTACGGATTCCGGCGGGGTACAGGAGGAAGGGCCCTCGCTGGGCAAGCCGATCCTGGTTCTGCGCGAGAAGACCGAGCGGCCAGAAGCCGTCCAGGCCGGGACCGTCAAGCTGGTGGGAACCGATACAGAATGCATCGTCCGCGAGGCCACGCGCCTGCTCGATGACCGCCCGGAGTACGACCGCATGGCGCGCGTTCACAACCCCTACGGGGACGGCCGCGCCAGCGGCAGAATCGCGGATCTAATTATCTCATTCTTAACGAGTTATTCCTCGAAAATATTTCGTTAAAATACCTGCAGGCAAGGCCTTCCCCGCGCGGCATCCGGTGGCGGCGGCTATAATGAGGCCAGAAGGGGGAGTCGATTGCATGAAGACCCCGGCAACCTCAGCAAAAAGTAAGAGACCGACTGAAGCACCCCCCAACGACCTGGTGGCTCTGCTGTCACAGAAGGTCATCGGGCAGCCGGCCGCCATGAAGTACATCGTCCCCTACGTCGAGATGTTCCAGGCGGGTCTTGCTCCGGAGGGTAGGCCGGTGGGCGTATTCCTGTTGCTGGGGCCGACCGGGACCGGCAAGACCAAGACCGTGGAGGCGCTCGCCGAGGTCCTGCACGGCAGCGAGAAGAACGTCCTCAAGATCGACTGCGGCGAGTACCAGATGGAGCACGAGGTTGCCAAGCTCATCGGCGCCCCGCCCGGCTACCTCGGCCACCGCGAAACCCAGCCCATGCTCACCCAGCAGAAACTCAACGCGGTCACCAGCGAGAAGTGCAACCTGTCGATCATCCTGTTCGACGAGATCGAGAAGGCTGCGCCCTCGATGACCCGGCTGCTGCTCGGCATCCTGGACCGCGCCGTCCTGCGCCTGGGCGACAACACCTCGGTGAACTTCGACAACAGCCTCATTTTCCTCACCAGCAACCTGGGCGCCCGCGAGATGATGAAGGAGATCCATCCCGATTTCGGCTTCCAGGCCGGCGCGCTCCATGAACGGAAGGACCTCTTCAGCAAGCTGGAAAGCATCGCGCTGGGAAGTGTGCGGAAGAAATTCTCGCCCGAATTCGTGAACCGCATCGACGCCGTAATCACCTACCAGCCGCTGGACGAGGAGTCGTTCGCGAGGATCCTGGATCAGCAGATCACCGAGTTGCAGCGGCACGTCAATACGCGCCTCGGAGAGCGGTACTTCCACATCGAGGTCCCCTTTGAGAGCCGGCAGTTCCTGCTGCGCAAAGGAACCAGCCCGGAATACGGGGCCCGCGAGCTGAAGCGCACGATCCACCGCCACCTGACCCAGCCATTGGCGACGCTCGTGGCCTCCGGCCGCATCGATCCCGGAGCCCGCGTCCGGGTGGAGGTGGCCGAGGACCTGGAGAGCCTTTCCATCCGCACGCTGGACCAGGCCGCTGTCCGCACCCCTCAGCATCCCACCGTGCTGCTGGTGGACGACAACCGCGAGCTGCTGCGCTTCCTGGAGCGCCTTATGGCCCAGGCCGGCTGGCGCTTGCTGACCGCCGAGAGCGCACGCCAAGCCCAGGAGATCCTCGAGGACCAGGCGCCCAACGCCGCCTTGCTCGACTACCTGCTGCCGGATGGAAACGGCGTCGAGCTTGGAGTGCTGCTCCAGCGCCGCGTGGCCAAGGCGCAAGTCATCATCATGACCGGCGCCCAGTTGTCGCCCGAAGAGGAAGCCGTGTGCCAGGAGTACGATTTCCCCGTTCTTCGGAAGCCCTTCCTGGCCAACGACATTCTGAACCTGATCCGGGCGCGCCTGTTCCGGTCTTCGGCGGCCAACGTCTGATCGCCTAACGACTCCCCGGAAACCCCCGGCATGCCGCATCACCGGGCAGCTCCGCTTATGGCTTTGCCCACGCGCCTGTGAGGGCCGACCGGAAAATCGCCTCGATCACCGCCATGTTCGAGACTGAGTCCTCGAGCGGCGTCGGCACTTCGGTTCCTTCGAGGACCGCGCGGGAGAACAGCTCGCCCTGAATCGCGTACTGGTCGCAGACGGGAAACTCCTGCTCCCTGATGCCGCCGCCGAATACGTCGGCGCCGCTATCCACAAAAAGGCTGCATGGGCGGTCCAGCGGTGCGTTGAAGGGGATCTGGATCTCGATGCGGCCGCGCGTCCCGAGGATCTGCATGCGCTGATAGGGCACGAGCTGTGTGCCGCACGTGAAAACGGCCTGGCCGGAAGGGAAATCGAGCAGGGCGGAGCTGAGACGGTCAATACCCAACTCGGGATCGCGTTCCACCAGGCCCACAACGCGAACCGGCTCCTCGCCGAAGATGAACCGCGAGGTCTGGATCGGATAGCAGCCGATGTCCATCAGCGCGCCGCCGCCGTATTCCAGGATATTGCGAATGTTGTCCGGATCGCGGTTGAAGAAGCTGAAAACCCCCGCGATAGCGCGCAGATCGCCGATCTGGCCGGAGCGCACCAGTTCCCGCGCGCGCAGCCACTGCGGGTGGGTGCGGACCATGAAGGCTTCGCCGATCTTAACCCCGGCCCGATCGCGCGCTTCCATCAGCATGCGGCACTCGGCGACACTCATCGCGATCGGCTTTTCGCACAGCACGTGCTTGCCGGCCTCGGCCGCCCGAATCGACCACGGCACATGCAGGTGGTTCGGGAGCGGGTTGTACACCGCGTCCACGTCCGGGTCCCCGAGCAGTTCCTCGTAGGAGCCGTACGCCTTGGGAACTCCAAGCTCGGCGCAGGCGCGTCGCGCCCTGTCGATATCGCGCGAGGCCACGGCGGCAATCTCCGAGCACTCGCCCCGCTGCATGGCCGGGATCACCGTCTCGATGGCGATCTTCGCCACACCCAGGACTCCCCAGCGCACCTTGTTACGCATACTGAAAGTCTCTCACTTCTGTCGCAGTCGAGGATCAGGAGACCAGCCAGTAGATGGAGTAGCGTTCGCCGAACAGTCTGTTGAACGGAACCAGGGTCACGTTCCGCTCTTGTCCAACCGTCTGGAACGCCAGAGCTTCCCCGCTCGCCGGCCTGATCCAGGCTTCCAGGTCGGCGCCGGATGCGCGGAAGGTTGGGACCTTCATCGGCAGCCGCTGCACCTCGGGCCCCATACGGCCCACAGTCATTTCTCTCGTGAGTCCCTCGGATCCGAGTTTGCCCGCCAGTACGAGCGGTCCGTACAGAATCGCCTGCACCGCAGGATCGTCCGGCATCGCTGCAACGTGCAGCCGCATGGGAAGCTGCATCTCGACGCGGTCGCCGTTCTTCCAGACCCGCGACAGCCTCAGATAGCTGCCGGGGCCCGAGAACGCCTCGACGGCGGCGCCGTTGATCCTCACCGAACCGCCCGAGCTCAGCCAGTCCGGCACGCGAACGCATATCGTCATTTGCACGGGTTTCTCCGCGCTCACCACCAGCGTCGTGCTCTGCTGGTCTGGGAACGTGGTTTCCTGCCGCAAGCGGACGCCCTTGTCCGCCCAGTTCACTTCCGAAGGGACGAATAGGTTCACGTAGATGGCGTCGGCGTCGTGGAAGTAAATGCTGTCGGCCAGCTTCGAGAACTCCTCGATGCCGGTGCCCGTGCAGCACCAGAAGGAGTCGTACTCGGCGTTAAAGGTCTTCCAGGCGCCTGGCGCCAGCGAGAGATAGTAGATGGTCGCGCCCGTCCGCGGCTCAATCGCGCCGAGCCGGTGATTGAGCAGTGTGCGCTCGTAATAGTCGAAGTACCGCGGATCGGCCGTCCAGCCGTAAAGGCGCCGCGTGAGCTTGAGCATGTTGTACGCGCAACAGCACTCGGCGGTGTCCGGACGCAGCCTGAGCTCGGCCGCGAGCCGGCCGGGGTCCACCAGCCACCCTTCGCCATTGCTGGTTCCGCCGGTGACGTAGGTCCGCGCGCTCGTTACCGCGTACCAGAAGTAGTCCGCGACGTCGCGGAAGCGATGGTCGCCGCTGATCTCATAACGCCGCGCCGCGCCGATCACCTGGGGAATATGCGTGTTCACGTGCAGCCCGCGCAGTTCGTCGCGCCGCAGCCCGAGCGGATTGAAAAACCGCTTCTTCGTGAACCGGTCCCCGATTCTCGCGTAGCGGTCATCGCCGGTGACGGCGGTGAGAATGTACAGGACGTCGTTCATGCCGCCGTATTCGGTGTTCAGAATGTCCTGCATGTGCGCCTCGGCGATCGGCGCGCTCCACTGGCCGGTCCAGTCCGCCATTCCCTGGAGCACCTCGAGAGCCTGACGATTGCCGCAGTGCTGGTACATATCCAGCATGCCCGCCATGATCTTGTGGAGCGTGTAGAACGGCGCCCAGACCTCCTTCCGGGCGTTCAGACGGTCGAAGAACTCCTTGGGGAATGCGCTGAGGTATCCGCCGCCGAGCTTCTGCTGGCACTTCGCCAGCTCGGCGACGATGAAGTCGCCCTTGGCTTTGATCTCCTTGTCCCCGGTGGCGGAGTACATGAGGCCGCAGGCGGACAGGAAATGGCCTGTGAAGTGGCCTCGCAACTCACAGTCCGGCTTCTCCCAGCCGCCCAAGGGCTCGGCCGGCGAGGATATGCCGGCATTGAGCCGGAAGCTGTGGATCAGGCGGCCGGCAGGCAACCGCTGGAGGACGCCCCGGTTGGCCTCCTGCGCGTCTTGGAACGGCCCGGCGGTGAGCCGAACCTGCGTTAGCGGGAAGGGGTGAATCCTGGCCGGCGCGTCTCTTCGGGTGAAGGAGAGCTGCTCCTCGAAAGGGGTGCGCTGTGGCTGAGTCCCTTCCTGCGGGGGTGGTGGGGCAGTGCCCGGAACTCCCGCGTTCTGTGGGATCGCCTGCGCCAGTAGCGCTCCCGACGCGCTCCCGGCGGCGGCCAGGGCCGCGAACTGGCGCCGGCTCAGGCGCCCGGATTCCCGCAATTCACCCATGCTCGGCCTCCTGGAAACGCCTGCATCTTAGCACAGGCGAGGCCTGGAGGCCCTAGCGTCCAGGCGGCTACGGCGCCTCCAGCCGCGCCAGCCGTTTCTTGAGCTCCTCGACCTCCGATTCCAGGTGCGCGGAGGGCGCGGGCAGTTCCGGCGGCGCGTTCGAAGTGAGGAATGAAGAGCGCGTCCACCAGTCGATTCCCATTTCCCGGGCTTTGTCCACCGAGGCGATCAGCAACCGAATATTGATGGTCAGCAGCTCGATCTCGACGAGCTTGATCTTGATGTCTCCCGCGATCACGATCCCCTTGTCGAGGACCCGCTCCAGCAGGTCGGCCAGGTTCGTACTCTCGTTCGAATGCACGATTTGTGGCATCGGCTGCGACTCCTGTTCTTACAGCAAGTTGCCTAGCGGTCCGAGGTTGATATTGAGTTCGTCAATTTCGAACTGCTCCTGTAGCTCCTTAATCTTGTCCTCGAGTTGCATGAGGGTGGTCCCCAGCCGGTCGATCTCCGGCTCGGTCAGAGTGCCCGCCTCGATCCTCCGCATGGCCTGTTTCTCCATCAACTGCCGGATCAGCTCCACCAGCGTCAGCACCAGCTTGAGCAGACCCTGTTCCACCTTCCCGGGCTCGATGTTCACGCGCGTCCGGGGCGCGGCCGTAGGGGCGGCGGCGGGGTCTCCGAACTGTACGACGACCTTGCAGGTCTCCGGACGGATCATGATTCATCTCCTTGAGCGTGTCCCCCACCTCGCAGCGTCTCGACCGAGCCCACCACCAGGTTGAGACCCAGGTACAGGAGGTCGACTCCGGCGACGGAAATGACGATTTCGCCGCTGACTACCGCTCCCGTGTCGAGCACGCGATCCAGCACATCGCAAAGCGTGACCTGGTCGCGCAGGTTGCAGGGTCTCGCGGGCAGCGGAGTCGAGGCGCGCATGACCGGTCCTGTGGAAGCGTGGTTCATTGGAGGGCCTCGACTAGGGAGAGCTCCTGAGCGTGGGTGAACCGCAGCAGCCTGGTCAAATTATCCGTTCCCCGGAGCTCTCCCGCCAGGCGCGGGAAGACCGTGATTTCCATGTCGGGGAACGAATCGCGAAGCTGCCTGAGTTCCTGGGCTTGCTGCCGGGCGGCCAGGTCACAACGGCGGCAGCTTCCCGAAGCTGCGCTCACCTGGTTCACCAGCATTTGTCGAGTCTGGATTCCGGCCCCTTCGAGCGCCGAAACCAGGCGCCCGGACTCCTCACGCGCGGCCTGAGCGGGCGTGGTAACAGTGATGGCCTCACAAAGGACCGGACTGCGGAAGACCTGCTGAATCTTCTTGATGCGCCGGGACGTCTCGATGAGAGCGTCCGAGACCTCCGGCAGGCGCACGAGCCGGCGATACTTCAACAGGATGTTGAAGATTGTGTGCAGCCAATCCCGAATCACCGTCGGGAGTTCCAGAAACCGCACCGTGTGGCCGCCGGGAGCGGTGTCCAACACGTAGAAGTCATACGCCCCGCGTTCGATCTCATCGGCCAGCGCAGCCAGGCACATCAGCTCGTCCAAGCCCGGGGGGGTGAGGTCCAGCAGGCCCGCCATCACTTCGCGGTCGAATTGGACCTCTACTCCGCTGCGCGACGAGAAGCTGGCGAACGCCGATTCGATTTCACGGCTGTAAGCCTGCTTCCATGCGGCAAACAGGATCTCCGGATCGATCTCGCGAGCGAACAGGTTCCGAGCGCCGTCGATTGCGGTATCCTCCGGGCGAACTTTCTGCGCCAAGCAATCGGACAGCGAGTGAGCCGGGTCGGTGGAGAATAGCAGAACCCGGCGTTCCGGATACGCCCTACTAAGCTGCAGCGCGAACGCGCAGGACAAGGTGGTCTTCCCTACGCCTCCCTTGCCGCAGAACAGAAAGACCTCCCGGCCGGCCTGCGGAAGCGGAAGGGCGCTGGGCTCCACCCGCTCCGGGTCTGGACATGCAGAGCGCGCGGCAGGGGGATCGCCCACGCCGGACGCGGAGTCGAGGAACGCCGCTAGCACGGACGCGCCCCGGATCTCATCCGGGGTGTCCGGAAGAACCGCTATCGGGAGGTCCGGCTGGCCTTCGGCGAGCGCGCCCAGCATGTCCCGTTGGGACCGCCACCGCGAGCAGCAGACCGGACAGCGACCCGGAGATTCGAGGAGCCGGTTGAAAACCAGGCACGCAACCGCCATGCCTCTCTGGCGCAGACCATCCAGCAAGCGCAGCGTCTCGGCGATCACCACCGGCTCCGGCAGCGTCACGACGAGGAACCGGCATTGTTGCCGGTCGCGGAGCACTGCCGTCAACCGGGAAAGATCCTGGTTCAGCTTGTCGATGAACTCATCCGCCTCGTCCCGCCGGTAGCGGTGCCTGAAGACCTTGCTCATGAAACGGTGCTTTTCCAGCATCCGGTCGAGCGCCGACACCCAGGCGACAGCTAGCGCAGGCAGCCCCAGCAGCCGGAGGGTGTGGCCGGTAGGGGCCGTATCGACAATGATCGAATCGTAGTCGCCCGATTTCATCAGGTTGATGAGCTCGATCATGGCCATCAGTTCGTCCAGTCCCGGGAAAGACAGCTCCAGGAAACCGGAGATGTCCTCCTCATCGAGATATGTGCCACGGCCGAGAATCATTCTCAACGCTTGGCCGTGCCTGGTCTTGAAATCGCGAAGCAGGCTCGTGGCGTCGATCTCGAGGCCGAGCAGGTTGGCGGTCCCCGGCACGGGCTGGGGGACGGCCCCCAGGCTGGCGTCAAGAACGGCGGAGAGCAGGTGCGAAGGGCCCGTGGAGACCACCAGACAGCGCCGCTCGGGGAAGCGCTCCGCAAGATGGACTGCCAGCGCTGCCGCCGTGGTGGTCTTTCCTACCCCGCCTTTGCCTCCCACGAGCAGGAGCCTGACCCCGTCGTCCGCGACGACGCTTAGGGGTCCTCCCGCAAGATGCCGCGGCTCCCGGAACTCGTGTGGCACGTTACCTCAAACCGGTATCTCTTCCAGATCGCAGCGCCGGCGGATGCGGATCCGCTCGTAGCCCACCAGCTCTCCCGTCTCATCGAGATGCACTTCGTAGACGCCCAGGAGATCCATGCTATCGGGGACCGCAACCCTCTCCACCAGCTCGACGACGACCTTCCACCCCCCGTCGGTCCTGGAAACGGCGCTGACCCCGGAGAGCTTCAACTTCAAGACCGCCAGACCCTGCGTGGCTCTGTACATTACCTCGGACAACTCCAACTTGTGGCTGAGCGCCGCTAGGCTGCCCATGTCGTCACCTCATTTCCTCTCGCATCCGTTCAATTGCTTCCAGGCGGCCGACGAGCCTGCGCTCGCGCCGCTCGAATTCCCGCTCGGTGATCCGCCCGGTCTCGAGCAGCATGTAGCTCTCGCGCAACTCCTGGCGGACCGCCTCGTCATCCAACAACTCCTCCCGCGCCCGTTTGTCGAGCTCCTTGAAGACGAAAAGCAGTCCCCTCGCGGGGGATAGAAGCAAGTCGTCGACCAGGAACATCGTCCTAGCTCCGTGCGGCCGCTTCCGCGACTGCCGGCTTGAGCGTGAGCCGCACGAAGTTGTATGGCGGCCACGGACCGTTGTAATCCAGCGCAAAATTGGAGTCGAACAGGCCCGCCGCCCGGTACAACGCCTCTTCGAACTCCTTCTCTCTCGCCCGTTCGATCAGGAAGGCCGCATTGAGCGCCATCTTCTCCTCCGCCGGAGCGTTCACCCGGAACTCGCAAGTGACCGGCCGCAGCGCCTCGATGATCTGGCTGCCGAGGCGTTCGCGCTCGCGTCTGTGCAGCTTGTCGAAGAACGCACCCAGTTCCAGCTTGTCTTCCAGCGTCGGACGCGACTTGCCGAACACCCGGTCCCGCCGGCTCCTCAGTTCCCGGTCCACGCCCACAAAGAAGTCGAAGATGTTGTCCACGTCCCAAAGCAGCTTCACGCCCATCTCCGCCTTGCCCAAGAGCCTCCGCAGCTCCTCCCGGATCTCGGTGTGGTTGTCCCGAAGCACTGCCAGGATCTGCTCATCGGTGTCGGAGATGTGGCCGAAAGTGGCGGGAATGAGTGTGCTTTGGGCGCTGATTTCCCGGATGACCCGGTGATGCGGCTCCACGTTCTTGCGAAGCAGGGAGAGCTTCTCGACGGGGTGATCGCTGACGATGGCGGCTATGTCTTCGAGCCGGATCGAGCGAACCGGGGCATTGGCCAGACCCAGCAGCTCCCCCGCGAGTTTGAAGCCGCCTTCGACAAAGCCGTACAAGTACTTCCCAGGCGTGGACATCGACGTGTTGGCCATCCCCCATCTATCGGCCGTTCCGGGGCCTTACCATTAGGCCCCGGCCGCGGCCGTTTCCGGTGGTTCTGAGTTCCAGCGCCTGGTTTTGCCTCAATCCCAGTGCCCGGCGGATATTGGCGGGCAGCAGAATACGTCCTTCCGCATCCACGCGCGCTAGCGCTCTGATCGAAAGCTGAATGGGGCTCACTTGGCGGTCTCCTTTCCAGCCGCCCGTAGTGCCAGTCCGGTCCGGCTCGGGCGGCGCAGCCGAAGCCGCCTGCGCCACGCGAGGAATCCACGGCTTGGGTACGGGCGTCAGTACCTCACGGTCACTTCCTTGAATCCTGGCGGAAGGCCCGCGGCCAGCTCCGCCGGGATTTCTTCGCCGCCGGTGCGGCAGCTATCGGGCGCGGGAGCCAGCCTCGCCAGTACGGTGAGTCTCCTCGCGATTCCAGCGATCTCCTTCAAGCGTTTCTCGATCTTCTGGATTCGTCGCTCCCAACTGCCCCGTTCCTGTTCGAGCCGTTGCTTCTCCTGGGCGATCTGCGCCAGAGCCATCACCGCTCCGTGCGGGGTCTTGGCCTGAAAGCGGCTCGCTTGATTGCGCAATGTGCGGATATGTTCCAGCCGTTTCACGGATTGCTCCCTCGCGCTCAGGCGATTCTCCGGATGAGATCCGCGACCTCTTCGGATGCCACCGAGGCGCCGTCCTTTCGAATCTTGAGCATGTCGCTTCCCAGCACGTCCAGGCAGGTCTCCACAAAGACCGGGTCGTCGGCCCGGATTTTTCCGCCCCGAAGCTGAACCACCCGGCCCAGCATGATGCAGGCCCGGATGGTGGGCCGGTAGTTGGAAACGCCCAGTTTGCGGAACTCGCGAATCAGGTCCACGACGATTTCGGCGCTCCGGTGGTCCAGGCCGGCGCGAGCCCGGGAAATCGCGATCTCGGTCTTGCGGTCGTAGTGTCCGAGCTCAATGGTGATCATGCGGTCGAGCAGCGCGTTTTGCGTCTTGTGAACGCCCGCGTACTCCTCGGGATTGCTGGTGAAGATAGCCCGGAAGTCCGGGTGCACCCGCATGTAGGCGTCGCCGCACTGGCTTTCCGGCAGAGCCAGGATGCCCTCTTCCAGGATGGTGAGCAGCGCGTTGTTGGCTTCGGGCCGGGAGCGCGAGAATTCGTCGTAAACCAGCGTGTACCCGTGCTTGCAGGCGGTGGTCAGACGATTGTCGACCCATTGCGAGCGGTGGCTCTCCTCGGTCTTGAGGACCGAATGAATGTAATTGTCCACCACCTTGGTGGACAGCAGCCCTTTCTCGGCGCCCACCAGATCCGAGGTCCCGAATTCCTCGTTGCCGAAAATCAGCATGACCGGCCGCTTCCGCTGGCTCGCTACGTGCAAGGCCAGCGTGGTCTTCCCGGTTCCGGCCGACCCGCTGAAGTGGCACGCATACCCGGCATCCAGGTAGGCTTTCGCGCGCCTGCAGATCCCTTCGATCGAAGGGGTCATAATGAAATCGTCCCGTGGCTCCAGACGCAGGACGGTCTGTGGTTGTTCCATTGCGCTCCCCCCCGCTGCGCTCAGTCTTCGACGGGATAGTAGAGAGAATCGATCTTCTCGATCGCCCCTTCCACTAACAGGCTCTTGGTGACGCCGACCAGGGTGCGCCAATCCACCCCCAGTTCGTTGCCGATATCCATCAGCCGGATCCCGTCCTCGTGCCCACGCACGATTCCCAGCACTCGTTCGCGCTTGCCCGGCTTCGATGGTTGCGCCGGTTCTTTCGCCGCTGCCGCTGCCGGCGGCGCGGGCGCCACGCTGGCCTGGCGGACTGGCTTGCCGCCCCGCGCGGCCGGAGCGTTGTGCCAGAGATGGGTGGCAGCCTGGACGTCCGCGGCAATCCCGTTCATCATGGCCTGGACGTCGTCCTTCAGCGCCCCAACGGCGGCCCGGATGCCCGCGACCTCCTCTTGCACGGATTGCCTGAGTTGGCCGGACATCCTGCTTCGTTCCTGCCGCAGGCCGGTCAAGTGGCCGCTCATCCGGGAGCGATTCTCGCAAATCGCGGACCTGCGTCCGGCCGCCACCCGCCCGAGACCTCTCTTCGCCTCCCGCGCCGCATTCACGCGATCCCTACCCTGCTGCGCCAGTCTGGTTCCCAGCGCCTGGGCCTGTGTCACCAGCCCTCTTGCGCGCGCGTGCCGCTCCTCGCGATCCTCGGTCAGCGTCCGGTGAGCCGCATCGCGCACCTGTCTCACTCCGGCATGTCGCGCCGCTGCCGACGACCGGACCTTGTTCACCAACTCTTCCATGTCAGTCTGGATCTTCCCCATACCACTTCTCCTTTCCTCCTCCACTGGTCACTCTCCGCACCCAGACTGAGATCCTGCCCCCGCTACGGGCTTTACTCTGCAACCCGGGCGCCCGCTGTGAACTCTTCGGGCAAGGCAGGCCGGTACTTCTCTCCGATTCCCGGCCTGCCCTCTTCCAGATTTAGGCCGGAACTGCTGCCGTGGCCGTCAAACCAACCGCTTCGGCGTACTTCAGCCAAGTATCGACTGAAGCAATGACCACGCGCGCTTCAATGGACAGCAATTCGATGCCCACGAGCGAGACGCGTACAAAGGCGTCGATCACGACACCTCGATCCAAAATGCGATCGATAACTTCAGCCAGGCTCGAAGAATCCGTTGACTTCTGGACTGTTGCCATCGTGCACCTCCTTTCTCCAGTGCTCCTACTATGCACGCGAAGAGCCATAGATGGCGAGCCGAAGCACGCTGGATTTACAGGACTTAGCGCGGCGCGGAACCTCACGTCTCTCCTCTGAATCGGGCGGCGGCTCCCACCGCCGGGAAGTGCCTCCCAACGAGGCTCCATGCACTTATTCCACTCACTTACAACGTTGTGTAACTTGCATAAGTACTGGGAGTGTTTGACTAAGGTGAATACCCTGGCGTGCACTAATCAGTCGCTGGTTTCCGGAATAAGGTGATCGCTCGACTCCCGCTCTATCTCGCGGAGGCGCGATCGCAGGGTCTTCGGATCTACACCCAGAATGCGCGCGAGTTCCTGCCGGTTTGCCTGGGTCCGCTTCTGCAACTCCAGGATGGCTTTCTTCTCCGCTTCTCTTCCGGCGCGCTCTCTAATGCTGCGCAGACTGACCTGGAAAGACTCCACGGGCGCCTCGCCGGCAGAGGCCTGCGCGGCGGCTGGCGCGCTCCGGCGCTCCCGCAAGCATGCGGGAAGGTGCTCGGGCAAGATCCGGTACCCGCCCAGAGCCGCGGCAGCGGCCACAACCTGTTGGAGTTCGCGGACGTTTCCGGGCCATGAGTAGGAGTGAAACAGGTCCAGGCATTCCAGGCAGATTTCCAGTTCCGGACATCCGTGGCGGCGGCGGTATTGGTCCAGGAAATGCCGGGTCAGAAGCTCCAGGTCGCCCTCCCGGTCGCGGAGCGGGGGCAGCTCGATCGTCAATCCGTTCAGGCGGTGGTAGAGGTCCCGGCGGACCATCCCCGTCTCGACGGCATGCCGCAAGGGGACGTTGGTGGCGCTGATGAAGCGCACTTCCAGCCGCTTGATGCGGGAATCTCGCGCACCTAACGGCACGAAGCTCTGCTGTTCCACCAGGCGCAGGAGTTTGGACTGACAGCTCAACGCCAGGACTCCGATCTCATCCAGGAACAGCGTTCCTCCATCGGCCCAGGAGACTTTCCCCGGCTTTTTCTTGACCGCTCCGGTGAAGGCCCCTTCTTCATACCCAAACAGCTCGCTTTCGGCCAACTGTTCGGGCAGGGTGCCGCAATCGATCGCCACGAAGGGCCCTCGCGCACGTTTCGAGCTCTCGTGCAGGGCCTGCGCGAAGAGCTCTTTGCCGGTCCCGGTCTCGCCTTGGAGCAGGATGGGAATGTCGGTCGGACCAATCTGCTCCACCTGTTTCCACACACGCCGCATGGCGCGGCTTTCGCCGATGATCCTTTCGCGGATGGGCACCTTCCCGGACGCTCTCACCGCGAGGATTTCGTCGATCTCGCCCAGCAGTCTGCGCTTGTCGAACGGCTTCTCCAGGTAGTCGGCGGCGCCCGACTGAATCGCCTGAACGGCAGTGCGGATCTGGCCATAGGCGGACATCATGATGACCACCGCGTCGTGGCTCTTTCGTTTCAAGGTGCGGAGAACCGCCAGGCCGCTCATTTGCGGCAGCATCAGGTCCAGCAGCACCAGATCCGGCTGGAGTCGTTCGTACTCCGTCAGACCTTCCTCTCCGCTCAGGGCCGAATGCACGGAGAACGCCGGGCTGAGCGCCGAAACCAGGGTCCGCTGGATTTCCGGATCGTCGTCGATAATCAGAACGCTGGCCGTCTGGTCCATGGGGCGGGCGCCCCGGCTGAGTCCCCTATTCTGCCGAGGGATCCTCCTGTTGAACGGGAAACAACAAGGTAACGGTCGTGCCGCGCCCTTTCCGGCTGGCGAGGTGGATCTCCCCCCCGTGTTCCTCGACCACCTGACGGCAGAAGGGAAGTCCTAGCCCCGTGCTCCGGGGCTTGGTCGAATACAGCGGCCGAAAGACCTTGCGCAACTCGGCCTCCTCAATCCCCGCGCCGGTGTCCTCGATCTCAATGACCACCACGTCGCCTCCGCAAGGCGCCGAATGGCCCATTCGGGTTCTGACGCTGAGCTTTCCGCCGTGTGGCATGGCCTCAAGGGCGTTTTTCAGGATATTCAGCAGCGCCTGTTTTACCGTCCGGACGTCCACGTGGCAGGGCGTGAGCGTGGGCGCCAACGAGACCGCGACCTCGACCCCTTGCTCCTCGGCCTCCCTGCCGATGAAGGCCAGCTTCTGAAGGAGCAGGTCGTGAACGTCCGTCGCCTGGTAGTGAGGCCGATGCTGCACCGTGAAGTCCAACAGGCTGCGGAGCAAGTGCCGCATCTCGTCCACGTGGTCCAGGGTGACCTCGATCGCGCCGGTTAGCGCGGGGTCCCCGCTTTCTTTCAGCTTCTCCCACACGTACTGGAGGTTGGAACTCACGCTGCTCAGCGGGTTCGCCAGCTCGTGGGCGATCCCGGAGGCGAGCTGCCCCATGGCAACCAGTTGTTCCGCCTGCACAAGCTGTTCTTCGGTCCTCGCCTTTTCGGTGACATCGTCGAGCAACAGCAGGCGAAAAGCGCCGTATGGCCCGCACGACGGCGGGCTGGCGAGCGGTGCGGCCCCGGGGGAGCCCTCGCCAGGCAACCGCACGACGGTGATCTTGAGAATTCTCGCCAGATGGATCTCCTGTTCGGGCAACGGGTGAATCTCGATCACCTTCACCGTCTCCTGTCCGAAATCGAGAATCATCTTGGCCACGCTCTGGTGAGGGACCAGGTCCGTGATCGGCAGCCCGACCAGCGCCGCGGGCGCGAGCTGAAACAGGTCGGAGGCCGCCCGGTTCGCCATGCCGACTCGCAGACGCCGGTCCAGCAGCAGGGCCGCTTGCGGGAGATACTCGAACAAATACCCGTCGACTGGAGTCGCGCCTTCTGGCCAGGCCCCCGCCTGCGTCTGGGAAACAGACAATTCCCTCACCCCTTTCTCCCGCTGCCCCGCGCCGGCCCGCGCATTCCTGGGCCCCCGCCTCAGTTCGGCGCAACCCGGTGGCGCGCCATTTCGAAGTGCGCCACGCCGATCTGGAAAGCCGCCAGCGGCTGACCGCCTTCTTGCGCCAGGAACTCGCGAATTGCCGCCAGCCCGGCCTCACGGCAGAGGCTCTCAATATCCGCGCCGCTGAAGCCCTCGGTCTCTCGAGCCAGGGCCGCCAGGTCCACCTCGGCGGTGAGCGGCTTGCCGCGGGTGTGTACCCGGAGGATCGCCAGCCGGTCGTTTTCGTCCGGCGGGCGCAGTTCCAGCAGCCGATCGAATCGGCCTGCGCGCAGCAAGGCGGGGTCCAGAATGTCGATCCGATTGGTCGCCGCGAGAACGATAATCCCTTTGAGCTCCTCAATGCCATCCAGCTCGGTCAGCAATTGGCTGACCACCCGCTCGGAAACGTGCGAATCGCCGCCCCCGCCGCCGCGATGGGGGGCCAGCGCATCGATTTCGTCGAAGAAGATGATGCACGGGGACGCCTGTCTGGCCTTCTTGAACACCTCCCGGACGCCTTTCTCGCTCTCGCCCACGTACTTGGACATCAGTTCCGGACCTTTGACGGAGATGAAGTTCAGGCCCGACTGCTTGGCCACGGCCTTGGCCAGTAGCGTCTTGCCGCTGCCGGGCGGGCCATGGAGCAGAATCCCTTTGGGCGGTTTCACGCGCGCGCGCTCGAACAGGGCGCCATGGTGGACGGACCACTCCACCACCTCGCGCAACTCTTCCTTGGCCTGCGTCTGCCCGCCGACGTCATCCCAGGTGACGTCCGGCACCTCCACGAAGACCTCCCGCACCGCCGACGGCTCCACCTCTTTCAAGGCGGAATAGAAATCGTCCATCGGAACTTCGAGATCCTGGAGCAGCTCATAGGGGACCGCCGTCATCTGGAAATCCACGCGAGGGATGATCCGCCGCAGCGACACCATGGCCGCTTCCCGGCACAGAGCGGCAAGGTCGGCCCCGGTGAAGCCGTGCGTGATACTGGCCAGCGTCGGGAGGTCCACATCCCCGGCTAGCGGCATTCCGCGCGTGTGGATTCCCAGGATTTCGCGCCGGGCGACTACGTCCGGGATTCCGATGACGATCTCGCGGTCGAAGCGGCCGGGCCGCCGTAGCGCCGGGTCCAGCAGGTTGGGCAGGTTGGTGGCGCCGATCACGATGATCTGCCCGCGGCCTTCCAGCCCGTCCATCAGCGCCAAGAGCTGAGCCACCACCCGCTTCTCGACTTCGCCGACCACCTGCTCGCGCTTGGGGGCGATCGAATCCAACTCGTCCAGGAAGATGATGCTGGGCGCCTCCTTCTTGGCCTGCTCGAAGAGCTGGCGCAGCTTGGCCTCGCTTTCCCCATAGAACTTGTGAATGACCTCCGGGCCGCTCACGGAGAGGAATGTCGCCTCGGTCTCGTTGGCGACGGCGCGCGCCAGCAGCGTCTTGCCGCATCCCGGAGGACCGTGCAGGAGCACCCCTTTGGGTGGGTCGATTCCCAGGCGCTCGAAGACCTCCGGATAGCGGAGCGGCAGTTCAATCATCTCCCGGACCCGCTGGATGGCCTTCCCGATGCCTCCGATGTCCTCGTAGGAAATATGCCCGGAACTCGCTTTGCCTGAGTCCGCCGCCTCGATCCGAACCACAGTCTCCGACCGGATCAGCACGATCCCACGGGGCGCCGTGTCCACCACCCGGAACTCCTGGAACCGGGAACCGAACAGGGTGGCGCGCACGCGATCCCCTACCACTACGGGGAGATCGCTGAGCAGCTTGCCGACGTACTCGCGGTCCTTGGGCTGGCGCGGCGCCTGGGCGCCCTCGGCCGCGAGCGTGATGCGCTGCGCCGGCACTGCCTGGACCGGAGCGAGAGTGACGCGCTCTCCAATGGCCGCGCCGACGTTGCTGCGGGTCAGGCCGTCGATCTGCACGACCTGCTTTCCGCGAGCTTCCCGGAACGCGGGCATCAGCTTGGCGGCGGTCGTCTTCTTCCCCGTGATCTGGACGATGCTGCCAACCGCGGCTGAGAGACGGCTCATATCGGCCGGATCCAGCCGCGCCAACCCGTGGCCGACGTCTTGAGGCTGGGCTTCAGAAACTTTCAAGGTGATGCTCGCGGTTTCCGTGCTCGCGTCCATCCGCCAGATCCTCCGGGTCGCCTGTGGGCCGGCGCCGCCGTTCCAAGCAACGAGTGATGTGGAAGATAATAGTATCGGCCGGGAAAGAAGTTTTCTTCAGGCGCCTCTGGAGAAAAGTCCAATAACCGCCGTACTCTATTACGGGCATCCGGACCTCCGCCTGAGGAGAGCACCCAGAAATCTGGAGTGAAGGCCTCGGTTCCCCGCGTGGGGCAAGCGGTTTTGGCTGCTTCGAGCGGCCGGCGCAGCCTGGCTGGTGAGAGATAACGGCGCGAGTGTTCGTGCGCTCAACGAGGAGACAATGGAAAAGAAGAGCGAAGACAAGGATAAGCCGAGAGGTGATATGGCATTCGGCCTGGGTGGCATCTTCAAAGGACTCGGGGACTTCCTGGAGATGGCCTCCAATCTGGCCCAGAAAGCGGAGAAGCTCCAGAGCGAGACCGGCGAGGGAATGCGGGTCGGCACTTTCGGGAGCCCGAAAGGCCTGCACGCTGTTTACGGCGTCTCAGTCCGTGTCGGCGCCGGCGGCCAACCTGTCGTGGAACACTTTGGCAACATGCGGGAGAAGCCTGGGAAAGGGCCCGTGGTCGACGAGGTGCGGGAACCCATTGCCGACCTTCTGGATGAAGACGACCACTTCCTGGTGGTGGCGGAACTTCCGGGGATGGCGGAATCCGAGGTCCAGTGGAAAGTCAAAGACGACATTCTGATCATCTCCGGGGAGTCCGGAGACCGCAAGTACCACAAAGAACTGCTGCTGCCGTCGCGAATCCAGGAGAACAGGGTTTCCGGGGCTTACAAGAATGGCATTCTGGAGCTGAAGTTGTGGAAAGTGAGCGCCCCCTAGAGTGGCTGTACTTGTACGGCGTCGTGCGCTGCTCCGCGATCGATCTTTCCCGAGTTGCTGGCGTGGAAGGGCGCTGCAACGTCTCGCTGGTGTGCGAGGGCGAACTCGCCTGCGCCGCGAGCCCCGTTTCACACGCTGATTACAGCCGGGAGGCCGGGAATGCACCTGCCGAGCAGTTGAATTGGCTTGCTCCGAGGGCCATCCGTCACCAGGAGGCGGTGCACTGCCTCAGGCAGACGGGAGCAGTCGTCCCGCTGAGGTTTGGCACGCTGTGCCCCACGGCCGAAGATGTGCGGCAAATGCTTCGAGAGCGCCATCAACCGCTCCTGCAGTTGCTGGCGTTCTTACAGGACCGGGAGGAATGGGGAGTCAGGGTTTTCGCCGACCCGGATCTGGCGGGTCAGGCCACCGGGCAGCTTGGCTGCGCCACCGACGAGCTGCCGCCCGCTTCGCCGGGGAAGGCCTACTTCCTGAACAAGAAAAGACGGAAGCTCGCCCACGAGCGAACGATCCTTCGTATCGCCGAACTCGACCGCGAGATCTGGGAGCGTCTGCTGCCCTGTGCGGTGGAGGCCCGGAAACACCGCTGTCAGGATGCATCCTCAGGCGCGTCGCAACTGGCAGTGCTGAACGCCGCCTTGCTGTTGGATCGGGACCAGCAGGCTGCTCTGGCGGAGGTCGCCGGCCGATTGGAAGCGGAGTACCGGAGCTACGGCGTCACGGTCGAGCTCAGCGGCCCATGGGCAGCGTACAGCTTCTGCGGAGACTTGGGCCGGGTGCCGGCGGCCGCGAATGCCTTGCGGGAGCCCGAGCGTTGCGCAGACTGATTCACGTCCCCATTGTCCACGGCCCAGAGGACCTGGGAACACAGCTCGAAGCGGTCAGGCACGCCTATGTCTCGCGGTACGGAGTCAGGGCCTGGCAACTGCATCTGAAGAGCGTGGAGCAGTTCTGGAACCAGGTTCGCCACCGCCTGCGCCCGCTCCGCGAGCAGGCGGGGACGCTGCGCATCTACCAGGACGGGCTGCCGGTGTGCGGGCGCGAAACCGAGCTGGCGCGCCAACTCTCGGCGCAGGGCAGCCAGAATCACCGGCTTCTGGTGGAGTTGGTCGAGGCCGGGGCGGAGCTGGTCGGGACGGAGGACCCCGAGCTGCTGCGCCAGGAGCACGAACGCGCCCACCGCGCCGACAGGCTCGGCGAGCCGGCCTCGACCGCCCGCTATGACCCCCTGATGGAGGCCCGCGACCGCTACATTGCCAGCCGGATCGACGCCACGCTGGCGGAAACCGGGCTTGGATTGCTTTTCATGGGCGCTCTCCACCGGGTGATTGAGAAGCTGCCGAAGGACATCCAGGCGGCGCGGCTGTGATCCGCCGCGGACCCGTCCGGCCAATTGGAGCGCGCCATGGGTGAAGCCCTCGTCGGCGCCGGTCACGATCCGGCAAGGACCTCGAGGATGGACTCGGCTTCCCGGCGCTGTTCCGGAGAAGGCGTGAGATACAGGTGGCGGCTGCTTCGAAAAGGGGCGATGAGCCACTGGCCGTGAAGGGCGCGGGCCGCCTTGAGGCCCCAGTCCCTGAGCCACGAGCTGCAAATGAGACGCCAGGTCTCGGCCGCGCCGACGATCCCCGGCCCGTACCGCCGGAAGATCTTGCGGCCGGTTCTGTGGCTTTCCGCGCACTTGCGCAGATCCGGCGGCCGCGTTTCTCGATAGAAGTACAACGGCTCGGGGATCTTCGCGAACCTCGATTGCCTGCACGTGCGCACCCACAGCTCGTGATCCTCCGCCCTCACGTAAAACTCGTCATAGGGATTCTCGCGGAACCACTCGGTGCGGCCAGCCACGGTGGGATGCAGGAACAACCCATGGACGAGCACGTGCCTAGGAGTCGTGTCCAGAGGCTCGGCGCCAGCCACGGCCGCCAGCCTGCCGTTCTGGTCGATGATGTAGGCGGCGGTGGCAACCAGATCAACGGGCGCGCTTCTGGCGAGACACCTCAGTTGCACTTCCAACCTTTTCGGGTGCATCAGATCGTCGGCGTCCATTCGCGCCAGATAGGGGGTGGTTGCGATCCTGGCAATCTGGTTCAAACGGTATACCAGCCCGCGGTGCTCCCCGTCATCGACCAGGCGGACGCGCGGGTCGCGGAAGCTCCGCGCGATGGCGGTCGAAGCGTCGCGCGAGCCGTCATTCACCAGGAGTAACCGCCAGTCCGCCACGGTCTGTGCGAGAACCGACTGGATGGCGGCGCCCAGTGTACGCTCGTTGTTCCAAAAAGGCAGGCCGACCGTGATGGACATGTCGCTCGCCATGTCAGGCCGCCCTCTGGCGCTCACGCCGGCCGTTCGCGCCTCGCCCAACCGCGCCCAGGCCCTCCAGCCGGTCGAACGCTCCGATGCATCGGGCGGCCGCCGCGTCCC
>Ga0187850_10000254_pt1 | contig 73545 bp, 62 predicted proteins | sample June2016WEW_4_15_FD_132436 | JGI IMG/M metagenome (GOLD analysis project Ga0187850, IMG submission 132436) | Peatland microbial communities from SPRUCE experiment site at the Marcell Experimental Forest, Minnesota, USA - June2016WEW_4_150 | ecosystem: Environmental > Terrestrial > Soil >...
CTGCTCCTCAGGCGCCGCCCCCGGCTGTTGGCCCCGACCCGGCTCCCCCTGGCCTTCCTCGTCCATGCCGTCCCACAGGCTCGAGCACGAAGGGCAGAGGTTGGGGTTCCGGGAGAAATCGCGGCCCGCCTCGGAGATCCCTTCCCCACAACAGATGCAAATCTTCGGATACATTCAAACCAACTTTGGACCGGAATTATAAAATCTGTGTCTTGGTTCAGCGTGAAATGGACTTTTCTAGTTCGCGATTAAGCTGCCAATGGCTCGGTGACTTTGGTCGCCTGGCCATACGTTTCTAAGGCATAAGGAGACCCTGAAATAAGCATCTCCCTTTAAGCCTTTTGGGCAGGTTTGGGCCTCCCCAAAAGCGGAGACGCTGTCTCGTCCCCTCGTCCGGTCGCTCTTCCGTCCCGACCCGTCGGGATGTCACTGGACGGACGCGGGCAGTATGGTGATTTGTCGAGTTGGTGTCAACAGATATTTTTCGGAGACGTGAAATAAGACCCCGACCTGTCGGGACCGCGCCCCTGGAATCTTCGGGCCAAACAGTGGGACGCGGCCTCCCTGCCGGCAGGCAGGTGGCACGCCTCCCTGCCCGAAAATGCTCGCCGGCCCTCCTAGGGTTCATGCAAGAACAAGTTCCGAAGGCGAGGCGGAATTCCAACATTATTCTCTGGCACCCCTGCGGGGTGCGACCGCCAGAGGGCGCGCTGCCCGGTGGTCGTTCCCCCCTCTACCCTGAACGACCACCGGCTACTTTCTACCAACCCTCCGGGTTGGAGGGAATCGGGATTTGTTTTTGCACGGCCCTCTCAGGGCTGGGATTCGACGGGTGCGGGCGCCAGTTGGGCGGCCGTTTGGCTGGTCGGCGCGGGCGAAGGCTCGGCCGGGGCCAGCGCCGGCGGCGTCTGCTCCGGCTCGGGCGCTGTGGCGGCGGGGCTGGGGCCGGCGTTTTCCGGCGGCGGAAGGTCTGCGCCAGCAGTGGGCGGCGCTTCCGCAGCCGAAGCTTCGGCCGCTTGAGGCGGTTCTGAAGGAACAGACTCCGGCACGGGGGCTGGGCTGCAGGCTGTAGGCTGTAGGCTGTAGGCGGTAGGCGGTTCTGAAGGAACAGACTGCGGCGCGGCGGGCACCGCCGCGGCGGCCATCTCGCCAGCGGGCGCGGCGGCCATTTGCGGCTCCGCCGGGGCGGGTGGCTCGGCCGGTTTGGGTTCGGGTTTGGGCGGTCTGGGCGCGGGTTTCTTGGCGGTTTCCAGGATGCCATTGGCAAACTCAATGACATGCCCCTGGTGGATGAGCCAGTGCAAATCGGCGATGACCACGGTCTGTTCCGGCGTGGGCTGATTGGCCTCGGGCTGAGGGGCCGGCGGCGGAGCTTCGCCGGGAGCGGCGGCGGCGGCAGGACCAGGCGCCGGAGCGGGAGAAGGAGCCAGGGTTTCGATCAGGTCGCGGCGGGTGCATTTGGGATGGGCGTCGATGTGCTCGACGATGCGTTTGACGCCTTCGGAGACCGGGGCGGCGGCCAGGTCGAGGTAGTGCGGACGGGCGACACAGACGTGGGTAATGGACTTGTTGACTTTGAAGAACTGCAGGCCGCGGGTTGCAAACTGCTGGCTGAGGACGGTGGCGAGCTGGAGCGGGAACCGGCGCTGGTCTTCCCAGACGCTGCGGATGAGCCGCACCAGGTCGGGGCTCCGCAAGGCGCGCGCCGCACTGCCGCTCAAGGTGTGGGACTCGACGGGTTTGATGATGTTCTCCTTATGGGTTTCGCGGAAGTGCTTTTCGACCTCGTCCTGGCTGCCCAGGCGCAGCGGCTCGGGGAGGTTCAGGCAGTTGTACACGGTGCGCCAGCTTTGGTCCTCGACCCATTTCTTGACCACCTCCTCGTCGCGGACAATCCTGACCCGGGACTTAAAGACCTCGAAGGGCATCCGCGAGAAGCGTTCGGCGTGGAGCTTGCGCAACTGGTTTTGGTAGTCGTGATAATTGGGCGGGCCAAGGATGACGCCGCTCAAGCCGCATTGGGCCACAAAGGTGTAGGTGCCTTTGGGCGGCTCTTTCGGGGTGCGTTCGGCCTCGTAAAAGGTGGCGAAATGCTTCCTCAGCACGTGGGCCACGGCTTCGTCTTCCGAGAGCCAAACGGTGTCGTCCAGCGCGCAGAGGAACAGCGGCTGCAGCGGCTGCCCCTCGGCGTTTTTCTTGACGCTGAAGACGACGGCATGGCGCTCCGGCTTTTGCAGGATCATCTGCGCGATGTCGAACAGCGGATAGGCCCGGCCGGTCATCTTGATCTGCCGGGCGAGCGAGTCAACCCCTTTTTCCTCCGGCAGCAACGCGACGTTGAGTTCCACCAGCGGCGGCGGCGGTTCGCGGCGCTCGCGAGGCTCGGCGCGGCGGACGGGGGCGCGGCCGCCGGCGGCGGGTCTGCCGCCCCCGCCCTCTGGGCGGGGCCAACCGCTGCGGGGTTGCCCGCGCGGCCGGAACTCTTCCTGGCGTTGGGCGGGCGGGCCCTCGCGACGCGGCGGCCGAGGGCCGCGCCGTTCCCCGCGGCGCTCGCTTTTTTCCTCTTCCCCCTCGTAGTGGGCGTACTTGGCCGAGGCGGGCTGTTGTGCCCAGGCGGGCAAGAAAAGTTTTTCCAGATCGAATTCGTTATCAGGTAATGTGCTCATTACGTTACGTCAGGCGCGAATGGCCGCGCGCCTTGCAAATGCCGCTTAAAGAGCATGGAACGGCCGCCGCCAGATTGCAAGCGCCGCGTGAACATTCTGCCGGTCTGCCAGGGCCTGCACCGGAGGGTGTCGAGACAGCGCGCTGGACGGGCGGATGAAATCCGGCATCCGGACGACTTTGTCAACGGCCCCGCCTCAATCTTGAAATGGGTTCATTTTGGGCGTGCCGTTTCCCTGGCCATTTGTTATAGGAGCGAGGTTGACAGAGGAAGGTCCAGCGTTCGCGGCCTACGCCTGCCACGCCAGTCTGGGCGAGCAGCCGGCCAGCGGAGCTATCGCCATCGATGCCTGGCGGCTGCGCTTCGAGTCCGAGGCGGCCAGCATTGAAATCCCGCTGATGAAACTGGACCTCAACCTGGGCGAGCAAGGCGAGCTTTGCTTTTCCAACCCCGAGCAGCCGGACTGGACGGTGCATTGCTCGGACCTGGCGATCTTGAAACACCGCGCCTTGCTCCAGCAGACGCACACCCGCATCCAAATCCGCGCCCTCCAGAGCCGCGACGAACTCAAACGGCGCCTGAAGATTACCGGGGCCTTTCTGTTGGCGTGCGTCGGGATGGCGTTTGCGGGGTCGCTCCTGGTGGGGATCATGGTGCGGTCCCTGGTGGCGCGGGTGCCGGCGCAATGGGAGCAGGAATTGGGCGATTCGCTCGTGCAGGAGCTCAAGAGCAGCATGTTCTTCGTCGAGAACCCCAACTTGAAAGCCAAGTTGCTCCGGGCGGTGACGCCGCTGGTCAAGGCGCTGCCCAAGACCGGTCTCCAATTCGAGTTCCACATCGTCCAGAACCCGTTGCCCAATGCCTGCGCGTTGCCCGGGGGCCAGGTGATTGTGACCACGCGATTGCTGGAGCTGGTTGACCGCCCGGAAGAGCTGGCCGGGGTGGTCGCGCATGAAATTGCGCATGTCACCCAAAAACATGGCTTTCGGAAGATCATCTCCGCGGCCGGGCCGTACTTGATTTTCAGGGTTTTCCTCGGCGAAGGCAGCGGGCTGCTGGGCCTCTTGGGCGACAGCTCCGCCCTGCTGGTCAACCAGAGTTTCTCCCAGGAATACGAACTCGAGGCCGATGCCGTGGGCTGGCAATACCTGGTCGCCGCCCGCATTAACCCGCGCGGCCTGATCGATGCCCTCCTCAAGCTCCAGGCCGAAGCAGCACGGCTGCACAGCCACGACCTGGAGCTGCGCGCCTTCAGCAGCCACCCCGCCACCGAAAAACGCATCCGCCGCCTTGAGGCCTTGTGGAAAAAATTGAAGCCCAAGTCGGGTTTCCTCCAATTCAACCAGGACGCGCGCTGAGGGGCAGCTCGTTCTGTCCGGGCATCCGGCCGCTAGCGCTGCGCATTCAACTGCGCGCCCGCCGCCAGGACGGCCAACGCCGCTCCTCCCCAGACCAGGCAAGGTTCAAAGGTATCGTATAAGCCGCCTATGCCTGCAATTCTCCTTTCCGGTTTTCAACTGACCGGCACCATGGAGACACGCTCGCCCTTGTCGTTGCGGGTGATGCCTTGGGCGTGGGGATCGAGCATGAGCTTGCCATCCACCAGGAAGGCGTAGCGATGATGCCCGTGCTTGAGCTCGAGGGTCAGCAGCCACGCCCGGTCCGGCATCCGTTTCATCGCATGCGCCGCCGGGTCCCAGCCGTTGAAGTCGCCGACCAGGCTGACCGATTGCGCCTGCGGCGCGTTGCAGATGAAATTGACCGCCCGCAAGGGCTTCCGATAGGCCAGGAGATTCATAAAAGCATCAGCGCCGAAAAGCCCTTCGACCCTTGGCTGCCCAATTCAAATCAACAGGCTCTGCAGAATTGTCAGCGCCGTCCGGCGCACTCGCTCGGATTGGGTTTCCAGAAGGTGGTATTGTTCGGTCCAGCCCGGCCTCGGTTGGTTGCGTTCCCGCCACAGCGATTTGAGCACGCGCTCGGTGCGCTCGACCTGCTGCATGGCGGAGGCGAGGGATTCGCGCCCTTCGGGGAGGTCGGAGATATGGCCGACGAAAAAGCGGCTGATGCGCCTCTGGCTGAACACGGCCTGGAGCAGCATGACGACCGTCTGCTCGTAAGCATACCAGCGTTGCAAGAGCACCTCCCGCAGGAATCGGTGCCGGATGGCAAAGAACTCGGAGCGCGGCCGCTCGGTGAACTGGCGAATCTCCTGGGCCTCGGCCGGGAACCAGTTGTAGAGCAGGGCGAAGGTCCCGTAGGTGTCAATCAGTTGTTTGGAGTCGTTGTGGTCGGTCGCGATCTCGCCGATGCACAAGTCCTGGTCCAGTTCCGCGATGATTTCCGGCAGGTCGTGCAGGCGCCCCAGGACTTCCTGGCCGACCGGCGTGCCGTAATTGAAGTCGCCCGGAACCAGCCAATAGACATCCTCGCTGCCGCCCTGTTCGGAGGCCTGGCCCAGCCCCGAATACCACATCTGGCAGGTATCCACACACCACGCATCCAGGATGTCCGAATGCCGGGCGATGGTGTTCCGCTTGAAATCCAGGAAGGCTGGATCAGCCTCCCTGGCGTAGTAGGTCTTCCGGTCCATCACCGTGAGCGGGCGGGCGTACCTGGCCTTGTCCGCGTCCAACTGGGCGACCAGCTCGTATAGCGCCCTGAGGTCCGCGTAGTCGTTCGGCGGTTGGAACGGATAGATGACCACCGGGTGAATCTTGCTCTGCCGTCGCCGGCCTCGCTGGCGCGCCGGCTCCCGCTGGGGTCCTTTGGCAGTCCTCGCAGTCTTTGTCATAGGCTGATTAAACTCGCGCGTGGCCCAGCGCCACCCAGTTGGCCCAAACCGCTAAACTCACACTCCCGCCTGAGTCAGGCCTGGCCTTGGCCGCGTGTCCGATGACCGGATGTTACGCTCCCGGCCAGGATTCGACAATGCCAAAGTGCGGGTTAGTCAAAGCCAACTCTGACTGGCGCTGGCAGGAGGGAGATTAGGATTAGGATTAAGAGATTAGGATTAGGATTAAGAGGGAACACACAAAAAAGTGAAACGCTCCCCTACTCCGGGGCGACCGGCCCGCGCAACTGCTTCTTGGCCGACTGCTGGGCTTTGTCGGCCAGCATTCGCTGTTTGGCCCGGCGGCTCCGACGCCGTTTCTGGCGCCGGAGCTTTGCGACGCGGGCGCGTTCGGCCGCCACATAGCCCCGCCGCAGCCCTTCAATCTTGTCCAGCAACAGCCGCCGGGCGAGGAAGCGGTTGAGTCCTTGCTGGCGCGTGGTTTGGCATTTGACCTGCAGCCCGGTGGGGCGGTGGCGCAACATCACACACGTGGAAGCTTTGTTCACCTTCTGGCCGCCATGGCCGCCGGAGCGGACAAAGGTCTCTTCCAAATCGCCTTCGCTCACGCCCAGCGCCGCCATGCGCCCAGCAAGCTGGCCTTGCTTCTCCGGACTCACAGGGAATGCGCTCATGACCGCCAGGCTAGCCAACCGGCGGCCGGACCGCAAGCACGTCCGGGGCCCGAGGTCCGGCGCGGGCGCATCCTCCAACCCACCGCCCACACCGCCCCGCGGCGGTTTCATTCCATCCACTCGTCGCGCCTGCGCGCGATGCCTGGTATCTGCCTCCGCGCCAGCCCCAAGTCTAGCGAGGCTGCGCCTCAGACCACCTCTGGAATCGACCCTGCCCGGAGAGGTTCATTGAGAATTGAGTATTGAGTATTGGTCATTGGTCATTGAGTCGGCAGTCCGAAAGTTCATTCGGTCCCGCGTGGCGGGACGGGCATTCTTCAATGACCAATGATCGTTCTTCTCCCGATTCGGAATCGGGATTCAATTCACCTAAAAGTCCCGATTCCGAATCGGGATTGCAATCGCAGCGAAATTTGACCTGATCACAACGGGTTTTGCCGGTCAGGAACTCTAGGTCCAGACGCCGGCGATTTTCGCGCCGCAGAAGCGGCATTTGCCGGCGGCCAGGTCGAGGGCGGTGACGGCGAAGATGTCGCGCTGGACGACCGGTTTCTTGCAGTTGGGGCAGAAGGTGGTTTCCGCCCCGGCGAGGCCGGGAACGTTGCCGATATAGACGTAGTGGAGGCCCTCGGCGCGGGCGGCATCGCGCGCCTCGAGCAGCGTCGCCACGGGGGTGGGAGTCAGATACGCGAGCTTGTGCTCGGGGTGGAAACGCGAGAAGTGCAGCGGCCGGTCCGGCCCCAGTTCTTGGGCGATCCAGCCGCACATCCGGCGGATGGTCTGGAGGTTGTCGGTATAGGTGGGCACGACCAGGTTGATGATCTCGAACCAGACGCCGAGTTCTTTGAGGGTCTTGAGGGTGTTGAGGATGGCCTGGAGCTTGCCGGAGTTGAGCTTCTGATAAACCTCCTGGTCGAAGCCTTTGAGGTCGACGTGGGCGGCGTCAACGAACTGGTAGAGGTCGCGGGCGGGGCGTTCTTCGATCGAGCCGCAACTGACGACGATGTTCTTGAGTTTGCGTTGCCGGGCGGCTTTGCAGGTGTCGAGGGTGTATTCGTAAAAGGCGGTCGGTTCGGAGTAGGTGTAGGCGAGCGATGGGCAGCCCAGGACCTCGGCGACCGCCACGGCATCGTCAGGGAAAAGGCTCAGGCGGGCGACCTCGTTGAGCGTGAGGCTGGGGGGCAGGGGCGGGCGGAGGCGCAACTCCTGGCCACGCGGGTCCTTGGTCTCCTCGGGTTTCTTTTGGGAGATCTCCCAGTTCTGGCAGTTGAGGCAGCGAAAGATGCAGCCGGAGGTGGCGAGGGAAAAAGTGCGGCTGCCGGGCAGGAAATGGAACAAGGGCTTCTTCTCGACGGGGTCGACGTGAAAGGTGCAGGGATTGCCATAGACCAGCGTGTAGAGCACGCCGTCGTGGTTCACCTTGTTCCGGCAATGACTGCGGTCGCCGGGGGCCAGCAGGCAATTGTTGGGACAGACCTTGCACTGCACGTTGGGGCCGAGCTTGAAGTAGTGCGCCGCCTCTTTGACCCACCCGCGCTTGCCCCAAAGCTCCCACACCTCGCCCTGGGGCGCGTCCCCTTTGAAGATGTCCGCCGGGGCTTCCGCCGCCCGCCACTTGGAAAACCAATCCCAGAGCGAGGCGGCCCCGGCCACGCCGGCAACCCCGGCCGCCCCGAGGAGAATGGCGGCGCGACGCGACAGGCCGGCGCGCCCAGGCAGGTCCTTGGCCGCGCCGCGGGCCGACGGCGCCCTCTGGGCTCCGTCCGCAGCGGCTCCGCCGCGTTGTGGCTGAGGGCTTTTCACGGTTCCACGCGAGGTTTGATCCAACCCCATCGCTGCAGGGCAAGATACACCGCCGGCAGGCTGTGCGCCAGCACCACGATGATCAACGGCAGATGGAGCATCCGGTGAAAGGTCAGCGCCGTTTTCTCGTCCAGCAGTTTGCTCAAACCGTAACGGCCATCCATGATGTAGCCGGTCAGCAGGAACAACAACACCACCGGCAGCAGCGCCCAACCGCTCCACCGCACCAGCTTCAAACAAACGCGGTTCAATCTCGACATGCTGTTACATGGTTACATGGTTACATGGTTACATGGTTACATGGTTACATGGTTACAAAGGTTGGGCGCTTAAACGAGTTAAACGACTCGCCGCTCGGCGGTCCGCATCACCACTGCGGCCAAGGCGTTCAACGCGGCCGTCAGCAGGCACACGCCGGGCACGCCCAGCAAGGGGATCAAAAGGGTGCAGGCCAGCAAAGCCCCCAGGGAGGCGCCGACGAAATCGGCCGTGTAAAGCCGGGACAGGCTGGCTGGAGTAGCGGCGGACTCAAGCTGGTTGGCCAGGGGGAACTGCATGCCGACCAGCGCGCCCAGGACAAAGGTCAGCCCGGCGATGAGGGTTTTGATCAGCAACAGCGGCCCCGCCGTGCCCCCCAGGCGGTCCAGCCCTGGCAGGAGCAACGGGAGAAAAAGGGCATAGACGGCAATGGCGGCGGCCAACAGCCATAGGCGCTGTTTGGCCCCGGCGTTCGGCGCGGAGTCCGAAGTCCGCAGTCCTGAAGAGAAGAGTGGCGCGCGCCGGCAGCCCCGGGTTACCAACCAAGCGCCCAGGGCCAAACCGAGCATAAAAACGGTAACGATAAGCCCCACCTGGTGATAGACCGAGCCGCACAGGACTTGGAACGCCAGGAGCAGGACAATTTCCAGGGCCGAGGCCGCAAAGCCGGAAGCGAACAGGACAAAAGCACTCCGGCGCAAGCGCACGAGATAGAAGCCCAGCATGAGCAGCAACACCCACTGGAGCGGCCCCAAGTGAACGTTGAACTGACTCATCCAGTGCCGCAGGTGGTAGAAGTAGAGGATCGGACTGAGGTCCTTGTTCAGCGCCGCCGGCTGCGCCACGGCTCGAACGAGGTCCGCCATCCGGTCGGGCGCCAGCATGGCGTCCAGGTAGTGGCGATTGACCAGCTTGGTCTTGATTTGGCGCTCTTCCAGCCGCCGGGCGATGTCGGCGAAGAGCGGGCCCTCCGAGGCCAGGAAGAAGACCCGGCCGCCGGGAATCATCAGGGTGTTTGGGAAAGAGCATCTCACGGTGCGATAGGCCGAGGCCAGCAGGCGCGCCAGCTCCGGACTGACGTAGTTCTCATACTGGCCGAGTGAAAAGGAAAGCACGCCGTTCCTGGCCAGCGCCCGTTTTGCTTCCGCCAGGAACTCCACGGTGTAGAAGCGGTTCAACTGCGCGGTGGCGGGCGCCGGAACGTCGAGGATGATGAGGTCGTATCCCTGGTCCTTCAGCGGGGCAGGCGTCTCGCCCGCGTTGCCTTCGGGGGCCAGACGCCCGGAAGGCAGGCGAGACGCCTGCCCCACTACTGGCCGGCGGGAGGCCGGCCCCACTTGCCGGGCGGCCTTTTGCTTGATGAAGAGGCGGCCGTCGGTGTTGATGACATGGATGCGGGGGTCGGCCAGGTTCGCCGGCAAGTACTTGCGGCCCAGTTCAAGGATCAGCGGGTCGAGTTCGACGTAATCGATGCGGTTGACCGGGTATTTGAGGATTTCCCTGGCGGTGCCGCCGACGCCGCCGGAGACGAGGAGCACGTTGCGGGCGTCGGGCCGCTGTGCCAGGGCATAGTGCACGGTCTCCTCCACGTGCTGATCGTCGCCAGTCGAGGTCAGAGGAACACCGTTTTCCAGAAAGTTAAGTTGGCCTTCGGATTCGGTCAGCACGAGTTTGCCATAAGGCGAATTGGCCCGGGCCACGAGGTGCTGCCGCGAGTATTGCAGGCGCGTGGAAAGGCCGTCCGGGTCCGCGAAAACAGCCGCCGCCAATAGGGCGAGGCCAAGCCCGCCGGCCAGCCAGGAGCGTCTGCCAGGGCCGATCACGGCCCTGAGGGACCAGGAACGGACTGGCAAAGGTAGTGGGGCAGGCCTCTCGCCCGCCTCGGGCCCAGGGGCAAGACGCTCTGCCGCCAGGCCCGAGGCCTGCCCCATTGACCGGTCTATTCCGGCGGCCGCCAGGAGGTTCAACAGGGCCGGGCAAACGAGGATCGCGATATGGTCGAAACACCGAACGAGCACTAAGCTGAAGAGGATGCCTCCGGCGATGCTGCCCGCACTATCAGTGATATAGCCGCGACCGATGCCGGCCGCTCCTTCTTCGCGGGCGAGGAGCGCGCAGCCGAGGCTTAAGGCGCAACCCGCGGCCAGGCAATACGGCAGCAACACGACCGAAGCGCTGCCCACCGTTCCGGTGACGCCGATCGCCGCGCCGCGGATGAAGACGATGTTCCGCAACGCCCGCACCAGGAATATTTGGACGGGCGGAAGCACGGCCAGCCAGATCAGGATTGCTGCCAGGGTCGCGGCGCCAGCGCGGCCCCTCGCGCAGAACCTTCCCAGCCACGCCCCCAGCCCCATCAGCAACAGCCACAGGCCGAGCACGACACCCAGGACCATTTCATTCCCGGAAAACGCCCCCAGCAATTCCCGCATCAGCGCCAATTGGGTCATCACGCAGGAAAAACCCAGCGCCAGCAGCGCGAACAACACCGGACGCCTTTGCGAGCCGCCCTTGAGCTGATCAGGCGCGGACATGACCGGAGAAATTCAACCCTTGCTCTTCCCGAGCCGGCTGCAAAACCCGCGCCCCTTCAATGATTCTCTGCGAAGCACTCCACGTGATAGATGGAAACCGAGGCCTCTTTGCCCCGCCAGGCCGAGGGCTCGCAGCCGGCCTTTTCCGAGAGGCGGTCGAGGAACTCCACTTTGCCGGGGATCTGCGCCCAGACCTGGGGCAGGAACGTGGCCGAGCGCAGGCCGATGCGCAGCAGCACGCCGTCCTGGCGCGGCTCAAGCTTGCTCAGCAGCTCGTCTGGCGAACTAAAGGCCAGCGGTCGCGGCTCGGTCAGCACGCTGATCTCAATCTGGATCCGGGCGACCTCATCGGACCGGACCGGCGGGAAGCGCGGGTCGCGCAGGGCCGCGCTGCGCGCGTTTTCGATGACGGCTTGGTAGAGCGGCTCCTGGGGCAGCATGTGGCCGATGCATCCGCGCAAGGCGCCGCCTTTGGTGAGGGTGACGAAGCAGGCCTTTTTTTCGGCGAGTTTCGGCGAGACGCTCTTGGGGTCCACCGCCGGTCCCGGCGAGGCGGCATCGGTGGCGACGCTCGCCAGGGTGCGGCGCGCCAATTCCAGCAAGAACTTTCGCTCGGCTGCGCCGTAGTTCTCGGTCGCCGGTTTCTCGGTCGCCGGTTTCTCGGTCGCCGGTTCAAACAAGGCGACGGCGGCGTAGCCCACCACACGCTCTTTCTCGCCGGTGACGTCGCCGCTGTTGCGGCAATCCAGCAGTTGCGCCTTCCAGCCTTTGATTTTGGCCAGGTGCATGAGCGAGAGGATCGGCAGCTTGCCGCAGGCCTCCTGACCTTTCATCTCGTCCGTGTCCATGTCGCAAATGGCCTTGACACACCGACTATCCAGGGCTTTGGCTGCATCGTAGGGGTGATAATGGCTTAAATCCGAGCTGGCAACAACAATCGTCTTATCGTCCACTATTTCGGCCAGGGCTTTGGCGATCCGCTCGGGGTCCGCCTGGCCCACGACCACGGGCAGGAGTTTGAACTTCCCGACCACCCGCTGCAAAAAAGGCACCTGGACTTCCACGGAGTGCTCCCAGGTCTCGGGCGTGTCCTGGCCCAGCTCGGGCGCCGCTTTGGGCGCCTGTGACCACCAGGCGGGCCGCTGCACCGCGCAGGGCTTTTCCAGCCCAAAGGGCGCAACGGAAGCCAGTCTCCTGGCCTTTTCGGAAATCGGCACCAGCCCGAGCGGGGTCCGGTAAGCCTCGGCCTCGGGAATACAGGCGCCCTCCAAAAGCGCGTAATGACTGGGACCCAGGACAATGACCGTCTCGATTTCGCGCCCAGCCAGGGTTTTGTAGCCAATGGCGGCGGTCTGCCCGGAAAAGGTGTAACCCGCATGCGGACATACCAGCCCCTTGAGGCGGGGGAAGTGATGCTCCGGCGCGCCTTCCAACAAGGCATCCACGGCCTTTGCCAGGGCCCGCTCTTCGCCCGGATAAAAGAGGCCTGCCACCGCCGGTTCCCGGATGCGGCGGGGGCGCTCAGACGGTTTGGCCGGTTCAGCGCGGTTGCCGGATTGCTGGCTGCGGGATGCCTCGGTACGAGCGTTGCACCCACAGGCGGACCACACCACCGCCAAGAGGGCCATCCGCGCCAGGGCCGGAACAAATCCACGATACTTTGCCACGCCTCCCAGGCATACTCTTTTGACTGGGTTTGTCAACGTTGAAGCGTTGCTGTGTAAAAGCGGGGGCAGGGCCGTTGACAAAGTCACCATGGCGTGCGCCGGCTTGCCCTGCGGCGGAGAGGTTCTGGAAACGGACTTGACAACGAGTGGTTCCTGATGTTCAATGCGCGCGCCTGAGGGCTGACATGCGTGTCCATCAGGAAGTGGCTTTGATCATACGCAGTTGATTTAACTCGACTAACAGGCAACTCAAAACTTAAGCGGGCTGGTTCTCGAATCTCCTCGAGAGGCGGGAGTTTGCGCCCTTCTTTCAGTAAGAATTCCATGGGGTCAAAGACCTTAGGTATCGTGGCAGCCCTGGGTTCTGCGGCCTCCTGGGCCATGGGAGCCATTCTCTTCAAGAAACTAGGCGAACAGCTTTCGTCTCCTGGCATGGCCCTGGTGAAGAGTTTCCTGAGCGCGGCTTTATTGGGCGCGGTCCTGCTGGCGGTCGGTTATCAGAACATCGGGGCGGGAGCTCTGGTTTGCTTAATCGCCAGCGGGGCGCTGGGAATTGCCATCGGGGACACGTTCTTTTTTGCGGCGCTCAAGGAGTTGTCGCCGCATTTCCTGATTGTGCTCTTAACCAGCGGCCAGGTGCTCACGGTGGTATTGGCGGTCTGCTTTTTGGGAGAGACACCGACGCTGAAAACGTGGATTGGCATCGTGCTGGTGATTGGAGGCATCTCCGTCGTGCTGCGGGCGAATCTCTCGGGCGAGAAGCGGGAGTCGCAGCTTCGCGGCGCGGCTTTAGGAATGCTCTCCGTGGTCTGCATGTCCGTTTCGGTCATCATTGCCAAGCGAGGGCTGGCGGGAGTCTCCGCCATGGAGGCCACGTTTGTCCGCATGTTGGCAGCCGCCTTGACCATGCTGCTGCTCAGCGCCTTTCGCTGGCAAGCGGTCGAGTGGCTCTTGCCTTTCAGGAATCGGAGGCTGCTCGGGCGCTTCTTCGGGAGCGTTTGCATGGTCACTTTTGGCGGGTTTTGGCTCTCCCTGCTGGCCGTCAAGCACCTCGAGGTTTCCGTGGCCAACACCTTGAACTCGGCCGAGCCATTGTTCGTCCTGCCGTTGGCGGCTTGCTTTCTGAAGGAGAGAGTCACGGCCGCCGCGCTGAGCGGGTCACTGATCGCTGTTTCCGGCATTTCCTTCCTTTGTCTGTCTTGACCAGCTATGAACTCAGCCCCGGTTGCCGACGTCAAGCCCAAGAGCGGCCTGGTGAAGGAGCGCGTTCTGGAGGCCTTGGCGGCTCAGGACTACAGCCCGGCGGTCCTGCGGCGGGCCCTGCTGTTGGAGCAGGAGGAGCAGGAACGGCTCTTCAGCCTGGCACGCGCGCGGCGGCGGCAGCTCTTTCCCGATAATGCCGCGGAGGTCCGAAGCGTGGTGGAGCTTTCCAATGTCTGCACGCAGCAATGTGAGTACTGCGGCATGGGCGGGCCGGGCAGTCCCAAGTATTTGATTTCGCGGGAGGAGTTTGTCGAACGGGCCGGAGACCTCTCCGCTGCCGGGCGCCGGGTGCTGTTGCTCCAGGCGGGCGAGAACCCGTCGCCGGCCTTTGTGGAGCACGTCTGCGCCTGCCTGCGGGAAGTCAGGCGCCGGTATCCGGAGTTGCAGTTCATTGTTTGCATTGGCAGCTTGCACCGCGAGCAATATCGTCAACTGCGAGAGGCCGGGGCAGACAGGTACATTTTGAAGTTCGAGACCTCGAACCCGGAGCTTTATGCGCGGGTCAAACCTCGGGATACGCTGGCCGAGCGCCTGGCCTGCTTGGAGGACCTGCTGGCCCTGGGCTTCAAAGTGGGCAGTGGGAACATCGTTGGCCTGCCGGGGCAATCGCTCGACGATTTGGTGGCCGACCTGCTGTTCGCCGGCAGGTATCCCTTGGCCATGGTCAGTTGTTCAGTTTTCATTCCGGGCGAGGGCTCCAGGCTCCGCGGCCAGCGGCCTGGACGGGCCGATTGGGCGCTGAATGCGATTGCGCTGATGCGCATCATGTACCCAAACCGGCTCATCCCCACCACCAGCCCGTTGGAGAGGGTCAGAAAAGACGGGCAATTCCTCGGCCTCATGGCCGGCGCCAACACCGTGACCATCCACGACGGCACCCCGGAGGAGTTTAGAGCGCTTTTCCCGATCTATTCGGGCCGGCGGTTCGCCCCCAATCCGGAACACATTCACGATATTGTGAAGCGGGCCGGCCTGCGGCTCGCGCCAGGACCACTAATATGAACGCTGCCGCCGATTCCATGGCCAGGCTTGACGCCGCCACCACACCATTAAACGCCCCCGCTCAGCCGCTTGCCTCCCAGCAGACCTGGATGACGCGCGCGCGCGCCCGCGTGGCGGACTTCAGAAGATTCCAGCAGCTCGGATTGATCTGCAAAGACGGGGACTTCTTCCCCTCGGTTCACTATCCTCCCATCACCATGTACCCGCCGATGCAACCGGAGGCGCTCTTCAAAAGCTACACCCTGCCCGCGGACGGACTGATCGATGTCTATGCCCATTTGCCCTTCTGCCATCGCCGTTGCACCTTCTGTCACTATCCCGCCAGGCTGGGCGAGCAACGGGAGGAAAAGCGCACTTATCTGGCGGCCCTGGAAAAGGAGATGGACACTTATCTGCGGCACTTGGGGCTCACCCAGTTCCGGCCGCGAACCATCCTGGTCGGCGGCGGCACTCCCACCTATCTCACCCCGGAGCTGTTGCAGCGGTTCCTCGACTTTTTCTGCAAGCGCCTCGACCTCTCTAAGTGCAGGCAGTTCAACTACGATGTTGACCCCACAACGTTGACCGGGCCTGACGGCCTGGAACGGTTGAAGATCATGCGCGATTATGGCGTGGACCGTCTGACGATTGGCGTGCAGTCCTTCAACGACCACGTGCTCAAATTGATGAATCGCCATCATGACGCCAAAACCGCGCTCGATTCCATCCAAAATGCCAAGGCCTTCGGTTACAAGCTCAACCTCGAGTTCATCTTCGGTTTCCCGGGCCAGACGCCGGAGAACTGGCTGGCGGTGATGACCACGGCGGTCCAGAGCGGGGTCGAGGAAATCCAGCTCTATCGTCTCAAGATCGATGCCTACGGTGATTATCAAGGCGGCATCAAGAAGCTCAAGCAGACCAGGCCCGAGGCCGTGCCCTCGACGGAGGAGGCCCTGATGATGAAAGCGTTGGCGGTCGAACTGTTGGCCGCCAATGGTTATCAGGAGAACCTGCGCCGGGTGTTTTCCAAGAAACGAAGCGACTTCTCCTTGTATGCCCACAATCAATGCTGCGAGCTCTATGACCAGATCGGCCTGGGCTTGACCGCCTTTAGCAGCCTGCGCGACCGATTCGGCCTCAACACCCAAAGTTTTGAGGAGTATTACCATCTGGTGGCGGACGGGAAACTGCCGCTCAACCGAGGCCTCGTACGCGACCGGCAGGAACAAATCCGCTGGGCCATCATCCTGCCCTTGAAGAACCGCGAGGTCCGCAAAAAGCGGTTCCAAGAGGCGACTGGAACGGCGCTGGCCGAGGTGTTTTGCCCAAAAATCGAGCGGTTGAAGTCCTTCGGCCTGGTCCGAGAGGACGAGCGCGCGCTTGGACTTACCGAACTGGGGGCCTTCTTTGCCGATGAAGTCTGCCACCAGTTTCAAGACCCCCGGTTTATGGCCTTTGCCCGGAGCGCCTATGCGGAAGGGCCGCTCAATCCCTACGCCGATTGTGAGCCATGACTGTAGCCAAAATCACCCGGCACCGGGGTCTTTTCCTTAAGGGCCTGGGTGTCGCCCTGTCACTGCTGGTGTTGTTCGGCGCTTGCCGCCTGCTCCGCGCCAGGGCCAGCTTGGTCACCCTCCGCGTGCGCGAGGCGGAGGTCCGGGAGGTGGTTCGGCAAATCGAACGCCAAACCTCCGAGGCCATCCTGGTGCACCGGGACGTCCAGGGGCGGGTGACGCTCGAGGTCAAAGAAGTGCCGCTTCCCCAGGTGTTGATGCTGGTCGCCCAGCAGGTCCGCTCCCGCTCGCTCGTCCTGTATCCTCTCTACTCCTCACCCAAGGCCTTGCGGAACTTCAAGGCTGCCGCCCGGGGGGAACTTGAGCCGACCGCCTGCGGCTGGAGCAACTTGGTCGTGGTGTTCAATCCCCCGAACCTGCCGATGCTCCTGGCCCAGGCCAGGTGGGTCGAAGAGCCAATTACCTTGCGGTTGACAAACCGCGAACTGCGTCTGGCCACGGTAGCGTTCTCCCGCTTTGCCGACATCCAGGTGGTGCCCGAGGATGGCACCCTAAGCCGGGTGACGTTGAGCTTGCAGGCCGCTCCGCTCAGGCGCGCCGTCCAGAGCCTCGCCCGCCAGGTGCGCCGCCGCACGGCTGCTTGTTGGAGCCTCCTGCCAGGTTTGGGGGGAGCGCCCGACGAAGGCCGGCCCCCGCCAGACCTGGCCCAGATGCGCGGGCCGCCCGGCGGTCAGCCTCCTCCTCCTGGGCTGCTGCCCCCTCCGCCAGGTTCGCCCCCCCTCCCACCCCCCCCGCAACCGCCCTCAGCGCAGACGCTGCAGCAGATGGAGCAGGACTTCCAGGATTTGATGGCGGTGCTGCCCCCCGCCCAGCGCGCCCTCTTGGACGCCGAGCGCCAGTTCCAAACCGCGATGCAGGCAATGTCGCCAGAGCAACGCCAGCAGGCCCTCAAACAGCAATCGGAGTCGCAGTCCGGTTCGCTCCTCGAAAGCCGCCGCCAGGGCTTGCGAGACTCGACCGTGGCGGACCGAATCAACCGCGACCGCCAGGAAACCGCCGGGGGGCGGCCTTGAAAGCAAGCCCATGCCATCCGTTAACTCAGGGCGGCGCCGCGGCCTTTACGCTAATCGAGCTGTTGGTGGTCATCGCTGTTATGGGCATTCTGGCGGCCATGCTCCTGCCGGCGCTGGCCCATAGCAAGGAGCGCGCGCGCCGCGCCGAGTGCCTGGGTCACCTTCGGCAGTTGGGCGCCGCCGTTTACCTCTATGTTGATGAGCACGGTTACCGGCTGCCGGCGGCCGAGCGCCGGCCCACCACTCCGGTTTTCACCAACCATATCCTGCCACGCATCTGCGACCTGCTTTCCAACTACGTGGCGGGCAACCGGGCCGTTTTTGCCTGTCCGAAAGACCAGGCCGGCTACTATCTCAAGGAAGGCTCCAGCTATGAGTGGAATTACACCCTCAATGGGCAGCGCCTGGAGCAGCTTATGCGCCCGGATGGCATCCTGCCCATCCATGAGGCGCCCATGATGTACGATTATGAAAACGTGCACGAGACCTCGAAAGCCCCTGCCAAAAACGTCCTCTTTGCCGATGGCCGCGTGGACCAACTCTGAGCGCCAGTACTACTGCTTGATTGCGGAAATAAGCGATGTACTGTCCGTGTTATTGGATGGGCGGCGTTTCCGGCCCGACGGGCCGGTAGAGCCCAGCCCAGGGCTGAGGCCGACAGGCCGATGCCCTGGGCAGCCGTTTACAAAACCAAGCGCGCCCTGAAGGGGCGCCAAAACCACAAACGAATTCCGGGCGTTCTTGCGCCGTTATGAAACCCAGTACGACGAACGATATGTGTGGGATTGAGGTCTGTAGCGCCCTTTCAGGGCGCGGGACGGGCGGTGGGAATGAGGCCCCAGGGCATCGGCCTGCCGGCCTCAGCCCTGGGCTGGGTTCTGGCGGCCCGTTGGGCCGCGACGCAGACCGCGAACGGCGACGCATCCCATCGCTTATCATTGCAGTCTGACACTACCTTCCATGGAAAAGGGAACGCATTTCAAGGAATTGACCGCAAAGAACACGGACAACACAAAGAAAAGGACTTATATGTGTCCCCCTTTCGATGAAACGACGTACTAGGCGGCCCGGCGGCCAACCCATGAAACCCAGCGCCTCTTTTGCCAACCATCTTTTCGTTTCCTCCCTGGGCCGCCTGGCCCTGGCGGTGGCGGTGGCCGCCGCCCGCGCGGCAGACCCTCAAGCCCCGGCCTATCCCATCAAACTCGACTTGAAGGCTTCGCTCATTCGCGTGGGCGCCCCGCCCATCGAGGTTACGCCAGCCTCCCTCGCCGCGGCCCAGTGCGTCATGAACGCCATTGAGAAAAAGGACGTTCAGTCGGCTGAGGAGGCCAGCCGCCGCTACGACGCGCTGATACCCAGGGAGAATCTGGGCGGGGATTACACCGGCCTGCAATGGCTGTGCCGGGACCTGGCGGCGTCTGCCCGTGGTCAAAGGCCAAGCTACGACCAGCCGGCGGCGATTTACCGCGATTTCTTCGTGCGCAACGACTATGCCTTATTGAAGGAATACTTGCGGCGGCAGTACGGGCTCAACCATTTCAAACCCAGCGACCCGGCCGAGCAGAAGGAGCGGCGCGCGCTCCTGGAAGACTATATCATGTTCCTCAACCCCGCCCGCGAGCAATGGGAATCCAGCGACAAATGCCTTAAGCTTGTCGGACTCAGGAAAGGCCAGAAAGTCCTGGATATCGGCTGCGGCATGGGCTATTACACCTACAAAATGGCCGCCCAGGTCGGACCCAAGGGCCTGGTCTATGCCATCGACACCGAGGAAAACTATCTCCGGTTCATTGACCAATTCATCCAAAAGGAAGGGCTCCGCAACATTAAGACCGTCGCCTCGCTGCCGAACGACATCAAGGTCCATGACCAGGCGGACGTGGCCTTCATCTGTTCACTTTACCATGTCATCTACGGCTGGGCCACCGAACCAAGCCGGAAGGCCTTTCTGGAGAGCATCAAGAAAGCTCTCAAACCGGACGCCCGCCTGGTGATCGTGGACAACCTGGCCGCCGACGGCCGCGAGTTGCATTCCTCCTATGTGGACCATCGACTGGTGGCCGCCCAGCTCTATTTCTATGGTTTCCGCCAGGAGCTTTACGCCGAGCTCAGCCCCTTGCGTTACCTCCTCATCCTCAAACCGGCGGCACCGGACGAAAAGCCGCTCCTGGCGCCCCTGCCGGCACTCGAACAGCAGGCCCAAACCAACTATGAACTCATCCGGGTCACCTCGGGCAATTCCCTGGTCCACATTGGCAGCCTGGATTCTTACGACATCACCCCGGGTGGCATCGAGGCCGCCAAACTGGTGCTGGACGCCCTGGACCACAAGCACCAGGCGGCCGCCAGGGCGGCCATCCAACGCTACGAAGAACTCATCCCCAACGAGAACTTTGGCGGCGAATTCACCGCCCTCCAATGGTTCTGCCAGCATTTCGTCGCGCCTCCCCAGGAGCAGCAGAACATGCTCCACGACAGTCTGGTCCGGGCCTACTATCACTATCTGGCTGACGATGACTATGCCCTGCTCAAGGACTACCTCAAAGCCAAATACAAGCTGCTCAAACCCGGCGAGCAGACCCGGCTGGGAGATGAGCCCCCGAAACCGCTACCCCCGGAGAACACGGCGGCCAACGCGAATCCAGAAACCAAGCCCCGCGCCCTGCCCGACCAGGAAAGCCACCCGACCGCCCGCGCAAAAGCCATCAGCCCCCAGGCTGAAGCGGCCGATCCTAATGTCGGGCGCATCCGGCGCACCTTCCTGGAGGACTTCATCTTGTTCAATAACCCCAAACGACCCCAGTGGGAGCGAACGGACCGGATTCTGAGCCTCCTGGACTTGAAAAAGGGGGAGCGGATTGCCGACATTGGCTGCGGCCCCGGCTTCTTCAGCTTCCGCTTCGCCAGGCTCGTGGGTGAGACCGGCAAAGTCTTTGCCCTGGACATCAAGCAGGAACACCTCGACTTCATGAACGAGTACATGCAGCGCGAGGGTATCAGGAACGTGACAACCGTCAGGTCCAAAGAGGATGACCTCTGCTTGAAGGAGCCGGTGGACGCCGCCTTCCTGTGTTCACTCTACCATATCATCTACGGCGTGGCCCCCGAGCCCGCCCGCCAGAATTTCATCCACAGCCTCAAACAGGCGCTCAAGCCCCAGGGCAGACTCATCATCGTGGACAACGGTCCGGTGGAAGACCCCCACCTTCCTTATCACGGCCCCTATCTTGCCAAAGACCTCGCCATCGCCCAACTGAAGCAATACGGGTTCGAGCTCCTCTCCTATCACCAGATCATCCCGCAACGCTACCTGCTGGTCTTTCGTCAGGACAAGTAAGCGGCACGGCGTCCCCCTCCCGTTTGCTTATGATTATACATCGCTTGATTCTGCAATACCTGGGGCATCGGGACGATCCCGCCTTCTACGAGTTCCAGGCGGCAGATGCCGTTCATTGGCTGCTACGGTGGGGCGTCAGGCTCCAGGCGGACACCACCGTTCTGGACCTGGGCTGCGGGCATGGGGTCTTTGGGGCGGTCTTGGCAAAACGCGGCTGCCAAGTCACTTTTGCCGATGAATGCAACAGCTTATTGCCCGAGTTGGCCGGCTCCCGCTTCCTCTACTTCAACCTCGATCAGGATCACCTGGCCCGCTTGGGCAGCTATGACCTGGTCATCTGCTCCAATGTCTATGAGCATCTTGCCAAACCCGACCAGTTCCTCCAAGACCTTGGCGAGCTTCTGAAACCCAACGGGAAACTCTTCTTGAGCTGGACAAACTGGCTCTCCCTTTGGGGCGGCCACGAGTTCTCCCCCTTCCATTATCTCGGCGCCCGCCGCGGGCACTTGCTTTATGACCGATTCGCCAGGCGCCCGCGCAAGCACACTCCCTACCAGAACCTTTTCCCGACTTATATCGGGCAGGTCTTGAAAAAAATCCGCGCCCATCCACAGCTTAAGCTGTTGCGCGCCGCACCCCGTTATTACCCGGAATTATCCTTCATCTTGCGCCTGCCCGTGCTCCGCGAGTTCCTGACCTGGAATTGCGCCTTGCTCATTGGCCGCCGCCCGCGGGCAGAAAACCAGGCCTCCTCTCAGCCCGGCGGGCCGAGCTTCCCCTCGCTTCCCTGACAAAGGAAGTCTCCACGGATCCGGCTGGCAACCCCGCCGCCCTGAGCCGACGCCCTTGGCCAACGTCCCCGGTTCTGGTAATGGTATCCCATGCGTTTTTTCATCCAGCGCAGCGAGTTGCGGGACCTCTACCGCAAAGTCGCCGCCGGCCAACGGATTTCCGAGGCCGAGGCCTTGCGGCTTTTCCAGAGCACAGATTTGCAGGCCCTGGGGGCCATGGCCGACCTGGCCCGCCAGCGCCGGGTGGGCCGGCGCGCCAGCTACCTCCTCAACCGCTTCCTCAACTACTCCAATTACTGCATCCTGAACTGCCGCTTTTGCTCCTTTGCCCGGAAAAAACGCGACGCGGATGGTTTCCAGCTCACCGTCGAGGAGCTGGTCCAAAAGGCCCGCCAGGCGCTCGACTGGGGCATCACCGAACTGCACCTGGTGGGCGGATTGCACCCCACGCTGCCCTTCTCCTACTACACCGACCTGCTCCGGGCGCTGCGGGCGCTGGATGCCCGCCTGCAGTTGAAGGCCTTCACCGCCATTGAGATTCTGCACCTCGCCTGGCTGGCGAAAAAAACCGTCGCCGACACGCTCCTCGCCCTGCAAGCGGCCGGCCTGGATGCGCTCACCGGCGGCGGCGCGGAGATTTTCCGCAAGGAAATCCGCTCCACCATCGCCCAGGGCAAGGAATCGGCCGAGGAGTACCTCGACGTCCATCGGACCTGGCACCGGCTGGGGGGGCGCAGCACCTGCACCATGCTCTACGGCCACATCGAGTCGCCGGCCGACCGGGTGGATCACTTGCGCCAGTTGCGGGCCCTCCAGGATGAAACGCGCGGCTTTGTGGCTTTCGTGCCCCTCCCCTACCAGCCCCAAGACAACGACCTCCCCGTCCGCCATCCCCCCACCGGCTTCGACTCCTTGCGCACCCTCGCCGTGAGCCGGATTTACCTCGACAACTTCGACCATATCACCGCCTACTGGGTCGGCCTGGGCCTCAAGCTGGCCCAACTGGCGCTCAGCTTCGGCGCCGACGACCTCCACGGCACCATCCTCCAGGAATACATCTTCCACATGGCCGGGGCCAAAACACCCCAGTTGCAGACCGAAGCCCAAATGATCAAAGCCATCCGCGAGGCCGGCTGCATCCCGGTGCAGCGAAACACCTTTTACGAACCGCTCAAGGTCTGGGAGCACCCGGCGCCGCCGGAACCGGCTGCCGACGGCCAGCGCTCAGCCATCCTGGAAAGCAACCTGGCCACGGGCTGAGTCACCAGGCGGGCGACCCAGGTGCCGCCGCAGCGCAGAGCCCCAACTCTGCCCGCTGATGCCCTGATACCCGATTTCACCCGCCTCACCAGTTCAGTCCCTCGACCCTCGACACCCGGCACTCGACACTCCCCTGCCCATGGGCTTGAAAACTGGTACAGGCGCGCGCAGATCGGCAGCTCTGCGCTCCCGCCCGGAGATACGCTTGCAGGATTTCGGATTTGAGGCCAAGGCCCGGTCGGGATACTCTCGCCGGGATTGCTATCGGCTGATGGGCGCGGACGGGGCAAACCTAACAAAAAGCCGGCAAACCAGGAGCTTTGTTGAAATGAGAGCGGCATGTCCGAATGCGAAGACGGCGAACGCCAAGTTCTGCAACTGCAGCTATCCGGGCTGCCCCAGACAGGGCATCTGCTGCGAGTGCCTGCGCTACCACCTGGGCCTGCGGCAGCTCCCCGCCTGCTGCTTCCCTGAGGCAGTCGAGCGCACTTACGACCGCAGCTTCGAGCGCTTCGCCCAATTGGTGAACGCCAACGGCCCCTGAGCGGCAGGTGCAGCTTTGGACTATTTTTGACTTGGCAACTCTCCCGCATGCCGCACCCTTGCGGCGTGATTCATCCCACTGCCATTGTGCATCCCCAGGCGAAGCTGGACCCGACGGCTCGGGTCGAGCCTTATGCCGTGATTGATGCAGGGGTCGAAATCGGCCCCGAATGCGTCATCGGCCCGCACGTTTACCTGACCGGCCTGACCAGCATCGGCGCGCACAACCGCTTTTTCGCTGGCTGCGTCATCGGCGAGGCGCCGCAGGATTTGAAATACAAAGGCGAACCCACCGCCCTGCGGATTGGCGACTATAACGTCTTCCGCGAACATGTCACCGTGCACCGCTCCAACCACCCGGCGGAGGCAACCCTTATCGGCTCGCACAATTTCCTCATGCAGCACAGCCACGTGGCCCACAACGTCGTGGTCGGAGATTACGTCGTCCTGGCGGGCGGCGCGCTCTTGGCCGGGCATGTGAGCGTGGGCGACCACGCCTTCATTTCCGGCAATTGCCTGGTGCACCAGTTCGTGCGCATCGGCACCCTCGCCCTCATGCAAGGCGGCTCCGCCGTCAGCAAGGACCTCCCGCCCTACACGGTCGCCCGCGGCCCCAACGGCATCTGCGGCCTCAACACCATCGGCCTGCGCCGCGCCGGCTTTTCACCTGCCCAACGCCTGGAATTGAAACAACTCTACCACACCCTCTTCCGCTCCGGACGGAACCTCCACACCGCCCTGGCGGACGCGCGCCAACACTTCTCCGGCGCCCCCGCCAAAGTGATGCTCGACTTCATCGCCGCCTCCAAACGCGGCATCTGCTCCGACGCCGGCCGCCCCATGCTCGCAGGGCCGGAGGCGGACCCCTAACTACAGGGCCAGCGGATCACGGGCCTTTCGTGCCCCGTGCTGTTGGACCAGGAACTCCCGCCAGGCCTCCATCCCCTGGCCGGTCCGGGCGGAGGTTTCGAACACCCGCGCCCGCGGCGCCACCCGCCCCAGGTCGGCCAGCGCCAGGTCCCGGTTGTAGCCGCAGGCCCCGGCCAGGTCCACCTTGCTGATGACCACCACGTCCGCCCCTTGAAACAGCGGCGGGTATTTTGACGGCTTATCTTCCCCCTCGGTCACCGACAGCAGGACCACGCGCAGGTCTTCGCCCAGGTCGTAGGCGGCCGGGCAGACGAGGTTGCCGACATTTTCGATGAACAGCAGTTCCAGGCCGTTCAGGTCCAGTTGTTTCACGGCGCGGCCCACCATCTCCGCCTCCAGATGGCAGACCGTCCCGGTCGTGATCTGCACCACCGGCGCCCCCGACTCCCGCAACCGCTTCGCGTCGTTGTCCGTGGCCAGGTCACCCACGAGCACGCCCGCCTTGAGTTGCGGCCCCAGCCCCCGCACCGTCTCCCGGAGGAAGGTCGTCTTGCCCGACCCGGGAGCCGAAAGGACGTTCAGCACCAACAGCCCGCGCGCGCGGAAAAAACCGCGATTGCGTTCGGCCAGCCGGTCATTCTTCTCCAGGATCGCCCGCCGCACCTCGACCGTCCGGCGCGCCTCCGCCGCCTCCGCGCCCGGAGCAGCGAGGTCCGTCCCTTCGCCCGCGCGCGGCTGAGCCTGCAGGTGCGCGTGGGCGTGGGCGTGTGGGTGGCTGTGGGACTGATCGTGGCCGTGGCCGTGGTGCTCGCCGGGGCCATGTGCGTGCTCATGTTCCTGGGCGTGCTCCTGCCCGTGGCTATGGCCGCGCTTGTCCTCGTGTTCGTGCTGGTGGCCGGCACTAATGCCAACCGGATTCTCTCCTGGCAATCCGCATCCGCAATCTTCACACATCACTCAATCTCCAAAGAGGCCAGTTCCATTTCCCGGCCGGCGCGCACTTCCCCGCTCAGCCGGTGGCAGCCGGGACATTCCGCAATCAGATCGTCGGCTGCAAACTCCCGGACGCACGCCGCGCACCAGAACCGCGCCGGGACATGCTCGATCGCCAGTTGGGCGTTTTCGGCCGGCGTCCCCGGCGCCAGCGCCGCGAAGGCAAACTCCAGCGCCTCCGGCGCCACCCCGCTCAGCGCGCCGATGCGCAGGCGGATCACGTGCACCTGCCTGGCCCCCGCCTGCCGCGCCTGGTCCAGCGCCAGGCTCAACGCGCTCTCCATAATCGATAGCTCGTGCACGGTCTTTCCCAAAACCCAGGCGCGCCGGCCCGCTCGTCCGGGCCGGCTCCGGCCCCTTCGGGCGCTACTTCTCCGCCTCGCCCCGTCGGCCTGCCAAGCGGTCGATCTGATAAAGGCCGTTGTGGTTCTCGCCCACCAGTTCGAGCTTGGCGATGATGTCGGCGACGGTCTTTTCCTCCTCGACCTGCTCGTCCAGGAACCACTTCAGGAATGAGAGCGTGGGGTACTCTTTCTCCGCCTGCGCCAGTTCATAGAGGCCGCAAATGGCGGCGGAAACCTTCTGTTCATGGGCAAGGCTGGCCTGGAAGGCCTCCAGGGGCGACTTGTAGTCGCACTTGGGCTCGGCCAGCGCCTTGAGCGCCACCTTCCCGTTGCGCTCAGTGATGTAATTGAAAAACTTGTGCGCGTGCTTGAGTTCTTCCTCGCTTTGCAGCTCCATCCACTTGGCGAAACCGGCAAAGGCGGTTTGCTCGAAATACGCCGCCATGCCCAGATAGGCATAAGCGGATGAAAACTCGAGATTGATTTGTTCGTTCAGTGCTTTTTCCAATTTGTTCGGCAATTTCATACTCCTAGCATAGAGCACCCCCGCCATTTGGCAAGTCTGGCGGCGACGCCTTCCACCCTCTCCGGCAGGGACGCCTTCCACCGCCTCCCACTCCGCCCGCCACGCCTCCGCCGCCGGGCAAGGGATGTCCAAGGCCCAGTGTCGCGCGGGTTCTGCACGGCCGCTCGATCAGCCGAAAACGGCGCCCAGCCGGGGAGCTGCCGCCGCCAGTTCGATGCCGAGCCACAGGATGAGTCCCATAACGATCAGCAGGGCGATGAGCGCCCACTCCACGCGCGGGTCCAATTCCAACGACGCCAGCGCGAACTAACGAACACCCGGGCCAAACGAAAGACTTGCTGGAAAACTGGTTTTATGGGAATATGGGTAGATGAAGACGACGTTGGAAATACCCGACCCCCTGTTCAAACAGGTGAAGGCCAAGGCGGCCATGGAAGGTCTCAAGCTCAAGGATTTGGTAACTTCAGCTCTGAGCGCCTACCTGGCGGAGCCCAGAGCGAGCAGGAAAGGCCAGGTAAAACCGTGCCCATTTCCCATCATCCGGGGGCGGGGGAAATGGAAAATGCCCGACCTAACGCCGGAGTTCCTGTCCAAACTCGAGCAAGAGGAGGACCTTGAACGCTACCGCAAATCTCTTGGACGCTAACGTCTGGCTGGCGATGGCGGCGGATTTCCATCCGCATCATGAGGCGGCGAAGCGGCACTGGGCCGAGTTTCATGCAGGCGGCATCGTGTTCAACCGGATTACCCAGATGGGTTTTCTGCGGCTGCTCACGAATCCGACCGTGATGGGCCCGCAGGTGCGCACCAACCGCCAGGCCTGGACGGAAGCGACCAATGCCTTCCGGCTGGCGGACGCCAGCGAGGTCCAGGAACCGGCGCATCTGGCAGACCGGTGGCAAGAGTGGGCGGGAGCACAAACGGCGGCGCGCGATTTGTGGACGGACTCTTACCTTGCGGCCTTTGCCGCGTGCGCGGGGCTGCGGCTGGTCACGTTCGACGCCGGCTTCAAACGCTTCAAGGGCCTCGACTGCCTGATTCTGGAGACGACCAAATGACCGCGATGGAGCTGCCGGAGGAGTTGCGCCCCTCGAAACCCGGCCCCGGTATTCTCACTTGCCGGGCAGAAGCTCTCACGGCCCTGCGCCGTCGCGCCCTGTTGCTCGACCTCGAGGTCTCCCGGCACGGGAAGATTCTCAGGGTCGGCGCGGTGCTGGGGGAACGGACGTTGGCGGGGCCAGGCGGCCTGGCGGGCGGGCTGGATGAATTGTATGACATGGCGGGGGCGGCGAGCTGTCTGCTGGGCCATAACCTTGTGCGGCACGACTTGCCCGTGCTGCGGGAGGCCTTTCCCCGGCACCCGGCGCTGCGTCTGCCGGTCATCGATACGCTGACCCTCTCGCCGATTGCCTTCCCGGAGAACCCTTATCACCGCCTGGTGAAAGACTACAAACTGCTCAAGGAGAGCGTCAACGACCCCCTCGCCGACGCCCGCCAGGCCTGGGCCTTGTTCGAGGACGAGTTCCGGTCGCTGGCCGGGCTTGGCCAAACCGAGGGGGGCCTCTTCGAGTTGCTGCACTTCCTCCTGGCGGCCCCCGACCAGCCGGAGGAACCGCTGGCGCGGGGGATGGAGCTGCTGTTCAGCATCCTGGGCGGGATTCGGCCGGCCAAGCCCCGCGCGCTGGAGCTCTGCCGGGGGTTTTTCCGGCGCTGGGCTTGCGCCAGCGTGCCCGTCAACGAAGCGCTGCTGCAAACTGCGCCGCAACGACTGGCCGTCGCCTACACGCTCGCCTGGCTGCGCGTGGCGGGCGCCAATTCGGTCCTGCCCCCGTGGGTCCGCCTCGAACATCCGCTCACCACCGAACTGATCGGGCGGCTGCGGGACGCCCCGTGCGCCGCCGCCGATTGCGCCTATTGCCGGCAGACCCATAACGCGCGGGCGCAGCTCCGCGCCTTCTTCGGCTTCGATGATTTCCGTCCGCTGCCGGCCAATCGCGCCGGGGGCAGCCTCCAGCAGGACATCGTCCAGGCCGGGCTGCGCAACGAGTCGCTGCTGGCCATTCTGCCGACCGGCGGGGGCAAGTCGCTTTGCTACCAGCTCCCGGCTTTGGCGCGCAACTACCGCCGGGGCGTGCTGACCATCGTCATCTCGCCCTTGCAGGCGCTGATGAAGGACCAGGTCGATGGCCTGGTGCGCCGGACCGGCACGCCCTTTGGCGCCGCGCTCTATGGGCTGCTGACGCCGCCGGAACGGGGCGACGTGCTGCGGCGCATTCGCCTGGGCGACGTGGCGCTGCTCTATGTCTCGCCGGAGCAATTGCGCAACCGGTCGTTCCGCGAGGCCATCGCCCAGCGCGAAATCGGCTGCTGGGTTTTTGACGAGGCCCATTGCCTTTCCAAATGGGGCCACGATTTTCGTCCCGATTACCTCTATGCCGGGCGCTTCATCCGGGAGTTCTCGAAGAGCCAGGACCTGCCCATCCCGCCCATCGCCTGTTTCACGGCCACGGCCAAGCGCGACGTGAAAGAGGAGATTATCGCCTTTTTCAAGGCCGAGACGGGGCGGGAACTGGCGCTGTTCGAGGGCGGAGTCGAGCGCGACAACCTGCGGTTCGAGGTGCAGACGGTCACGGGCCACTCCAAGCTCGAACGTGTGCACGACCTGCTGGCTGCTCATTTGCCTGGAGGGCAGGGCGGCCATGGCATCGTCTTTCGCGCCACCCGGTTGGCCACCGAAGTCCTGGCCGAGTTCCTAAGCGCCAAGGGCTGGCGGGTCGCCCATTTCCACGCCGGCCTCAAGCCGTCGGAAAAAAAGCGCATCCAGGACGACTTCCTCGCCGGGCACCTCCAGGTCATTTGCGCCACCAATGCCTTCGGCATGGGCATCGACAAGGAGGACGTGCGGCTGGTCATCCACGCCGACACGCCCGGGTCGTTGGAAAACTACCTCCAGGAAGCCGGCCGCGCCGGCCGGGACGGCCGGGCGGCGGAGTGCATCCTGCTCTACGACGAAGAGGACTGCGAGCAGCAATTCCGCCTGGGCGCCTTTGCGGAACTCAGCCGGCACGATATCGCCCAGATTCTCCGCGGCCTGCGCAAAGCCGCCAGGGGCGACCGGGAAAAAGTCGTCATTACCGCCGGGGAAATCCTCCGCGATGAAGACGTGGAAACCAACATCAGCTTTGAAGACCGCGGCGCCGATACCAAGGTCCGCACCGCCATCTCCTGGCTGGAGCGGGCCGGTTTGATCCAGCGGGATGAGAACGTCACTAATGTTTTCCAGGCGCGGTTGCTGGTGCGCGACCTCCAGGAGGCCGAGGCGAAGATGGCGCCGCTGAACCTGCCCAAGGCCGAAAAGGCGCTGTGGACCGCCATCCTGCGGGAACTCATGAATGCCGGTCCCGCCGAGAGTCTGACCGTGGACCAGTTGGCGTTATTGCCCGAGTTCAGCAGCCTGGCCAGCCGGGCGGGGCCTCAGGCCAGCCCCGAGTATATCAGCGCCAAAGTCCTCAAGGTTCTGGGCAGCATGGCGCAGGTCGGGTTGATGAAGCGGGACACGCTCCTCAATGCCTACCTGCGGCACAAGGTGAGCGACCATTCCCGCCTCCGCCTTGACCGCGTGCTCCAACTCGACCGCAAGCTGCTCGAGCTGCTCGCCCTCGAGGAACCCGACCCCGAAGGCTGGATGCCGCTCTCGTTGCGCCTCCTCAACCAGCGCCTCCTGGATGAGGGGTTCGCCGCTCAACCCCACTCTCCGCCCCGCCGCGACACCGCCGGCCCTGAACCGGCCGAGCCGGGGACGGACGCGTCAGTCCGCGGGCACAATGCCTTCCACGAACCGTTGCCCGGTAGTTCCGATTCCGGATCGGGAGAGTTCGCCGCTGGAAGACTGCCGCACTCCCCAGAGTGCCGCTCCGGCACCCCGTCCCTGGAATCCTCCACCGAACTGATCCGTTCCCTGCTCAAAAGTCTCAGCGAAGACGGCCGGGGCTTTGCCGGCACGCACGGCAGCATTGACCTCCGTTACCTGGCCCGGGACACCTACCGGGTGCGCGTCCGGCGCAGTTGGACCGCCATCAGCGAGTTGGCCGAAAAGCGGCGGCGGGTGGCGGGCCTGGTGCTGGACGTGCTCCTGGCCAGGATTCCGCCCGACACGCCGCCCTGTGCCGATTTGCTGGTCGAGTTTTCCTTTGAAGAGCTGCAGACGGCGGTTGAGCGCGACCTGTTCCTGCGCTCGGAGTTGAAGGACTTGCAGGCGGCCCTCGAACGCGCCCTCATGTTCCTGCACGAGCAGCGCATCATCGTCCTGCAACAGGGCCTGGCCGTTTTTCGGTCGGCCATGACCATTCGGCTCCAGCCCGAGGCCAGGGGGCAGAGATACACGGCCGCCGACTATCAGCCCCTCGAGCACCACTACCGCGAGCGCATCCTCCAGGTCCACGTCATGAGCGAATACGCCCGCCGCGGCCTGGACCGCATCCGGGAGGCCCTGAGCCTGGTGCTGGCCTACTTTACCCTGGACAAGGAAGAGTTCGTCCGGTGTTACCTGGCGGCCAAACCAGACCTTCTCAAGCACGCCACCACCGCCCAATCTTACCAACGCATCGTCACCCATCTAAACGACCCGGTGCAAATCCGCATCGTGACCGCCCCCGCCAGCCGCAACCTCCTCATCCTGGCCGGCCCCGGCTCCGGGAAAACCAGGACGGTCGTCCACCGTTGCGCCTACCTCCTGCGCGTCGAGCGCGTCCGGCCCCAAAGCGTGCTGGTTTGCTGCTTCAACCGCCACGCCGCCATCGAACTGCGCCGCCGGTTGGCCGAGTTGGCCGGCCCGGATGCGCGCGGCGTCACCGTCCTGACATATCACGGCCTGGCCATGCGCCTGCTGGGCTACTCCTTCGCCGCCCGTCAAGTGGGGCAGGCCTCCCGCCTGCCGCGAGGGCCTTTGACCCTGGAAACCAACGCAGGCGAGACGCCTGCCCCACTACCCGACTCGCAATCCTCAGTCCTCCGCTCGCAACCGCCCCCGGAACCGGAGTTTGACCTCGACGCCCTCATTCCCGAGGCGGTGAAACTGCTGCGGGGCGAGAGAGTGCCGCCGGGCCTGGAGCCGGACGAAGTCCGCGACCGCCTGCTGGCCGGGTTCCAATACATCCTGGTGGACGAATACCAGGACATCGATGAGCCGCAATACCAGATGATCAGCGCCATTGCCGGCCGCACGCTCGAGGACCCCGACCTCAAGCTCTCCATCCTGGCGGTGGGCGACGACGACCAGAATGTCTATTCCTTCCGGGGCGCCAACGTCGAGTTCATCCGCCGTTTCCAGCAGGACTACCAGGCCGAGGTTTATTACCTGGTCGAAAACTACCGCTCCACCCAATACATCATCGCCGCGGCCAACGGCCTGATCGCCGGCAATACCGACCGGATGAAGACCGACCATCCCATCCGCATTGATCGGCGCCGCAAGGCGCTGCCCAAAGGCGGGGGCTTCGGGCAACGCGACGAGTTGGGCCGGGGCAAGGTGCAGGTCATCCGGGTGGAGGATGCCCTGGCCCAGGCCCAGGCCGTGCTGGCGGAAATCCGCCGCCTGCGGGACTTGGGCGTTGCCGACTGGTCCGGCCTGGCCGTGCTCTCGCGCACGAACGCGGACCTGGCCCAGGTCCGGGCGCTGCTCGAGGCGGAGGGCCTCCCGGTGCGCTGGTGCGCCGGGCAGAACGTCATGCCGCCGCTGCACCAGGTCCGCGAGCTCCACGCCTTCCTCCAGCAGTTGCGCCAGCTCCGCCCTTCTCTCCTGCGGGCAGCCGACCTGTTCCGCACCGCGGCGCCCCTGCTCGAGGCCCGCCCGCCCAACCCCTGGACGCAGTTCCTGCGCCGCCTCCTCGAGGCCTGGCAGAGCGAGTCCGGCGACGCCGAACTGCCCGTGCAGAATGCCCTCGAGTTTTTCTACGAGGCCTGCGCCGAGAGCCGTCGCGATTTCACCTACGGCGAGGGCGTCACTTTGAGCACCGTGCATTCCGCCAAGGGCGCCGAATACGATCACGTCCTGCTCATCGGGGCCTGGCCGTTGAAACCGGAGCGCGCCAAAGCCGAGGAAGAACGCCGCGCCTTCTATGTGGGCATGACCCGCGCGCGGCAGAGCCTGGCGGTGATCCAACGGCGCGATGTTCGTCCCTCGCTGCCCGAGACGCTGTCCGGGCCGGCGGTCCTGCCTCGTGACTTCGCGCCGGGCGCACTCGGGCCGCTGGAAGCCGCGGCAACCGGGAAGCCGGACCCAGCGCCGGCAGCGCGCCCCTCGCCCGCGCCGGTCAACTACGTCATGCTGGGGCTGGACGACATCCACCTGGGCTACCCTGGCTTCTTCAAGGAAGGTCGCCCTGTCCCGACCGCCCTGGCACGGCTCAAACCGGGCGACCGGCTGGACCTGCGCCCAGCGGGAGCGGATGGCCTGGGCCTTTTCGACGGCCAGGGCCTCTGTGTCGCCCGCCTCTCCCGGAAAGGCGCCGCCGCCTGGCGCGACCGCCTCCAGGCCGTTCGCGAAACCCGCGTCGTCGCCCTCGTCCATCGCAGCGCACTCCAGGAGCCGGACCCAGCCCGCCGCCACCGCTACCGGGTGGAGGATTGGGAAATCCCGATGGTTGAAGTGGTCCTCAAGCAAGCTTGAGGTGGGAGATGCGGAAGAGGGCGCCTTTGGGCTCGTTGGGCAGGCATTCGATTTCCCAGCCGTGCGCCAGCACGATCTGCTGGACGACGGCCAGGCCGAGGCCGGTGCCCTTCTTCTGGGTGGTAAAGTAGGGCTTGAAGATTTCCGCGCGCCGCTCGGGCGGGACGCCGGGGCCATTGTCGCGGATTTCCAACTGCGCCTCGGCGGCGCTGCGGCGGGCGGCGCAGACCTGGATTTCGCCGCCGGGCTCGACGGCCTGGATGGCGTTGAGCAGGAGATTGAACAGGGCCTGGCGGAGCAGTTGCTCGTCGGCTTCGATGCTGAGGGGCTCGCCGGTGACCTGGAGGTTGATCTTCTTCTCCTCGAGGTCGTAGCCCAGGGCGCGGATGACCTCGTTGACGACGGAGCCGAGGGCCAGCTTCGAGCGGCGCACTTCGCGCGGGCGGGAGTAATTCATGAACTCGTTCAACTGCGCGGCCACTTTGTCGGCTTCGCCAATGATCTCGCGGGATTTGGTCTGAATCTCGGCGGCGGCGGCGGGCAGTTTGGAGACCATCTGGGCCAGGCCGCGGATGATATTGAGCGGGTTGCGCGTTTCATGGGCCAGGCCGGCAGCGGCGAGGTTCATTTCCCGGAGGTGCGTATTCAACTCGCTGGCCCGGACCAACCGGATTTGGAGTTCGGACGACTTGGCCTGGTTGCGCCAGGCCAGACCCGAACCGAGGACCGAAACGGTGGCAAAGAAAGTAATGACGCACCGCAGCCAGAGGTCGTGCTGGCAAACCGCCTGAAAGCTATCGGTGGACATGGCCAGGACCAGCCCGTGCATCTCCCGCTTTTGAATATAGGCCTGGAATTCCGGCTCCGTCCAGCCGCGCAGCCACCAGGGCCGCCGCGGCCCGAACTCGCCTTCGCGCGGACGGCCCTCGCGTTCGCCTCGGCCGGGGGGGCCGGGGGGTGGAGGGCCGGGGGGCGGGCCGCGGGGAGGAGCCTCGGAATTCGTTCGCTCACCTGCCTTGGAGGAACCCGCCGCCTCGGGCCTGGGCTCGCCGCGACGCGGCATGGGACCGCGCAGGCCGTTGGTGGGCGGATCGACCAGCAGCACGGGCCGGGCCGGGCTGGTGACGCCCTCCTGCGCCACGCTCACACCCGCCACCGGATAGGCGATGATCAGGCTCCGGCGGCCCCACCGCTCGCCCTCCTGGTGGAGGTCTTCCCGGTTCAAATCGATGGGATTGCCAGCTTTGGCGACCGGGTCGCCCGCGGCATTGAGCAGGACGACCGAAAGGACTTCGCCGGACCGGTCCACTTCGGTGGCGCGAAGGCCCACCAGCCGGTCGAGCACCGGTTGCAGCCGGTCACTGAAGACCGTCCCTCGGTATTGCAGGCCCTGGATGAAAGAACTCATCGTTTTGGCAATGTCTTTCGCGCGATTCCGCAGGTTGGCCTTGGCGTAGTTCTTGACCCGGACATGCTCCTGGATTTGCCACACCACCACCACCGCCCAAACGCCCGCCAGCAGGAGGTAAACCAACAGGTTGCGGCGCGTCAGTTTCATCGCAGGATAGGAGCGCGCACGCCTCGTCCGCGCGCTCCAGCGCTGCCGGAACCCCCGGACGCAGCCTCCGCACTCCGTCGGTTGCGGCTACCTCTGTTCATACACTTACGCTATTGCCACTTCCCGCGCCCAATTCATTGACCATCTTTGGGCGAAGCGGCGGGCTTGTTCTTCTTGCCGGCCTTGGGCGCCGGGGCCGGGGGGGCATCCTTGCGCGGCAGGCTGTCGAGGAACTTATTGAGCTGCTGTTCGCTAAAGGCCGCTGGCGCCTCGGACTTTTGCCGCTCCTTTTCCGACAGGGCGACCAACTGCGAGGGCATTTGCACGACGTGGGGCGTCAGGAAGATGATCAGCTCGGTCTTCAAATCGTTCTTCTGCTGCCGTTTGAAGAGGTTTCCCAGCAACGGGATATCTCCCAGGACAGGGATCTTGGTGTCGGTTTGGGACTTGGTATTCTCCATCAACCCGCCGATGATGACCGTCTGGCCGTCGGGGGTGACGGCCACCGTATCGGCCGAGCGCACATCTATGACCGGGGCGCTCACATTGGCGGAGATGGGAATCGACAGGGTCGGATCGATGGAAGAGATCTCGGGGGAGATGATCATTTCGACCAGGCCTTCCGTAGTGATGAAGGGAGTGACTTTGAGGATGACGCCGACGTCCTTGTATGAGACCGAGTTGATGGCATTGCCAAAGGTGTCGTAGCGCACGCTGGTGATCAGGGGGACGGATTGGCCGACGGTGATGGTGGCGGGCTGATTGTTGCGGGCCAGGATGGAGGGTTTGGAGAGCACCTTGGCGGTGCCCGCCTGGGCAATGGCCCGCAAGGTCACCTGGTAGTCCTGGCCCAGGATTTGGTAGAGGCCCGCCCCGGAGGAGGTCATGGGCGAGGCGGTGGCAAAGCTCGAGACCGGCTGGCCGAAGGCATTGACATTCGAGCTGACCACCGAGTTCAGCCCCGACATGCCGAAGGCATTTACTGCATTGGCCTTGGTGTCGCTGTTGATCTGCTTGCCCCAGCCGCCCTCCAGGCCGATGTCGGAGGCGTTGTTGTGGGTCACTTCCAGGAAGACGACCTTGATCAGCACCTGGGGTTTGGGGCGATCCAGGTTCGAGAGGACCTGCGAGATAGCGCGCTGGGTTTCCTCATCGGCAATCGTCACCACCCGCCGCGACTCGGGGTCGATCGAGAAGTAGGCGTCGCCGATCGAGCCGCTATTGGGATACTGGCGGGTTGTGCTGGTGCTGCTGCGGCCGCCCCCGCCGCCGCCCCCGCCAAAGCCCCCGCCAAAGCCCCCGCCCCGCTGCGCCTGCGACTCCAAGGTCGCACACAGGCTGAAGGCCGCCAGGGCGCTGAAATACTTGTGCCACTTTGTAGATTGCTTGCTCATATCTGCCTCGTCGTTGGGTTAAGTGTGCTGCGTTCCGGGCGGCTGCGATTAAAAGCCCCCGCTGAAGCTGCTCCCGCCGCCCCGGCTGCTGCCAAACCCCGAAGTCAGGGAGGAGGAGTTGAGTTGGTTCTGGGTCGCCCGCTGGGTCAGCGGGTTGCCGGTCCCCAGCATCGAGTTGCGATTGGCCGTGCTGCTCTGCCGAATGCTGCCGGAGCGTTGGAACAGGTCCTGGAGGATGTTTTGGACATCCTGCGGGTCGGCGTTGGCCAAGTCATGGACGGCCACCACTTCGTGCCGCGCGTCGATGGCATCGAGTCTCTCGACCATCTCCCTGATATGGGGCATCATTTCACTGGCCGCGCTGACCAAGAGCGACTTCGTGCGCGGGTCGGGCACGGTAATGACCTGGCTCTTTTTCTTCGACCGATCGTTGCTCGTGGTCTGGTTATTGCGGCCGAACGGGCCGCCGGGGCCGAAGCGAAAACCGAAACCCGTGCCAGTATCGGTCCGGCTCGTGTCCGGGAAGAGCAGGGCAAACTGATCGGCCAGCTCTGAAGGATCGGCGTGTTGCAGGTGGAAAATTTCCACCTCGGTGATGTCGGTCGTGGGCACATCGATTTGCAGGACCATGTCCTTAATGGTGGCCATCATCTCGGGCGCCGCGTTCACGATCAGGGAATTCGAATAATCGTCCGAGGCCGCGGCCACTTTCGTGCCGGCGGGATTGCCGCCGCTGCTGCCCCCCTGGCCGCCCCCACCGCCGCCAAAGGGGCCGCCCCCGCGAATCATGTTGAAGAATTGCTGCGCCCGGCCGCCCATGCCCATGCCGCCAGCCTGGCCCGCGGTTTGCCCGAACAATTGCTGAACCTCGGTCGCCAACTGCTTGGCGTCCGCATACTTCAGCCGGAACACCTCGATCGAAGAAACGCTCGCCACCGAGGTGTCGAGGGCGTTGATGACCTTGAGCATCCGCCGCACGTCGCGTCCCGGGGCAAATATGACCAGGGAGTTGGCGCTTTCGTTCACCGCCAACTCGTCCGACAACGGCAGCAGCACCCGCAGGTTGTTCATCAACTGCGTGGCATTGACGAAACGGACCGGGATCACCCAGGTCCCCGCGTCGTCGCTGTCCACCTCCTCGGGTTTGCTCACGGTGCGGACGGGCAGCTCGGACGAGGTCCTCCCGTCCGCCACCGAGTAGATGGTGAGAATGCGGTTGTTGCGGGCCACGGCGTAGCCGTTCTTCCTGAGCACGGAGTCCAACAACTCGACGGCCTCGTCCTTGCTCACCGGTTTCTTGCTCCAGACCTCGACGGTGCCGCGCAGCTCGGTGACTTGCTTGTTGATGATGAAGCCGGCTGCGTCACTCAGGTACTCCAGGACCAAGTTCAGCGGGGCGCCATGGAAGTTCAGCAACAGCCCGTTGGCGCCGTTTTCCACCGTGACGGCCGGGGCCGCGTTCGTAGCCGCCGCGGCCTGGGCGGAGCTGTCGCCGGACGCCGGCGCCGGGACGGCGTTGGTGGCCGCCGCCGCCTGGGCGGACGTGTCGCCGGACGCCGGCGCCGGGACGGCGTTGGTGGCGGCCGTCACCGCCTCCGCCGGCGCCGCCGGGTTGGTGTCAGCCGGGGCGCCGGGCGGCGGCTCGGCGGCCCTGAGCATAGAGCCGGTGGCCAGGCCGGCAAGGAGCAGGAGTGTGTTCATCGTTTTCATGGCAATTATTCCTTTTCGCGTCGCTGCATCATGCGTTTAATGGTCTCGCTTTCGCTGCCGCTGGCGGCGGCGTCAGTCGTGGTGGTGGTGGTGGATTCAGAGCTGGAACTGGCGGCCAAGCTGGCGGGGGCGGCGGCGGGCTGCCACTCGCCTTCTTGTTCACGGCGCATCTGCATGCCCATGCGCAGCTCGAACCCGTTGGTTCCGGAAGCCAACTTCACGGATTCCGCCGCAAGGTCAATGTTGGTGATCTTGTAGCCCGCAATGGAATCGGACAGTCTCAGCGCCTTCTCGTAGCGCGAATCGCTTCCGCTGAAGAAGGCGAACGTGCCTTTTTCGTAACTCATCGTGCCAACCAGGGTGAAGTACTCGCTCCTGATCGGCGCAGCCTGCCTCGGCAGCCTCCCGGGTTGCCGATTCGGATCAAAGATATTGAGCCTGACGATGACCCTGAAGGCGTCGTAATCCAGCTTGCCGGGGCCGTTGGTGCTCGAGTCTGTCCCGGCACGGCTCTCGGCCGGCGAGGAGCCGCGGCGCTCTTGTTCGCGCGCGAATCGGTTCCGGCGCGATTGCCGGCCATCATAGGTGCGACCTTTCGCGCCCGGGCGGCCCCTGTTTTGCGCCAGGTCGCTCCCCGGCGCCCCGGCGTTGGCTTCGGATGGTTCACTGGCCTCGCCCACGCCGTTGGTCCCGAGGAACTCCTCGACGCCGTAAACTTCATTGCTGGGCGTGGTGTCCTGGGTTTCGAACACCGCGTTGGTGAGCGGCAGCGCATCGATCAGCGGCGGCGCATTCGTTGGGCCGACGGTCTCGGTTTGCCGGGCCGCAGCCACCAAGGCGCTCAGCAGGGCCAAGGACAACAGGAGCCGGCGGGGCAAGGGAGTCGGGTTCATCGTGAGGGCGGGGTGAACATGAGGGCGCTGAGTTGGAGGCCAAGGGAGAGCTGGCGGCCTTCTTTGTCGCGGACGCCCAGTTCGACCGACTGGAGTTTCAAGGCCAGCGGCTCGCGCTCGGCGCCATAGAGGAAGCGGGTCAGCCGGCCCAAGTCGCCGGTGGCGTCGATGTGACACTCATAGGTCGAGTAATCTTCCGAATCGTGCTTCCATTGGGGGTTGATGCCGGCGATGCTGACGCCGCTGTCCAGGGCCCACTGGTTGACGGCCTGGAAGACCTGTTGTTCGGCGGCGGAGGCGTTGTTGGTCAGCGACCTTTGGGAGATCTGCCCCCAGTAATTGCGGATGCCTTGCTCGCGCTGCAGGAGGGCCTTGCCCTGGGCCACCTGCTTGCGCAGCTCGCCAATCCTCGTCTCCCGCGCGCCCCAGGCCTTGACCAGCGGCGTGAATAGCACCTTGTCCCCGGCAAACAGGGCGACCGCCGACAGGGCGACGATGATGAGGAGTTGCTGGCGGCTATTAATTTTCATGGCTGCCTCACTGGTTCCAGGTGAAGGTGAGCGTGAATTGCAGGGCGGGGGGCTGGCCGCGCGTCGGGCCGAGGTTCACCTCCCGGACCTGTTTGACGGAGCTCAAACGGGCCTTGGTCTGGAGCACGGCCTGTAAATTCCTGGCCGTGCCGCTGCAGACGACGGTTTTCAGGTCGCGGATTTCCACGGTCTTGGCGGTGACGCTGTTGTCTTCCGGGAAGGCCTGGCTGAGGCTGCGCAGGATGGTGAGGCCCTTGACCGTCTCGTCGTACCAGGGCCGGTAGGTCTGAATCTTGCCCTGCAAATCCTGGAGTTCCTTGCTCTTGGCGGCCATCTTTCCCCATTCGGCTTCCAGGCCCCAAAGCTGCCATTGCTGGAAGGAGAACAGGGCCCCGGCCAGCACGGCCACCGAACCGGCGGCGGTCAGGGCGGTGCGCAGCCTGCCGGAGGCATAGCGGGCCGCCATTTGCTGCCAGGGCCTCACCCGGGGCGGCAGGAATTCAAAGACGCTGCCCAGCCCGGCCAGCAGCCCGGCCGCCAGGCTCAAGGCCGCCGAAACGGCCGCCTCCGCCGGGACCTGGCCGCCGAACTCGTTGGCCGCATAGCGGGCCACGCATTCCACCTCCAGGCCCAGCGACTCGAACCGCAACTCTATCTCATCGGCCAATTGCTGGGCCAGGTCGCGCGGGCCAAACACACGGACCCGGCGCACGGCCTGCCGCAGTTCGGCCGGCAGTTGGCCCAGGGTGATGCGCGCCTCGCGGGCGACCAGCTCGGCGTGCAGCACCCGCTCGGCGCCCTCCATTTCCACCGCCCCCTCCAAGGCGCGCAACGCCGCCACTCCGCCCCCGCCGGTGACCTCCAACGCCACGTGGCTCTCCCCGATGGCCAGCGCCAGCTCGCCGCTCGCGGCCGCCGCCGCCGCCGGGTGCAAGCCCGTGATGCCCAGCGAGAAACTGACCGGCCTGAGTTTTGCCGCCCGCAACGCTTGCTCCAGCGCGGCCAGGTGGTTCTTGGGAATGCCGACCAGCAGGGCCTGCTCTTTGCCGCCGGGCGGCCGGCAGCGGGAGGTGACAACGTGCAGGGTCTGCACGTCGCACGGGAACCCGCGTTCGGCCTCGATTTCCAGGAAGCTGGCAATGTCGGCCTCCGGCAGGTCGGGCACCTCGACCCGGGCGGTCAGGGCCCACTTGAGCGGCAGCCCCACAATGCAGTGGCGCTCGTGCACCCCGGCCGCCTCGAGGTGGTTGCGAATCTCCCGTCCCACCAGTTCCGCGGCGTTGGTCAGCGGGTCCAGCGACAGCGAGACCGAGAACGGCTGCCGCACCTGCAATCCGCCCGGCCCGCGCTGGACGACCACGCCCTCCAGGCGGCTGCCATCCAGCGCCAGCCCCAGCACCGAGGAGAAGCGGCGGCGTTTCCGGAGATTCAATTTGGGCAACTCGATCATTCTGTGATTTGGCTAAGAGTTTTCGACAAAACGCCGTCAACCCTATAATTCATCTTCGATTGCTGGCTAACACGTAGTCCTGGCGCACCTCCTTGCCCAAGGCCCACCCGAGATGGGTCAGGTCCTGGCGATATATGATCTGGGGCGTGCCAGTGCTGGTGTCGAACACGAATTTCACCCGCCGGTAGCCGCGGCCATAAGGGCCGAGGGCGGCCACATCGGCGGTGAACTGGTAGCTCTGCGTGGTCAGGTAGTCCCCCGCCTCGAGGGCCTGCAAGGCGTCCGCGTAGCCCTGGCCCAGGGCGTCGAGCACCCAGCCGATCGAGGTCAGGTTGTTGGGGTTGCTGCGCCGGTAGTTCACCAGTTGTTGGGCGGCCGAGGCATCGCCGCCCAGCAGGCAGGCCAGCACGGCGGCGCTGGCCGTGTTCACATTCACCCGCCCTTCGATGACGCTGTTGGTGGTCGTGGTCAAGTTGGTGGCGATTTGGGCAAACTCGCTCGAGGTCATGCCGCTGCGGGCATAAAACTGCAGGGGGCTGGTGAAGCTGACGCTCGCCGGCGGGGCGCTCGGCGACCCGGGGCCCCCGGTGCTGGGGCCTGCTGGGCCACCCCCGCCCATCGACAGGCCCAGGCTGGTCAGAATCTCGCTGGCGCGCGAACTGCTGAAGTTGGTCTGCAACAGGGAACTCAACTGGTTGGCATCGACGGGGCGCAGGTTAATGGCGCCCGAGTTCGGTTCGCGGCTATAGACAGTGAAATACTCGAGCACCCCGGGGTCGAGCATGTTGTTTTGGTTCTCGTCGTTTTCGTTCGGGTCGAGGACGCCGTTGCGGTTGACGTCCTCGCCGACCAGGATGTCCATTTCCGCGCCATAGACCAGCCGCAGTTCATCGACCGTTTCGAAGGGGTCGTTCTTGCACAAGTAAGGCGGTTGCTGCATCGCATAGTAGGTCGCCGTTGGGCCGTTGCCGTTGGTCTCCCGCCAGTCCAGGATGCCGGCGGCCAGGTCCAAGGTCATGCGCGGCAGCCAGATGACCTGGTTGCTAAAGACCAGCGGGCTGTCCATCTGCGAGTTCAGGTTCAGCCTCGAGGCCTCGTCCACCAACCCGAAGCAAAGGCGCCCGGGACCGGTGGTGACATAATTGGTGTCCCGGCCGATGAGCCAGAAATGCGACTCGCCCACAGGCACTGCCTCGTGCGGATAGGCGGCCACGTCGGGCACGACCCCGTTCGAGCCGTTGGCGGCCTGGGTGGCCAGATAGTAGGTGAGATAGCGGACGGCGCCTTCGATGGCCTGCTCGGCCGCCTGGCCCGCCACGCGGTTGTCCGAGGCGCGCAACTCGAAGTTCATCGAATTGGCGAAATAGAGCGCCAGGCTGATCAACCCGAAGGTGATCCACAGCACGATAATGAGGACCGAGCCGCTCGGCGTGGCGCCGGCCTCCCCGGCTGCGCTACAAGGCCCCTGGAAAGGGAGCCTTCTCATGGCGAGCCTCCGGTGGTCGTTTGCACCGAGTTGGTGCTGCGGGTTTGCGTGACCAGCGGGACGACCAGCTCCAAGGGCGACGGCCGGCCGGCCGCACCGTTTGGGTCTATGGCCGGCTGAATCCGAATCCGCACGGCCGTTGGCAGGTTGGTGTCCCCGGCGCTGGTGTCCCAGGAGTTGCGCCATTGGTAGCCGTCGTAGCACTCGAAGTCCACCCTCTCGACATCGCTCATGAGCAATTGGATGTCCGGGCTCTGGGTGGCCGTGGCCAGGAGGTTGCGGTTCACGCAACGCACCAAATCCAGGCCCAGGGCTTTGTTGCGGTCGCCCGCCGGCATCAACTGGTAATAGACCTCCTCGATGTCGCCCCAGGGCGCATTGTCGCTGATCACCCCGGTCGAAGCAAAGAAATCCAGCCCGCCGCCGGCACTGGCCATGAGGCCCATGCTGGCGCCCATCGATTGCGCGTCGCACTTGAAGTCCCCGGCCAGGAAACCGTGCGGTCCGACCACGCCCTTCAAATCGCGGCGCAGGGTGTCCAGGGTCAGATTGACCGGGAGCGCCTGGTCCACCGTGCTCGAGGTCTTGTCGCGCAGGCGCACCGCAGTGACAAACACGGCGTTGATGGCCACCAGCACAACCGCGCAGATGGCCAGCGCCAGCAGCACTTCGATGAGCGTGAAGGCCCCGGCCAAACGCCGAGGTCCGAAGGCCCAGTGCCGAACGCCCAAGGAAGCCCCAAATCCCAAATCCCAAAGCCGGCCTCCGCCCATCCGCAACCTTCGGATTTCGCATCTCCAGTTCCCATTCATCACTCGGATTGGAGGTCTGAGGTTCATTGCTGCGAGCTGTCGACCAACGTGCTCATGCGGACGGAGTAGTCACGATTCTGGGCGGCAAAGAAGACTTCCACCGTAAGCTGGAGCATGACGCTCTGGTTGGGGTCCTGGGTCCACCGGTCGCTGTGCAGGGTCCAGCGGAACTGGCGCTGGCCCTCGGCCAGCGTGCCGCTTTGGACCGTCTGGTTCCAGTTGGTGGTCACGAGGTTTTCGTTGAGGATGCGCTGGGCCACGCGGGCGGCCTGGGCCTTGCGCGCGGCCACGGAGCCGGCCAGGCTGGCGATGTGCAGGGCCTCGATGGCCACCGGGATGACGATGGCCATGAACACCAGCGCCGCCAGCACCTCCGCCAGGGTAAAGCCGGCCACCCGCTCAATCCTCGGGGTTGCTCTTAATCTCATAGTTCAGCCGGTTGCGCGATTGCTTGAGCCAGAGCGACGAGCCGTCACGGGCGGCCAGGCGCAGCAGTTGCGGGCTGTCCTCGCCCAGCGAGCCGTCGGGCAGAAAACGAATCGTCGGCAGGCCGGGTTGCGCCAGCAGCGTGCGGGGCACGCTGGCGATGCTCGCCAGCCGACTGCGGTTATAGCTGTTGGTCGAGACATTAACGACCCGGTTCTCGACCTCGATGCGCAGGCCGGGGTCGACTTGGAATTCCACCTGCTTGGGGTCGTCATTCTCGTAACTCGGCTCGGCCTTCAGGCCGAACTCCCCCTTGTCGGCATTGACCCACAGGTCCATGGGCAGCCCTTCGGATGCCGCCCGGCTCTGGCCGTGCCGGGTCAGTGCCAGCAACCGCCGGGCTTCCGACTCGAGCGTCCGCCCGCGGAAGAATCGCGACAGCATCGGGGCGGTCATTGAGACCGCTATGGTCAGGAGCGCCATGACGAGAATCAGTTCGATCAGCGTGAACCCGCGCGCCGGCAACCACCGGCAAGATGTTGACCGCCGCGAGCACATCGGCTCAATGCTGGTCCATCCGCCAATTGCCAATCGGCATCTGTTCCCCAGGCGGCCCAGTGGAACTGATGTCGTAGGAGTTGGGATTGTGTTTGCCCGGGCAGTCATAGATGTACTCGTTGTTCCAGGGATCCTTGGGGATTTGGTCGAGGTACGGCCCGTGCCAACTGGTGGCGTCGCGCGGTTGTTGGATGAGGTCCATCATGCCGTTCCGCCCCTTGGGGTAGTAGCCGTTGTCGACCTCGAACGCGTCCAGGGCCGTCCTGAAGCTGGCGATCTGGGTCTGCGCGGCCGTGACTTTGGCCTCCTTGCTGCGGCCCATGACTTTCGGATAGACGATCGCGGCCAGGGTCGCCAGGATGACGAGCACCAGCAGCATTTCCACCAGCGTGAACCCCTGCTGGCGGGCGGCGGCAAGGCGGTTTCTCAGAGGTCGTTTGGTTCTCATAAGTCGTTGCAATGATTGGTCTATTTGATGTGCTCCTGCATGGTGAAGATCGGCAGCACCATGCTGATGAAGATCGTTCCGATAAAGGCGGCGATAAAGAAAAGCATCAGCGGTTCGGCGAAGGCGACGGCGGTCTTCAAGTGCCGGTCCAGGTCCCCTTCGGTCACGTTGGCGATGCGCACCAACTCCTGGTCCAGCCGCCCGCTCTCCTCCGCGATCGCAATCATCTCCAACACCGACCCCGGAAACAATCCCTGGCAATCCGCCAGGCTCACCCCGAGCTGGCCCCCCTGCTGCACCCGCTCGATGGATTGCGAGACCGCGTCCACCAGGATTTGGTTGCCGATGGACTTGCGCGCCACGTTCAGGGCCTGCACCAGCGGCACCCCCGCCCCCAGCAGCGTCCCCAGCATCCGGCAGAACCGCGCCATGGCGAACTGCGCCACCAGCGGCCCGACCACCGGGGCGCGCAGCACCAAACCTTCCCACACCCGCCGGCCCTTTTCGGAAGCAAACCAATTGCGGACCAGGAACACCGCCACGCACAGACCTCCGGCCACAAACAGGCCGTAGTGCCGCAGCAGGCCGCTGATGCCAAGCACGATTTGCGTGGGCAACGGCAACGCCGCCCCCAGCCCCGCGAAAATCAACTGGAACTTGGGAATGAAAAACGTCAGCAAGAAAATCAGCACGCCCATGGCCAGGAACAGCAGCACGCAGGGATAGAGCATGGCCGCCAGGACTTTTGCCCGCAGGTCCTTCTCCCGCGACTGGAAGTCGGCAATCTGCGCCAGCACCACGTCCAGAAACCCCCCCGTCTCCCCGGCCTGCACCATCGCGGTATAGACGCGCGGGAATGTCTCCGGCGATTTGCCCATGGCATCGGCCAGCGACATCCCATCGATCACCAGGTCATGGACTTCCTTCCACTTCGCCCCGGCCACCGGCGTCGAGGCCTCCTTGTAGAGAATGACCAGCGCCCGGCTGAGCGGCACCCCTGCCGCCAGCAGGCTCGACAGCAGCCGCGTGAAGTTCTCCAGGGCGCGCCCGGAAACCCTGGGCGCGCGCTTCCAGAACGAGAACGACCCCAGCGAAACAGGCAGGGCCGCCGCCTGGCTCAACTGGGCGCCGGGCGCTTCTAACAGGCTGACCGGCCGCAGGCCCAGGTTGGCCATTTGCTGGAAGGCCTCCTGGCGCCCGGCCGCTTCAAGTCGGCCCTCCGCCACCGCCCCATTGGCCTGCAAGGCCTTATACTGGAAAAGAGGCATATTGATAAGTCCGAAGTCCAAAGTCCAAAGTCCGAAGTCCCAAAGAAGTCCGAAGCCCAAAATCGGAAACCGTAAAGTGCACCGACTCTGCTATCGCTGCCGAATCAGAGCTTCGGACTTCGGACTTCGGATTCCGGATTTCAAAGCCCATATCTGAATCCTGCGGCCGGGCACTATTTTGCTGCATCCAGGCGCCCGCCTGGGGCCAGCGCGGGCGAGACGTGCGGTTCCCGGGGGTGGGCGTCCGGCAGGGCCGCTTTAGTGGTCGTGCGCTCGACCTCTTTGGCGGTGGTCACGCTCAGGACTTCCTCGACCGTGGTCAGGCCCAGGCGCACCAGCCGCCAGCCGTCTTCGGCCAGGGTCCGCATGCCCGCCCGCCGAGCGGCGTCACGCAGGACGTCGCTCGAGACATTCTTCAAAATCAGTCGCCGGATTTCGTCGTCGCTGTCCATCCATTCAAAGATGGCGTGCCGGCCGTAGAAGCCGGTCTGCCGGCATTCCTCGCAGCCGACTGAGCGGAAAACGGCAATGTTGGCGGCAATGCCGACCATCTCTTTGAAGGCCTGGGCGGCGGGGGAATGGTCCTCCTGCTTGCAGCGTTCGCAGAGCACGCGCACCAGCCGCTGGGCCAGCACGGCCTCCAGCGACGAGGCCACCAGGTAGGGCTCGATGCCCATATCCACCAGCCGCGTCAGGGCCCCGGGGGCGTCGTTGGTGTGCAGCGTGGAAAACACCAGGTGGCCCGTGAGCGAGGCCTGCACCGCAATCTGGGCGGTCTCGTGGTCCCGGATTTCGCCAATCAGAATCACGTCCGGGTCGTGGCGCAGAATCGAGCGCAACCCCCGCGCAAAGGTCAGCCCCGCCTTTTCCAGGACCTGGATTTGGTTGACGCCTTTGAGCTGGTATTCGACCGGGTCTTCGATGGTGATGATCTTGCGGTCGGCGTCGTTGATCTCGTTCAGGGCGGTGTAGAGCGTCGAGGTCTTGCCGCTCCCGGTGGGGCCGGTCACCAGGATGATGCCATGCGGCAGTTGGAGCACGCGCCGGAAGCATCCCAGCTCGCGCGGCGCCATGTCCAGTTCCGGCATCCCGCGCAGCGTCGCGTTCTGCCGCAGCAGCCGCAGCACCACCGCCTCGCCGTGCAGCATCGGGATGACCGAAACCCGGATGTCCACCTCGGCCTCGTCGATGCGGACCCTGATGCGCCCGTCCTGGGGGAGCCGTTTCTCGGCGATGTTGAGGTGGCTGAGGATTTTCACGCGCGAGACGATGGCGGGCTGGAAGCGCTTGAGTTGGGCGGGCACAGGCACCTCCTGCAGCACCCCGTCAATCCGGTAGCGAATCCGGAATTCGTCCTCGAACGGCTCCAGGTGGATGTCCGACGAGCGCAATTCGATCGCGTCCCGCAGGACCTGGTTCACGAACCGGATGATCGAGGCGTCCTCCGCCGCGCTGTCCAGGTCCGTGCCTTCCACCGGGCCTTCATCCACCACCTGGAAAACTCCCTCTTCCCCCAGCGTATCAATCGTGTCCGCCCCCACCCCCAGGCGTTTCTTTATCTCCCGCTGGATGGCTTGGCCGGTGGCCAGCACCGGCTTGAGATTCAACCCCGTCATGCTCTTGAGCGCGTCCAGGCCCTGGGTGGCGAACAGACGGCTGGTGGCCACTTCCACCGCCCCGTTGAGCCGCCGCAGCGGCAGCAACTCTTCCTTGAGCAAGACCCGGGCGGGGAACAGGGAGAGAAGCTGGCGGTCCGGTTCGATGTCCTCCAGCGTCGTGAAACCCAACTCGTATTCCCGGGCCAGCCAGCGCAACACCCCCTCTTCGTGCAGCGGCTCCAGCTCCCCGGCTTGCGCCTGCCGCGCCAGCGCCTCCGCGTCTGTCACCGACAGTTGTTTGCCGGCGACCATCTTGTCGAGCAACGGCTTTGCGTCCTGGGCAACCTTCTCGCTCATGGCTTGTTCCAATTGGATTTGTGACCGGATGATTCCGCCAGCTTCTCCCCGGCGCGCCCATTCGCGCCCCTGGCCAGGTCTTGCGTTCTACGTCTTGCCTTTTGCCGCTTACGCCTCACTGCGTTGACAGCAACCCGTTGAGATGGGCAATCGCTTCCTGCCGCACCGTCAGCACCTTGCGCAACTCTTCCTGGGCGGCCTTCAATTGCTCTGCCTTGGCCTTGCGGGCTTCGACGAACCTGCCCAGCGCCGCTTTGATCTCGGCGGTGGAGGCCTTGGCTTCAATGGCCTTCTGTAGCGCCTCGGCTTCCGGGCTGGGCTGCCCAAAGCCTCCCGGCCGCACGCCGCCGCCGCCGCCCTGGTCGGGGTTAGCCCCACCGCCCCGCCGACCTCCGAACATGCCCCGGCCCATGCCGCCGAAGGTGTCCCTGCGGGCCGCCATGACTTTCTGCACCAGCGGCTGCAGGACGTTCCATTCATCATCCTTGGTGACCTCCAGAACCTCCTTGTAGCGCTCCAGCATCCGTTGCTGCATCTGGGCCGGGTCCATGTTCCTGTTCCCCCGGCGACCGCCCCCCTGGCCGGCGTTGTCTTGCTGCGCCATGCTATTGCTTACACCCATACACAAAGCGGCGGCAACGCCCGCCACTACCAGCCAATTCTGCATTCTCATTATCTTAATCTCCTGTTGCGTTTGATTTCTTGTTGTTTATTGCTCGACCGCACCGCGGCGGCCCTGAACACTGCGCCCCCGCCGCCTGCAGAAAACGTGCCACCGCTTCGGCAGCGGCGCGTGGAATGAAATCCCGACGTGTCGGGACCCCCTCCCATGCTTCTCCAGCAGCGCCCGAGCCACGGTGGAACGCCTCCCGGCCAGAGAATCCTCGCCGCCGGCGAGCAGGTCCGACTCTGGCCGTGCCGCCGGAGCGTGCGCAGAAATTGCTCACCTGGGGCCTCCCCGGCGCGCAGGATTTGCGCTGCGCCCACTCAGCGCGGACGGCCAAACAGTCTTGCCATCTCGCCACCCGTCACCCGCCACTCGTCACTCGTCACCCCCCCGGGCGGCGAAAAAAGGGTCTTGCTATCTCTGCTGAATTAAGCTTTACTTGGGGTGTCGGCGGTTGTAAGCTGCCGCCATGATTCCTGGTTGGGCAACGGGCGTAAGTTCGACCTTATAGTTGCACGAGCATGAAAACAACATCCAACCCTTATCGCCGGGGTGGCCTCCGCCGAATTCCACCTGGCTCCGCCACTCGCCCCGGCTTTACCTTGATCGAGTTGTTGGTGGTCATCGCCATCATCGCCATTTTGGCGGCCATGCTGCTGCCGGCCCTAAGCAAGGCCAAGCTCAGGTCCCAGGCGGTCCTGTGCATGAATAACGGCAACCAACTCCTCAAAGCGGTGCACTTGTACGGCGGCGACAACAACGATTACTTCCCCCCCAACCCGGATGACAGCACCACCATGCCCGGCTACGACTGGTGCGCGGGCGGCGTCTCGGGAGGCATGCCGCCCGGCGCTGCCGGCGAGTCCGGTATGACCAACCCCGACAACGTGAAAAACCCGAACCTGTGCCTGATTGCGATTTATCTTGCCCAAAACTATCAGGTCTTCAAATGCCCGGCCGACCCGCGCTATGGACCCTACAACGGCTCCGACCCCAACCAGCGGGGCAGGATCATCCCCGCCGTCCGCAGCATCTCGATGAATCAAGGCGTCGGAACGATAGACCCCGGCTTCGCCAGCGGCGGCGGCCACCGTCTCAGGCCGACTCTTCCCGTGAACGGCCCTTGGCTGACTGGCCAACACGGTCAAAACAAGGCCGGTCAGCCGTACGCCACGTTTGGCAAGATGGCCGATTTCGGCTTCTGCAGCTCCTCCCAAATCTTTCTCCTTGTGGATGAGGACCCCTGGAGCATCAACGACGCCGCCCTGGCCGTCATCGCCGCGGTACATTACGCCGTCGATTACCCCGCCTCGTTCCACAATAATGCCTGCGGCTTCGCGTTTTGCGACGGACATTCCGAGATCCACAAATGGAGAAGCTCTTACTATCATCTCGTCGGCCCCCCGCCCCCCTCGCCCCCAGGAAAGCTGGCCGTCGGCGCGGATCAAATCGCGGACTGGTACTGGGTCGCCATTCACGCCACCAAGAACGTTAACACCGGCAATGTGCCTTAGCGCGACCGAGCCGCAACCGATTTGGCAGGGACGCCTGGAATGGAATCCCGACGTGTCGGGATCCCTTCTCTTGAATCCTCCAAAAGAAGACTGGGACACGGTGGAACGCCTCCCTGGCGGACAAATCCTCGCCAGACGAGCAGATTTTGACAGAGGCTAATTCGGCGGGGCAGGGCCGCAGCCCGAATCAGGAGAAAGACCTCTTGTCAGGGAAACGACCAGAGCCCTGCCCCGCTGTGCTTGAGTAATGTTGTTAATACCGCTAACCTATTGACCCGATATGAAGAAAAAAACTCCCTGGATACTTGGAATCGCGCTGGCCGGCCTGGTCGCCCTCGCCGGGACCGGGTGCAAGAAGGAAGAAGCCCCCAAGATGCCGACCCGCGATAATGTGCAGATTAACTTGCCGAAACTGCGCGAGGTCCTCGCCAATGGCGGGCCGGATGTCCAGAACCTCCTCGCCAAGGTCAATTTCGGCGTTCGTTATGGCAAATACATGGACGCCCTCATGGCCCTGGACAAGCTCAAGGACGACCCCAGCCTCAACGACGCCCAAAAGAAGGTCGTCACCGAGGTCCTCGGAGAAATCCAGCAGGCCGCCAAGAACCAGGAGGCAGCCAAGGCCCCACAATAGACCGGCCAGCCTGCCCTAACCCGGCAGCCTGAGTCCTGGTGTAAACTGCCGTATGGTTTGGCCGGCGGATTACCACCTGCACACCCCGCTCTGCCGCCACGCGACGGGGCAACCGAGCGAACTGGCGGCCCAGGCCCTCGCGCTGGGCTTCCAGGAGATCGGCTTTGCCGATCACAGCCCCATGCCCCAGGACGATTTCGATGACTGGCGCATGAGCGCGGCGGACCTGGACGAGTATGTGGGGCGGGTGGCCGAAGCCCGCCGCGCGCAGCCCGGCCTGCTGATCAAGCTCGCCTTGGAGGTCGATTACCTCCCCGGGTGCGAAGACTGGATTCGGGATTTGGCCGCGCGGCATCCCTGGGATTACCTCATTGGCTCGGTGCATTACCTCTGGGCCGGGTGGGCCATCGACAACCCCCGCCAGATGTCCGCCTGGAAAGATCACGAGCCCCTGGAAGTCTGGACGCTTTATTTCGAGCGCCTGACCAGGGCGGCCGAATCGGGCCTCTTCGACATCATCGGCCACGCCGACCTTTGCAAGAAATTCCGCTTCTATCCCAACCAGGATTGCACGCCCCTCTACACCCCCTTCTTGCAGGCCGCCAGGCGCCACGGCCTGGCCCTGGAACTCAACACCGCCGGCCTGCGCAAAGACTGCAAAGAAATCTATCCCAGCCCGCGTCTGCTGCAAATGGCCGCCCAGGCGGGCCTGCCCATCACCTTCGGCTCCGACGCCCACGCGCCGCCCGAAGTCGGCCTGCACTTCGCCGCCGCCGTCCAACTCGCCCGCGCCGCCGGCTACACCCACTACTGCCGCTTCACCCGCCGCCGGCGGGAACCGGCTCCGCTTTGAAGCCGGAACCCCGCACGCCGCAGTAAATCCGCTCTCGGCGGCAGTACCACCACCCGCCCCGTCCAGCCGCCCGTAGCAGCCGGCGTTAGCCGGCTCAAACTCGTCCCCGCGTCCGCTCCGCCAGTTGGCTGTTGAAGTCGAGCCGCCGCCCGGTTACTGTGGCGGTTGGCAGCGGATTTTTGCTGCAACTATGACCTTGACCGAAAAAACACTCGCCCGCGCCGCCGGCAAGGCGCGCGTCGCCGCGGGCGACAATATCTGGGTGAAGGCCGACCTGCTCATGACGCACGACGTCTGCGGGCCGGGCGCCATCGGCGTCTTCAAACGCGAGTTCGGCCCCAACGCCCGCGTCTGGGACCGCGACAAGGTGGTCATCATTCCGGACCACTACATCTTCACCGCCGATGCCAAATCCAACCGCAACGTGGACCTCCTGCGCGACTTCGTGAAGGAGCAGGGCCTCACCTATTTCTACGATGTGATGGACGAGCCGAACGGGCATTGGGTGTTTGACCCCGCCAAAGGCCCGTTCCTGCGCCAGCACGGCTTGCGCTACGCCGGAGTGTGCCACACGGCGCTGCCCCAAAAGGGCCACACCCGCCCCGGCGAGGTCCTCTTCGGCACCGATTCGCACACCTGCATGGCCGGCGCTTTCAATGAATTCGCCACCGGCATCGGCAACACCGACGCCGCCTTCATCCTGGGCACCGGCAAGCTGCTCCTCAAGGTGCCGGAAACCTTGCATTTCCGGCTCGAAGGCAAACTCCGCCCAGGCGTCCTGGCCAAGGACATCATCCTCCACTGCATCGGCCAGATCGGCTTGGACGGCGCCACCTACCGCGCCCTGCAATTCGACGGTCCCGGCGCCGGGGGCCTCAGCCTCGACGACCGGATGACCATCGCCAACATGGCCATCGAGGCCGGCGCCAAAAACGCCATCTTTGAATTCGACGCCCAAACCCAGGCCTTCGTCGACCATCGCTGCAAGCTCAACGGCACCAAAACCGCTTATGCGCCCGTGACGCGCGACCGCAAGGAGAAGTTCCTCTCTGAGACTGTCCTCGATCTCTCCAGGCTCGAACCAACCGTCGCCTGCCACCCGGACCCGGCTCAGCGCAAGCTGGCCAGGGAACTGGCTCACATCAAACTCGACCGCGCTTACATCGGCTCCTGCACCGGCGGCAAGACCAGCGATTTCCTCGACTTCGCCCGCATCCTGCGCGCCAAACACGTGGCCATCGATACCTTCGCCGTGCCGGCCACGCCGGAGATCGTCCATGACCTCCAGACGGCCCGCTGGGGCGACCAAACCGTCTGGGAAATCCTCGTCGCCGCCGGGGTGCAGATCACCGAAAACGCCGGTTGCGCCGCCTGCCTTGGCGGCCCGGCCGACACCTTCGGCCGCCTCAACGCGCCCCTCAAGTGCATCTCCGCCACCAACCGCAATTTCCCCGGACGCATGGGCCACAAGGATTCCCAAGTCTTCCTGGCCTCGCCTGCCACCGTGGCGGCCAGCGCCCTCACGGGCCGCATTACCGACCCCCGCGACTTGCTGCCGGACTAATCATAGTCCGGCTCGAGCCCGCACTCCCTAACTACTCCCGCTTGCGCCGCCTGGTGCGGCGGCCTGGCGCCCTTTCTCAATCGGGCGAAATCGCCTGCCAGACCGCCTCCACCACCCGCTCGGCGCTCAGGCCGCTCAGGCAGCGGAAATCCACCGGGCACGTCCGGCGGAAACAGGGCGCGCAACCGGCGTCCGACCGCAGCAAGCGATGCCGCGGGTCGCCCGGCAGCCCTGGCCCGGTCAACTCCGGCGACGTGCTGCCAAAGGGGACCACCACCGGCGTGCCCAGGGCGGCAGCCAGGTGCATCGGCCCGGTGTCGTTGGCCAGCAGCACCCGGCAAAGCTTGAGCAACGCCATCAACTCCCGCAGCGAGGTCCGCCCGGCCAGGTTGGCCGCGCTCCCGCCTGCCGCGCGGGCAATCTCCGCGCACAGCTCCCGCTCCTTGACCCCGCCAAAGACAAGCCAAAGGCAGTTCCCGCGCCGACGGCAGACCTCGCGGACAACCGCGGCAAAATCCTCCGCCGGCCACCGCTTCGCCGGGCCGTATTCGGCCCCGGGACTCAATCCCAGAACCAACGGCCAGCCGGCCGCCCCGCCCTGGCCCTGGCCCGGCAGGTCTGCCAGGAAGGCCTTCCTGGCCTGCTCCACTTCACCCGCGCTCACTTCCAGCATGGGCGGCAACGGCTCCGCGTTCCCGCCTAGGGCCGCCACAAGGTGCAGGTAATCGTGGATTTGGTGCGCGGCCGCCGCCGGCGCGCCTTGCGGTCCCGGGGCCGATTGCCGGCGGCGGACTTCCCGGGCGCTCCGTTTGCGCATCACGACACTCTCCGCGCGCGAGGCAATCGGGCGCGTCAGAAACCAATTGCGCCAGGGCCGGGCATAGCCGACCCGCTGCGGCACCCGCCCCAGCCAGGTTTCCAACGCGGCCCGGGGCGAGTTCGGCAGGACCAGGGCGAGGTCGAAGGGAAAAGCGCTGTAGGCCTCCAGCAATTGCCGGTGGCGCTCCGCCCGCTCGCGGACCGGTTCAAGGTCCAGCGGCGGCGGATTGCCCCCGCGCAGGCTCGAGAGCACCTTCAGGGTCATTTCCGCCAGGGCCGCAACCGCTTCCGCCATGGCCGCCCGCAACGGCCCGGCGGCGCCCCAACGCTGCTCCCCCAGCTCACCGGCCAGTTTGTCCACCTGCCAATTCCGGATTCGCCTGCCCACCGACCACACGCCCTGTCCGCCCGCGAAAGTCATCACTTCGTCAATGCTCGGATGCTCCCGCCAGAGGTCGGCCAGCTTCTCGGCCGTGAGCAGGGTGATCCGCGCCCGGGGAAACCGCTCGCGCAATCGCCCCAGCGCCGGCGTCGTCATCACGGCGTCCCCAACCCAATTGACACCCCGCACCAGGATGCGCCTGGGCTCGGCCGAGGGTGAAGCCAATGCGAACATTGAACCTTAAACGTTGAACCGGTCCGATAACTCTTCCGGTGTCATACGCGGACTCAATTTACAACTTACAATCTGCAATCTTCAATTTGCAATTGCCTGCGTTCGCCGGGTTGGCCGCGCCAACGCCCCGAAACAATCTCGCTCAAAATGTGCGATTCTTGGCTATCGCCCGGCGAACGAAGTCGGCTCCCCGGTCGGGCGAGGCTCCGGCCTCCTATCTCCGTCTGCCAGCTCCTGCCCTCCGGCCTTCCACCGATTGTGCACCCAGAACCAGTTGGCCGGGTCCCGCCGCACGGCCGCCTCCAAGGCCCGGTTGACATCCGCCATGATGGCCGCGACCGGGCGGGCCTTGCCGTTTTCGTGCGTCGGAATCTCCTCGCCCGCTTCGATGCGCCAGCGGGCCAGGCCGACGCGGTAGCAGACCCCGGCCAACAAGCCGCAGTCGTAGCGCAACGCAAAGACCGCCGGCGCCAGCGAGGTCGAGCAGTCGTGCCCCAGGAACGGCAGCCGCAGCCCCCGGCGCCCGCCCGCCTGGTCGGACAGCAGGCCCAGGATGACGCCCGGCTGCCGCATCCGCGCCTTCAAAGCGGGCGCCTCGAAGCGGCGCTCGAAATACAGGCAGCCGGAGCGCTCGCGCAGCGCCTGCAGCAGGCGGTTCAACGAAGACTGCCGCAAGCCCCGGTAGGTCGTCGCGCACTGGTAAGCCGGCGCGAACTGGCCGAAGCGGGCATAAAGCTCGAAATTGCCGAAGTGCCCGATGGCCGCGACCAGCCGGCGAGGTTTCTGCCCGGGGGCCGTCGGCGGGAGCCCCGGGGCCGCAAATTCCACGTGCGGGCGCAGTTCTTCGAAGCTCATCCCGGCCGTCTTGACCGCGCAGGCGAAATTCTCGCCGATGCGCCGGAAGTTTTCGCGCGCCAGCGCGCGGAGCTCCGCCGGCGATTTTTCCCGGCCGAAACACAGGGCCAGGTTGCGCCGCGCCACCCGCCGGTGCCGCCCGTCCAGCCAATAGACCAGCCCGCCCCCGGCGCGCCCCAGCCGGGCGACCCACCTCAGCGGCAGCCCCTGGGCCAGAGCCACCACCGCCCGCGCCAGCAGATAGAGCGCCACTTCCATCGCTCAATGAAAGCAGATCTTGCGCACGCAATCCTGGAAATCGTTCGCCCCGCTCAGAATCTTAATCTCGACGCGCATAAAGTAAATCGGCAAGTCGCGCCGGTCCAGTTTCGGGAACCGGACCGCGTCTTTTTGCGTGGTCACGATCATCTCCGCCTGGCGCTTCTTGCACCGGTTGATGGCGTTGAGCACCTCCTGCTGCGAGAAGCGGTGGTGGTCGGCGAAGCGTTTGGCATACACCAGCTCCGCGCCGAGCTCCACCAGGCTCTGCTCGAAACTCTCCGGCTGCGCGATGCCGCTCAAGGAGGCCACTTTGCGCCCTCGCAGCAGCTCCAGGCCCAGCCGCCGCCCGGTGAACACGTCCTCCAGGTAGAGCGGGTGATGAATGCACTCGATGATGCCCGCCCCGGGGTTCAACTGGGCCAGCCGCCGGCGCAGCTCCCCCGTCTGGCCGTCGCTCTTGGTGATGAAAATCGCGCTCGCCCGCCCCAGGTGCGACGGCGGCTCCCGCAACGTGCCGCGCGGCAGCAGCCGCTCGTTGCCGAACGGCTGCTGCCGGTCGATCAGCACAATGTCCAGCCGCCGGCCCCGCAGCTTCCAGTACTGAAAACCGTCGTCCAGCAGCAACGTGTCGCAACCGAATTTCTCAATCGCGTAGCGCCCGCTCTTGACCCGGTCTTTGTCCACCAGCACCACCACGTCTTTGAGGTTCGTCGCCAGCATGTACGGCTCGTCCCCGGCCATTTCCGAATCGAGCAACAGCGACTTGCCGTCCGAAACCACCCGCGGCGGCGTCGTGTCGTCCCACAGAAACAGCTTGCTCAGCAGCCAGCGGTGCAACGGCGCGGGCTTGGCACGGTAGCCGCGCGAGAGGATGGCCACGTTCCGCCCCTGGTCGCGCAATTCCCGAGCGAACTTCTCCACCACGGGCGTTTTCCCGGTGCCCCCGACCGTGAGATTGCCGATGGCGATCACCTGCACCCCCAGGGTCGAATCCCGCAGCAGGCGCAGGTTGTAGAGCGACCGCCGCGACAGGATCGCCACATGAAACACCTTCGAGCAAACATACAGAAATCCCCGCACCAGCGCCGCCCGGCTCCCGCGCCGCTCGCCCAGGATGACTTCCAACACGAAGGTCTCAAGCCTCTCCGTGTACGCACGAAGCCTTTCACGCATACTCCCTCACTGTGCCAAGCCCGCCGCCCCAGGGCAAGCGCAAGACCCGCCCCCGCCTTTTTCCAACGCGAATTGGAATTAACCTCTTGCTGGGGGCTCTTCCAGTTTGTAGCCGATGCCGTGGACGGTGAGCAGCCAGCGCGGCGCCTCAGGCTCGGGCTCGATTTTGCTGCGCAGGCTCGCCACGTGCGTGTCCACAGTGCGGGTCGTCGGAAAGGCGGTGTAGCCCCAGACCACATCGAGAAACCGCTCGCGCGACACCGGTTCTCCGGGCCTTTCGGCCATCAACCGCAGCATGGCAAATTCCTTGGCCGTCAGGCGCAGGGGTTTGCCGGCGCGCCGGGCGGTTTGCCGCGCCAGGTCGATTTCCACCTCCCCCAGCTTGAGCCGGGCCGGGGCTTGGCTTTGGCGGCGCGCCCGCCGCAGCACCGCCCGCACCCGCGCCAGCAATTCCTCCGTGCTGAACGGCTTGACCAGGTAATCATCCGCCCCCAGGTCCAGCCCCTGCACCCGGTCCTCGACCTGGCCCTTGGCCGTGAGCATGAGAATCGGCACCGCCTCCGACCGCCGGCGCAACTCCGCGCACACGGCATACCCATCCAGCCTCGGCATCATGATATCAAGCAGGATCAGATCCGGCGCTTCCTCCAGGGCGCGCCGCAGGCCCCTTTCGCCCTCCGCCGCCGTCAACACCCGATAACCTTCCCCGGCCAGCACGTCCGCCAGGGCCGTGCGCATCGGAAGCTCGTCCTCAATGATCAGGATGCGTTCCATGACTCGAAAAAAATCCCAAACCCGGCAAACCTTTCATCGGCTGCGCCCAGGCCCTGGCTTGCTTTCGCCTTTCGGCTTTCGCGTTTCATTCAGATTCCTGAGCCGGCGCGCGCACCGGCAGTTCCATCGTAAACCGGCTGCCCTCGCCCACCGCGCTGCGCACCAGCACTCGGCCCCCATGCGCTTCCACGATATGCCGGACGATGCTCAGGCCGATGCCGACGCCCTCCGTCTCCCGGCGCAGCTCGGAACCGCGCCGATAAAACCGCTCGAAAATCTTCTCGTGTTCCTCCGCTGGAATGCCATTCCCGTGATCCTCGACCCACAGCCTCAGGCGCAAAGCGGGCGGCGCGAGGCCCGAGGCCGGAGGCTCGATGCCGTCCTCCACCCTCCCTCCTCCCTCCTCCGTCCTCCGCCCTGCGCCCTCCCCGCTTGGCGCGCTCGCCCCTCGACACTCGCCCCTCGCCCCTCGCCCCTCGTCCCCCCGCACTTCCAGCCCCACCGTCACCGCCTGGCCTTTGGGTGAATGTTTCATCGCGTTATCGATCAGATTCACCAGCGCCTGCTGAATGGCCTTGCCGTCCACCACCGGTTGAGTGCTCAGGGCCGCGCGCTCAGCCTCGGCCATGACCAGGGCCAGCTTCACTTGCCGCTCCGCCGCGTAGGTCTCCATCAGTTTCACCGTCTGTTGCGCCAGCGCCACAAGGTCCGTCGGCTCGAACTCGTATTCCTTGCGCCCCTGCTCGATGCGGGAGAAGTCGAGCACGTTCTCGATCAGCGACGAGAGCCGGCGGCATTCCTGGCCGATGAAATGGAAGTATTCCTGCTGCCTCGGCCCCTCGGCAATCTTGCCGCGCTCCAGGCTCTCGGCCATCAGCCGCACCGAGGCGATGGGCGCCCGCAGCTCGTGCGAGACGCTGGAAACGAAGTTGCTCTTCAGCTCGCTCAGGCGGAGCTGCCGGCAGAAGGCGCGCCGGGCCGCCGCCAGCCCCACTACGGCCGCCAGCATCGAGCTGACAATCAGTCCCCCAAAGAGCAACGTCCGCTGCCGCTGCTGCGCGAAGAGCCGCCCCGGGTCTGCCAGCCAAAGCCCTAGCGCGAACTGCGGGGCCGGCAGCGACTCCAGCTCAGTCGGGGCCAAAGGCGAGGCCCCCGCCTCCTCTGGCCGCCGCACCAGAACTGTCGGAGCTGGGGGAGGCTCGCCCGGCAGCGGGCGATTGGGCACCAGGGCCATTACCGGCAGGGTGAGGTGGTCGTGAACCTCAGCCAGCAATCGGGCGCCGCCGGGCCGGACCGCTCGCGCGGGGGGCAAAGCCAACGGTTCCCCCTCCAACTCCGCGGTCAGACTCAAGTAGTCGGGAACTGCGACCTTGGTCGCGTGCGCCGCTCGGGCGAAAACGCGCCCGAGCGCTGCCGCGGGATACACGCGCAACTCCGTGAGCCGCTTGGTCTGCCCCAGGGAACTGGCGGCGGCCGGCGGCGCGTTGGTTGGGCTGCCGCTGGGGTTGAGCACACAGAACCAGCGGCGCTGGCCCGCCTCAACCCAGAGATTCGTCGCCCCATGCAGCCAGTCCCGTTGCTCAACGGCCCAGGCAATCCGGCTCAGCCGCGCCTGCGCCGACCAGAGCTTTTCCGCCCGGTCCAGCAATTCCTTGGCCTGGGGCAGCCTGCCGATGAGCGCCCGGGCTTGGTTCAACACCTCCGGCCACAGCAGACTCTGCCCCTGGAGCGACTCACTCACCAGCGCGTCCAAGGCCAGGCCTAGCGTTGGACCTGCCCCGGCACGCCGCAACGCCTCGGCCATCGCCAGGTTGGACAATGGCACCCCCGATTCCGCCGGCACGCCGCGATGCCGCTCCGCGAACTGCCAGAGCGCCTCGATCGGCTCGGACGGCGTCCGCGCTGCCGTTGGCTCGCGCTCCAGTTGAATGAACTCCGCGTTGGCGCGCGCCTCGGCCGGCGGATTCAGTTCCAGAAAATACTTGAGGGCCTCTTTCAGTCTGGCCGATGTGGTGCTGGACACTTGGGCCTGGCCGAGGGCATCCCAGGCCCGGCGTTGCTCCTCCGAGAGCGCCACCAACCATCCTGCCGGACGCGGAGCTTGCTCAGCGCCAGGCGCCCACAGCAGCCAGCGCTCCCCGCCCAGCAACACCCGGCCCGGAAACACTTCTTCCGCCCGCAGGTCGGGATAGGCCCCCTGCCATTTCGCCAACCGGCTTTCATAGGGTTCCCCCAACCTCCTCAAATTCAAGGGCCGCCTTTCGCTGCCGGCCACCATCACATTCCCTCTCTGCAATCGCTCCAGCCGCTCCCGCTCCTGCTCGAACCAGTAGCATCCCATAAGCTCGAAATCGGCCAATTCCTCCCCCACTCGCCGGCCCAGCTCCGGGGCCAGTTGCTCCAGGATTTCCACCGCCCGCTGCCGGGCCTGCTGTTCCACGGCCGCCTTATCCCGCAGAATCGCCCGCAGCCCAATGGCCGCCATCACCGCCACCGGCAGCAGGATCAGCAGCCCCTGCCAGAAAAAGGCCGGCTCTCGTTTCGCGCGCGCTCTCATGACCGGTTCAACGTCGCTCCCCAACCATACGCCCCCCCAGGAAAACCATTTGTCATGGTTTTGTAAAATTGCCGCCCAGTCCAACGCGAATTGGAATCAGTCCTGGTCTTGGTCTTTGGGATGCGCGAACACGAACGCGGCGCGGACGGGCGCGGGCATTTGATGGTCCGCCCCGCGGACCGGCCGCCAGACGATCTCGTTCAGCAGGAGGTCGTCGGCCGCATCTTCGCGGGCGAAATTCATCGGGATTTGTCCGCCCCAGGCGGTCGGTTGGTTGCGCTCCTCCAGCCCCACCTGGGCCGGCAGCGCCTGGTAGGGAGTCAGGTCCGCTTTGGGTTGGAAGGCGTTGAACATGGGCGGGGCGGCGGCGGAATGCCAATTCGTGAGGTGAGGCGGTGCCGGAGTGCCAAAGGGGTGAAAGCTGCCGTTCAAGGAAGTTCAAAGCGGTAGCCCACATCGCGAATTGTCTTGATGAACTGGGGATATTGGGGGTTCGGTTCCACTTTGTTCCGCAGCGAATTGATGCAGCGGTCCACACTGCGTTCAGTCACGATCAGGTCCTCGCCCCAGACGCCGTCCAGGATTTTTGCGCGAGTCAGCGCGCGGCCCACATTCCGGGCGAAGTAATCGAGCAGGCGGAATTCCTTCGGGGTGAGGGCAACCTCGGCACCGTTCCGCCACAGCACGTGGGAGTCCGGGTCGAGCCGGCAGTCGCCAAATTCAAAAACCTCCCCGGGCGGCCTGCGGCGCCGCCGGAGGCAGGCGTTCACCCGGGCCAGCAGAATCTCGACGCTGAAGGGTTTGGCGACGTAATCATCCGCGCCCAGATTGAGGCCGAGCACAATATCGGACTCCTGGCTCTTGGCGGTCAGCATGATGATGGGGGTCGTGAGTCCCTCCTGCCGGATGCGACGGCAGACGTCGAAGCCGCTGAGGCGCGGCAGCATGATATCCAGGATGATCAAGTCAGGCTTTGCCTCGAAGACGGCCCGGACTCCCTCCGCGCCATCGGCGGCCGTGCGCACCTCGTAGCCGCTGAACTCGCAATTGTCCTTCAACACCCGCTGCATGGTCGGATCGTCCTCGATGATCAGGATCTTGTCGCGATTCATGGCGGTTTTCCCTGGCGTCTGGCTTCGATCTGAGTTTCGGCGGCCGGTCGATTAGTTTCCGGAGCCGACCGGCCCGGTCAGCGGAATCTTCACGCGAAAGATGCTGCCTTGGCCCGGTTCGCTTTGGACCTCCACCACGCCGGCGTGGGCCTGCACGATGAATTTCACGATGCTGAGGCCCAGGCCACAACCGCCCCGCTGCCGCGTCAGGCTCTGGTCCACCTGGTAGAATCGGGCGAAAATCTTCCGGGCCTCGCGGCGGTCGAGCCCGATGCCGTTGTCTTGCACTTCGAAGCAGACCTGGCGGCCTTCCGCGAAGGCCCGCACGCAGATGCGCTTTTCGTCGCCGGTGTATTTGCAGGCATTGTCCAGCAGGTTGATCAGGACCGTGGACAGCGCATCGGCATCGCCGCGCAGGGGCGGCAAGTCCGGTTCGACGCGGACATCGAAATTGCAGTGCGCGGATGCCAGTCGTTTCTTGAGCGCATCCACCGCCGCGGCGACGACGGCCGCGGGCGCCAGGTCCTCAAAGCGAAAGCGCTGTCTGCCCCGCTCCATGCGCGAGAAGGCCAGGAAGTTCTCGATCAGATGGCAGAGCCGCAGGTTTTCCTTCGCGATCAGTTGCAGATATTCCCGGAGCTGTTGCTCGTCGCGAAACCGCCCCGCCGCCAGCGTGTCCACCAGCGCCCGGATGGAGGCCAGCGGCGTTTTTAACTCGTGCGACACCGTCGAGACGAGTTCGTTCTTCAGCCGCGCGAGCCGCATTTGTGCGGCCACATACCGGGCTACCAGCAAGGCCACCATGGCGATGATCAGCACCACCAGGAAGCCGGTCCAGAGGTAAAACCGCGTCTGCCGCGCGGACATGGTCGCAAAGGAATCGCCCTCCTTGAAACTGAGCCCCAGGCGCCAACCCGGCAGGAACTCGCCGGCTTCCTGTGGCGCCACGGGGGTGCTCGAAGCGAAGAGCTCGCCCGGCGGCAGCACGGTCACGCGGACGTCGGGCAGCGCGAGCGAATCGAGGAAGGTCGCCAGTTCCTTTTTCAGGCGGTCTTCCCGAAACAGCGCCACCGCGGAGTGATCGGCCGCGGGCAGCCGCCACACCTTCGCCATCGGCGCTCGTTGCAGCCTGGGCTCCGTCGGCAGCGCGGGATTGTGCTCCAGATAATCCGCGGCCAGTCCCTCGGCCGCCAGCGTGGGGAACGTGGCGGCATTCGGAGCCAAGGGCGTCACTTCTCCCATCAGGAAACGACGCTGGCTCGAGAGCAGGTCAGAATCCGTGTAGTCGTTCAGACGCTTCACCAAATCGTCGAGCGCCTGCTGCCGCAGCGCACTGAAATCATCGCGCCCCGCTTCCGCGCCGGCTGCCAGCTTCAGGATCAGGAGCTGCACGTTGGGGACGACCAAGGTGCCTTGGGCGCTGATGGCCCTCCGCAGGCTCGGGTCGCCGGCCAGCTCCGCCAGGCCTGCCAGCGCCTGCCCTTTTCGCCCCGCCTTGAAGAGACAGCCCGCTTGCGACTGGCGGGCCCTGGCTTTCGCGTGAATGTCCTGGCTCGCTTGGGCGATGCGCCCGTAGGCTGCGGCTGCGGCCAGGCAATTGGTCTTCTGAAACTCCAGTTCTCGCGCCACCGCCCAGTCGCCCATCTCTTCCGTTGGCGTCTCGAGGCTCGCCGACGAAGGATAAATCACCTTCCCCAAGCGATCATAGGCCACCACGCTGTCGGCCAGGTTGGAGCGAACGACGGCCGCGAACATTTCTGCGGGCGAACCCATCCCGGCCGATTGCAGAGCAGCTTGCCGGCCCTGCCAGAACGCCGTCAGTTGGCGCTGGAGCGAGGCCACGTGGGTGAGATAGACGTCCGTGAGTCGTCCCTGCACCGCGAGCCGTTCGTTGCGCATCGCCACGGTCATGAACCACAAGACACAGGCCGCTGGCACCAGGGCAACCAGCACCAGGGCGGCAAACGTGGTGGCGGCGCTGTGATTTCCGGCGCCGAACTCTTTGAACGGCCTTTTCAATTCTGGTTATGGACGAAACGAGCGTCCGAGGTCGAACATGGCATATCGAAGCTTCCAACTCAATACACTTGCGCCGCCGGTTTCTCCGTCAGCCAAGCCAGGGTTGTCTGGCTTGCCACGCGATACCGGCCCGCGCCACAGGATGAGCTGACCTAATTTTTCGTGGCGCCAGCCGCTTGCGCGGCCGGTTTGGGCATCAGGCCTTCCATCACCCACAAATCCCGGCCACTCGATAATCCCGCGCCGAACGCAATTTGGCGGCCGTCAGGGTGAATGCTGATATCGCGGATGCCGGGTTGGGAGAACTTTAGTTCCACGGATTGACCCGAATCCACTGCGATTGCCCAAACCCCGCCTTTTTTCGTGTACACGAGGCGTTTGCCGTCCGGAGTCCAGGCGAGCGAAGCTACCCCCTCCCGCGGGGCGGCCATTCGCACCACTTCCTTGGTCTCGGGGCCGCCGCTCACGCCTCGCACCTTGAGCGCGACGACAAAATCCTTCGCTTTGTATGCGGCGATGGCCAGGCGCTGGCCGTCCGGTGACAGCTCGTAGGGGCACCAGATTTGCAGCGTTTCCGGTGATTCATAGACGATCTCCTCGTGGCCCGAGCGCAAGTTGCGGCGGATAATGCTATCCTTGGAGCCAGTGCCTCCGTCCGCGCCCTTGAAGAAGTCTCGCCGCTCGTAGTAAAACGAGTTTCCGTCCGGCGAGAACCGAGGGTGGCAAATCCAGTAGCCCGGAACCTGGCCATTCATGGTCCTGACGAGCGTCTCCGTTGCGCCAGAAGCCAATTCGTAGCGATGGATTCCGTGACCGACCTCCGTTCTAGATTGGACCAACAGGAACGCACCGTCGTCGGACCAGGCATACTGTTGGAGCGAGGTCGTAAAAGTATCCGAAACTGGAAACTCCTTCTGCTCTCCAGCCGCCAGCGACACGGCAACAAATCGCTTCTGTCGGCCCTGGACCGCCAACATCAGTTTCTGCCCATCCTTCGACCAGGTCGGCATGGATTGCAGTCCTGGAAACCGGTCCATCAGAACGCGGCGAGGCTGGCCTGAAATCTCTCCCGTTTGGAAATTGGCCGTCGCCAGATAAACATCCGTGGAGGACTTTGCTTCCGTGTAGTAAAAGCTGCCGTCGCGAGTGATGCCGAGCGGGGAAATGTCCCCCACATTCGCTTTGACCAGCTCGGGTTCGCCCGAGGGCTTGCCCTCCCGAACCGTGATCGCCCACAATCCCTTGGTGCCCATGCGATCGCTAAAAAAGAGAAGCCTGGCATCTCCCGGGGACCAACCGACTACGCCTCCGACTTCCTTTTCGACCAGTGTGGTTTCGGTGGCCGATTCAAGGTCGAGGACGGAGATCTTCCGCTGACTCTCGCTTCCCTCGCCCACCCGATAGGCCAGGTAACGCCCGCTCCAAGAGAGGCGCATGTCCCCAACACCTACAGAGGGCGGCCAGCGTTTGATTTCTTTCATCGTTCCGGATTTGACGTCCACGGTGAAGACGCTGGTGCTCCTGCTCTCCAGGTCCCAATGGTCAAGGAACAATTGCCCGCCATCGGGGGACCAGCCGCAAATCCCAGTAAATACCATTTGTTCGTTAATTTTATAAACCTGCTTGGCTTCCGACCCGTCGATCCTGGCGACGTAAAACAAATTGTCTGATAGCCGGTATGCGATCAGGCGCCCATCGGGTGAAAAGATCACGTTATATTCCAATATGTCCTTTTCGGTCCCCTTGATGGCCGTCCAGGTCTTGCCGGTGGCAGTCTCATAAATGACTACGTTGGAATTGTCCTTTGGCTTGTAAGCGACCAACCGCCCGTCGGGCGAAACTGAATAGACCTGGCCGGCCGTCAGTGGAAGCTGGCGAATGGTGATGTTGCTCGACGGTGTCTGGCCCAACTCGGCCAGGAGTTCCCGGGCCTTCTGACCCAGCGCCGCCTCGGCCGGGAATTGCCTGAGGAGATCATTGAGGATGCTGATCGCCTGGTCCTTGCTGCCCTTTTTCTGGTAGCACACCCCCAGCCGGTATTGCGCCTGCGCCACCACCGAAAGGTTGGTGGCCGCTTCGGCGGTGATTTGCTGATAGATCTTGATGGCGGCGTCGAGGTTTCGCTCCGTTTCTTCGGCGAAGATGCCCTTCTGCAAAAGGACGGAAAACGATTCCGCGGCCGTGGCGGTCGTCAAAAGCGATCCGATGATTACGGTGGTCAACATTAACTGCCTGAGCTTTTTCATAGAAGTCTCCTGCGCTTTAGGTTTGGATTTTTGTCTTCACTGTCTTCACAGCTTTGTTTTCGACGGAGACCCTGCCAGGCCAATGTTACCATTGTATTACCATCTCATCCTTTTTGTATCCTTTTTTGACCTTCTTCAACTGACAAAAAATTGGTTTCCAGTTCGCCCTTGAGTAAATCGGTTTTGCCGCCAAGCCGCAAATCGCTGCGGCGCGGGTGGTGCGGGACGGCGTGCAAAAAGCTCCGGTGTTGGGCGACTGCGCCCATGGGGACAACGCGCCGTCTCGGAAATCATAGGCATGGATGACCTCCTCCCCGGCCCCGCTGCAAAACAGCTTCTTGCCGTCCCGGGAGAATTCCACGCCGTAAAAGGCCTCAGGCACTGCCGCCCGCGCCACTACTTTGGCCGCCACAAGGTCCACGACCACCACCTGGAGCGCCCCAAAGCCGCTGTGCAGCACCGCGGCAAATTGCCCGCCCGGATGCACCGCCACGTTGATGGGGAAATCCGCCAACTCCACCTGCCGACCAGTGGGCCGCAGTGACCATTGGTTGGGCAGCAACACCGAGCCGTCCGGTTGCCGGCCGGGCCAGGCGGTGCGCCCAGCCGTGAGCGCCGACGGGGTGCGGCTTGGATGTCTGGCGGGCGCGCAGCCGCTGGCCGCCACCAGCGCGGCCACCAGCAACGGACAGAACTGGATTCGCATAAGCCCGGCCCTGCTTTTGCCAGCGAATTGACGCGAGGTAAGGAAGAAACAAAGGCCAGCAATATCATTGGCATTCCGGGAATGCCTCCACGGTTCGGCTCTGCCAGATAAGAGACGCTGGGCGTCTGGCGACCTCTGCCAACCGGGCATTCCCCGCCAACCAGCCCTCGACCCGACGCCCAGCCACGCGGTTGTCAATTTGCAATGGACTCGACAACCTGACCGCCTGATAACCTTGCCCTGGCTTCAACGCCTCACCGTCTTAACCAATAATTCTCAATCGCCTCCAGCGATTGGCCTTTGGTCTCGGGCACCCAGCGCCACACCACCACGATCGTCACCACGCAAAACCCGGCGTAGAGGAAGAAGGGAAAGCCGTGATGGAACCGTTCCAGCAGCCACGCATTATGGTCCATCATCGGGAAGGTTTGCGACACCACGAAATTCGCCGTCCACAAGCACACCGTCGCCACGGCCATCCCCCGGCCGCGAATCCGCGTCGGGAAGATTTCCGACAGGATCACCCATGTCACCGGCCCGACCGCCAGCGCGAAACTGGCGATATAGCCCAGAATAAAGGCCAGCACCCAGACCTGGGTTTTCTGGAGCCAGGCCGCCAGGCCGATCGCCACCAGGCAGATGCCCATGCCCAGCGACCCCAGCATCATCAGCGGCTTGCGCCCCAACCGATCCACAGTCCAGATGGCCACAATGGTAAAGAGCAGGTTGACCGCCCCGACCGCCACCGTCTGCAACAGCGCCGCGTCGCTGCCCGCCCCAAGCTTCTGGAAGAGGTCCGGCGCGTAGTAGAGAAACACGTTGATGCCGGTGACCTGCTGCAACACCGCCAGCGCGACGCCCAGCGCCAGCACCACCCGCACGCCCGGCTTGACCAGCTCGCTCAACGTGGCGCCTTCCCGCCCGATGGTCTCGGTGATCTCGCGCATTTCCTGCTCGGCCGCCGCCGCCCCGTTCACCCGCCTCAGGATGCCCAACGCTTCCTGGGCCCGGTCCTTCGCCACCAAAAAGCGCGGCGTCTCGGGCACCAAAAACAGAAGCGCCAGCAGCAATACCGCCGGCGCGGCTTCCGAGCCGAACATCCAGCGCCAGCCCGTAGCCTCGTTCCAGGCCGCCTCGCCGTGCCGCGCGATATAATAATTGACGAAATAAACCAGCAGCATCCCCGACACGATGGCGAACTGGTTGACCGAGACCATGCGCCCGCGAATGCGCGCCGGGCTCATCTCCGCAATGTACATCGGACTGGTGATGGACGCTGCCCCGACCGCCAACCCGCAGATGATGCGGAAGCTGACGAATTGGGTCAGGTTCCTCGGCAAAGCGGTGCCGACGGCGGAGACCACAAACAGCACCGCCGCCAGCAGCAGCACCTTCCGCCGCCCCCAGCGATCGCTCAGGCCCCCGGCCAGCCCGGCCCCCAGCCCGCACCCCAGCAGTGTGCAACTGGCGGCCCATCCTTTCCCCACGGCGCTCAAATCAAAGTGCGCCTCCATGAAATCGATGGCCCCGGAGATCACCGCCGTGTCGTAGCCAAACAGCATCCCGCCCAGGGCGGCCACCAGGCTGACGAGCGTCATGTAAAGGACACTGCCCCCGGCTGGCCCGGGCGCGCCATAGCCCGTCGCCAACCCGGCCGAGGGGTCCCCGTCCAGGGACGAATTACTCATCGCAGTGCAATTTCTTGGTGTCGCCCGGCCGCGCTCCGCCCCATCTTGAACGCGAATTGGAATTACTTGCCAGTCGGCTTATCGCCGCCAGGCAGTTCCCGGACGCGCAGGTTGCGAAAGTCGAAGGACTTGCCCTCGGCCTGGATGCCGAGGTAGCCGCGCTGGGCGTCAACCTCGTTGAATTCCCAGGCGCGCTCCCCATCCACCTCCAGCGTGATCTGCCGGCCGCGGACTTCAATGCGGAATTTCACCCATTGGTTCAGCGGCATCCGGGGTGTCTCGGCCGGCACCACGGTCTTGTAGCCCTTGACCAGGGCTCCCAGGGCGCTGGAGGCCAGGTTCACCTGCCAGCCGTCCTTGGGCCACGGCTTGCCCTCCAGCCCGGCCCGAACGAAAAAGCCGCTGTCGTATTGCGGCGCCAGGGCCCGCCATTCGGCCTCGAACACGAAATCCGTATATTGCTTCTCGGTGCGCAGCCAACCCATGCCATCGACCAGGCGCAGGTTGCCATTCGTCACGATGAAACTCACCTCATGCACCGGCGCCCACCCGCTCAAGTCCTTCCCATTGAACAACGAAACCCAGCCCCCGTCCTTGGTATCATCCCCCGCCACGCAAGGCCGGGCGGCTCCCAGGCAAACCAGCAGAAAAACCGGGCCTAACCTCGTCAGGATTCTTTTCATGTCGGGTGCATTCTTGGCGCCAATGCCACACCGGAGTCAAGCACAAGAACTCCCCGCAGCTCAGCGGGGCGTTAGAAAGTGCCCTGGCTCCGCCTGCGGTAGCGTCCTAATATGGGTCTCGAGGCTCTGTTGGCTGCGGTCTTGCCAGGACCACGCCCACCAAAATCATTTCGTACCGAAGTCAGCGGGTGGTTCGACTGGCCCTTGCTGCGCGTCCTCGAATTCAATAAGACCAAACGTGTTGGGAGCCGGTCTGGTGAAAATAACGGCCTTTCGAGCGTACGACCCAAGTGAACCAGCAAGCGCTCCTTTCGAGTTCCGAGTCGCTTCCTTTCCAAGACGTTTCAGGAGTTCATCCACGTGTAGTGGCTTTCCCTCCCTCCGTAGGATGTCGCGCACTTTTGCCAAATCACTGCCCTCCCGAAGGGCCAGAACAGGAGTTGTGCCATCAGGGGGATGCAGTTTCAGAGCATCTCGAAGCCCGTCCAAGTATGCACGTGCTCCCGCTAATTGACGTTCCAAGTCAGCAATTTTTCGCTCTTGGTCAGCAATTTTCGACTCAAGTTTTCGACGTAAGTACATGCCAATCCATATCGCATTTCCAGCAGCGAGTCAAATGAAAAGAAATGAAAATTGCATTGACTGTGCATTACAATCGTGGCATTATTCCCTAAACTCAATGTTTCAGATATGTACGACGATCCGGTAATGGAGCGGCTGGAGGCCGCGAAGAAGCGCGGCCCTAAAGGCGGGGAATATTGGCTCGCCAGAGAGATTCGGCCGATCATGGGCTATGCGAACTGGGAGAATTTTAAGGGCGCAATCAGCAGGGCCATTGAATCATGCCGCAGTGGTGGCATTGGGACTCCCGACCATTTTCTTGGAATCAGGAAGATGGTTCCAATCGGCAGCGGCGCGAAAGTGGAAGTCGAGGACTATTTCCTTGATCGGTACGCCTGCTATTTAATTGCGATGAACGGTGACACCTCCAAGTCGGAGGTCGCATCGGCGCAAAGATATTTCGCCGTCCAAACAAGACTTCAAGAACTCGAACGAAAAGCCCTGAACGATCAAGAGCGGATGAGGCTGCGGGGCAAGTTGAAGGAGGCGACCAAGCATTTACACGGTGCAGCGGCTGGAGCGGGTGTTCAAAATTACGCACTTTTCCACCATGCTGGCTATTTGGGCCTTTACGAAATGGGGCTTGGAGAAATCAAAAAACGCAAGGGAATTGGGAAAAAAGAAGACCTGTACGATCGTGCTGGCCGACTTGAACTTTCAGCGAATGAATTCAAGGCAAACCTCACCGAGCGGTCGCTGATTTCAAAGGGGATCAAAGGCCAAGACGCTGCGTCGCAAGAACACAAACGCATGGGCCGGGTCGTTCGAGACACAATTAAGCGCGAAATCGGAATTTTCCCCGAAGACCTCCCGGCAGAATCTCCCATCAAGGAAGTCGAGCACAAAGCGAAGGCAGAATTGCCCCCTCCTGCGGAACCAGAATAAACTTCTGAATCCAAATTAGGACACGGCCCCGCCTGCGCCCCAGTTGACAAAACCCGCCCAACCCAGGCATGACTTTCGGCCGGACTTGGGGTATAGTCCGCTCGATACAGAGCCCGCTATGCCCGTCAAATACAAAGATTACTACGAAACGTTGGGCGTCCGCCGCAACGCCAGCGAGGAGGACATCAAGAAGGTCTTTCGCAAGCTGGCGCGCCAGTACCATCCCGATGTCGCCAAGAACAAAAAACAGGCTGAGGAGAAGTTCAAGGAAATCAACGAGGCCTACGAGGTCTTGGGCGATCCCGCCAAACGTAAACGCTACGACCAACTGGGCGCCAACTGGAGCTCCGGCGCCGACTTCCGGCCCCCGCCCGGCTGGGAATCGGCCGGGGGCGGCTTCTGGGGCCGAGGGCCGCGCGGCGAGGACTCCGAATTCCACTTCGGCGGCACCGGCTTCAGCGATTTCTTCGAGCAACTCTTTGGCTCCAGGGGCGGCCGCGGCCGGACAGGCTTCGCCCGGCGCGGCCCCTTCGCCCAAGACGACCTGGCGTCCGCGCGCGGCCACGACCTCGAGGGCGACATCCTGGTAACGCTGGAAGAAGCAATGCGCGGTTCCGTCCGCTCGGTTTCCGTGCGGCACGGCGCTCCTTGCGAGCACTGCGGCGCCACTGGCGAGTCCGCCCGCCACCTCTGCAATGTCTGCGGCGGTGCCGGCCAGGTCACCAAAACCGAAACCTACCAGGTCAAAATCCCCGCCGGCGTCACCGAGGGACAGCGCCTGCGCGTCGCCGGCCGCGGCGAGGCCGGCCCTGGCGGCGGGGCCGCCGGCGACCTCTTCCTGCGCGTCCGCCTGGCCAAGCACCCCAATTTCGACGTCGAAGGTCACGACCTCATCCACGAAGCCGACCTCGCCCCCTGGGAAGCGGTCCTGGGCGCGAACATCGCCGTGCCAACCCTCAATGGCGGCGTCAACATTCGCATCCCGCCCGGCACCCAAAACGGGCAGAAACTCCGCCTCCGCGGCCGCGGCTTGCCCAGGCGCACCGGCGGCAACGGCGACTTGATCGTCGTCACCCGCATCGAAGTGCCCCAACGCATTACCGAATCCGAACGCAAACTCTGGGAACAATTGGCCCGCGAGTCCCGCTTCCAGCCCCGAGCCTGAGCGGCCGACCGCCCCAATACGTCGGGGGCAGAATCATGGCTGGCAGCCGGCCAGCGATGGCCGCCGCCCCGGTGGCACTGTCCGGCTCCTCCATCGCGCCCGGAATGCCTTGAATCTGTTTGACCCTCGGCGGCGCGCCGATAGCTTGGCTCTGATGGGCCACCCATCCATACCACCAAACCCGTGGATGATTCTGCCATTTGGGCTCTTGCTGGCCGCCATGGCCGTGGCGCCCGGGGTCTGGCCCGCCTGGTGGGCCAGGCACTATCCTAAAGTCGCCTTCGGGCTGGGCGCGGTCACGGCGGCTTATTACATCTTCGCCTTGCAGGCCTTTGAGCGCGTGGTGGACGTCGGGCACGAGTATTTCAGTTTCATCGTGCTGCTCGGCTCCCTCTTCGTGGTGGCTGGCGGCATTCATCTCCACCTTAAAGGCCAAGCCACGCCCGGTCTCAACACGCTCTTCCTGTTTCTCGGCGCCATCCTCGCCAACGTCCTCGGCACCACCGGCGCTTCGCTCCTGCTCATCCGGCCCTGGATTCGGATGAACAAGGACCGCGTCACCGCCCACCATATCGTCTTTTTTATCTTTATCGTGTCGAACGTCGGCGGCTGCCTCACGCCCGTGGGCGACCCGCCCTTGTTTCTTGGTTATCTAAAGGGAATTCCGTTCTGGTGGGTGGCGGCGCATTGCTGGCCGATGTGGGCCGTGGCGGTCGCCTTCCTGCTGGGGCTGTTTTACCTCGTCGACCGTCTCAATTACTGCCGGGCGCCCCGGCAGACCCGCCTCGAACTGGCAGGCGCCCGCAAGCAATGGCCCTGCCAGGGCCTGGGCAGCCTTGCCTGGCTGCTGGTCATCCTGGGCGCCGTCTTCGTCAATCACCCGCTCTTCCTGCGCGAGGCCCTCATGGCGGCGGCGGCCGCCGCTTCGTACTTCACCACCAGCAAATCCGTCCACGAGGCCAACCATTTCGATTTCCACCCCATCCAGCAGGTCGCCATCCTCTTCGCGGGCATTTTCGCCACCATGATGCCGGCGCTGGATTGGCTGCAAACCCACGCCGGCCAACTGGCCAACCCCAGCCCGGCCTTCTTCTACTGGACCAGCGGCTCGCTCTCCTGCCTGCTGGACAATGCCCCAACCTATCTGGGCTCCCTCAGCGCCATCTTCGGTCGCTTCGTCGCCCCTGAAACCGTGGACCAGGTGCAGGCCTTGATTCAAAGTCACGGGGCCGCGGGGCCGCACGAAGGGCCCATTTGGCGCACCTTCCAAGCCTTGCAGCAGCACCACGCCGCCGCCCTGGCCGCCGGCATGGCGGGCCCGGACGAAATCAAGGTCGCCTTCCTGCTCGCCAACAACGATTTCAATGCTTATCTGGTCGCCATCAGTCTCGGCGCTGTTTTCTTCGGCGCCATTACCTATATTGGCAACGGCCCCAATTTCATGGTCAAGGCCATCGCCGACCACCAGAAAATCCACACCCCGGGATTCCTGGGCTTCATTTTCAAATACGCCCTGCCCTGCATGGCTCCCCTGCTCCTCCTCATCTGGCTGCTCTTCCTCCGCCGCTGGATAGGTCCCGGCAATGCCTGATAAAGCTCCCAGAAACGGCGGGTGGCTCTGGAGGTCATGCGTTGGCGGGGGGCCAGTCTCGGAGTTGGCCGGACTGCCGCTCGGCCTCCGCTTCTTCAAACAGAAAATCCAGTTTGCCCGTCGCCGCGTCCTGGTCCAATTGCCTTATCCACTGCTCGTGGTAACGGCGGTTGATCCAGGACACCAGCCGGTCGAAATCATCCGGGGCCAGTTGCTCAACGACCTGTTCAATTTCTTCCACCGTACTCATGCCGGCAAGATACCAGCCCGCCGATGTCCGGGCAACCCGGAACTCAATCAAAAAACAAAACGGGTCTTGACGGGCGATCGCGTGATTTCACCGTCAAGCCCTCCCCGCCCCCCAAAAGTTGTCCTTACCATTGACCGACACCTTCACCAGACCCACCTCACCGGCTTCCGATTCATTTCGGACAGGGTTCCGAAGCTTCATCATGGAGGTGGCATTCGAAGCCGATCGGCCTTAGTGTATCCACATGTTGCTGGCCACGACGAATAAAGTGAAACGGTTGCTGCACCTGAGTTTTATTGGGCGCGTCCGGGCCGAGGAGCTCGAACACAGCCGCGATGAGCTGGCTGTGCTGCTAGCCGATTTGCCCGCCGGCTTCCGCTTGTTGACCGACTTAAGCCGTTTGGAGTCCATGGATCTTGCCTGTGAGGCCGAAATTGGGCGAACGATGGAATTGTGCGACCAGAAGGGGGTAAGTACCGTGGTACGCGTGATTCCCGAGCCGCAAAGGGACATCGGTTTTAATATCCTCACGGCATTCCATTACAAACACCGGGTGCCTGCCGCCACCTGCAAGTCGATGGAAGAGGCGGCTCGGTTGCTGTCGTTCTGAGCAGGCCGGGCAAAACAGGAACCAGCAATCTGAGGCAGGTCGTCTCGGCATAGAGCTGGACGCCACCCATCACCAAAGTCAGACCCTGCGGGCGGCACGCGTGCTCCTCCGTCCACACCGGCTCCCAGGGACCGTTCTTGCGCGTGAGTTTTCCGTGCAGCTTGTCGGTGCGGTTGTGCGAGTACAGGCGTGCCGGGAGGTCCTCGGTGTGGCCGATGTAGAACTGGCCGGCGGCGTTTTGGAGGATATAGACCCGGAACATAGCCGAAGGGGCGGTTCCGCCCGCAAAGCAAATTGGCTCCATCCCGACTGGTCGGGAGAACCTGCAACCCGCCGGTTAATCCCGACCCGTCGGGACTCTACCATTGAGCAGTGCCTCGCGGATCGAGAAGTTGGCTCCAGAGGCAGGGCTCGAACCTGCAACCCGCCGGTTAACAGCCGGCTGCTCTACCATTGAGCTACTCTGGAACCCAAAATCCCTGCTTCCCAGCCCGCCGGTTAATCCCGACCCGTCGGGACTCTACCATTGAGCTACTCTGGAACCCAAAATCCCTGCTTCCCAGCCCGCCGGTTAATCCCGACCCGTCGGGACTCTACCATTGAGCTACTCTGGAACCCAAAATCCCTGCTTCCC
>Ga0187850_10000255_pt1 | contig 73236 bp, 83 predicted proteins | sample June2016WEW_4_15_FD_132436 | JGI IMG/M metagenome (GOLD analysis project Ga0187850, IMG submission 132436) | Peatland microbial communities from SPRUCE experiment site at the Marcell Experimental Forest, Minnesota, USA - June2016WEW_4_150 | ecosystem: Environmental > Terrestrial > Soil >...
AGCACGTCGAGCGCATCGCATCCGAACACCATCACCGCCAAGAAAAGGAGGAGGCCGCCGCGTAGAATCGCTGCCACCGGAGCCTACGCCGAGGCGAATTTACAGCGCTCCAGGGACGTCACCGGCTGACCAGCAGCATGTGCGGGCCCGGAAAAGACGACCTGCGTTCCCTGACAGAGAGCGGGCCAAATCCCTGACAAGAAGCTCAGCCGTGGCAGCTGAAGCCCTGTTGGACCTCGCCACGCCCGCTCGCTGTCGTCGTTCCACCAGAAGGCGACACGATCTGCCCTCCGCCTGCAGGGTTTGGAGCTTCCGGGTTTCGGCGGCGAGGGTTGTCCGTTTCGCCCGCTGGGCGGGGGTGGGCCGACCAGTCGCCGGTCAGACACCGCCGCGCGAGGGGGTTCAGTCCGACGGTGTTGCGTCCCCGAGGTCTTGCCACCATTCGCCTGGTGGGTGGTCGGGGATTCGCCAGTTCGGGTCGACCGGCGGGGCGATGATCGGCGGTGGCGGCTGGCCCGCGAGCAGGGCCTCGATTCTAGGGGGGAGGCGGATCTCGATCATGTCTGGTGTGTTCTCGCCCAACACGTCCCGGACGGCCCGCTCCACCTCGAAGAGGGGGCAGAGCGAACAGCGCGGCAAGACGCCGTAGAAGAAGCGGAAGCGGCACTCGCCAAACCAGCCGAGCTGCGAGGAGGCACACCAGGCCATCTCCCGAGCGTGATAGGAGGAGACGAGCTGGTCGCCCTCGTACACCTCGCTTGCCCGCCAGTTGCGTACCCGCTGCAGCAGCCGGGCGAGGCTGGTGTAGATGCGGCCGTCGCTGCCCAGCACAAAGCGCATCCGGTAGCTGCCCGGCTCGAGCTCGCTGCACTCGCCGGCGCCGCTGCGGGCCTCCTCGACTGCTTTCCGGAATCGTTTCGACCGTGACGGGCCGAACTCGACCGTCAACACTCGCTCCACCCAACCGACCCTAACCAACCGGCGCTGCACCCGCCCAGCGGGGCTGCATGCGCATTTCGGGGGCGCTCTCCAGCGGTCTGCGAAGCGCTCTCGTCTTTGGTACCTAGCTGGTACCTATCGGGGCTCCGAGCAGGTACCGACCTATCCGAACCCGGTGGCAAGATTCGGCGCAACAATGCGTTTCTCCCGAGCCCGCACTGATCGCTCCGTACCGAGAAATACAATCGTCCCATGGACGGCGACGACCGGCGCGGACGTACACGCTCCTTCCTGCTCGGCGGGCTCGTCGGCGCCTCCGCTGCGATCGCGACGGCGCGCAGCCGCCGCGACGCCGCGCGCCGGCGTCGCGAGCGGCTGCTCCATCCGGCCGGCCTCGCCGCCTTCGAGGGCGCGCCGTGCTACCGGGAGCTGCTCGAGGAGGACGAGCAGGACGACGCGTGAGCCCGCTCCCGCCCTGCGGCGGGCTGCCTGTTGACTGATTCTTGCCCGATGTGCAGAATCGCTTAACAGTAAGCAGCGCCGGAGGGAGGCCTGATGAACAGTACGCAGCCCGGGAGGGAGGCCTGATGAACATCGCCTCACGCGGAGCGTCGATGGCGATCGACTGGGAGTAGCGGGTCGATTTCGACCGGCTGCGCACGACCCGTCTCGCGCGGGCGAAGGCTGCGCCGGCGGCGTCGGACCTCGGCTCGCTGCTGCTGTTCGACCCGAACAACCTGCGCTACGTCACGAGCACGGCAATCGGGACGTGGGAGCGCGACAAGAACATCCGCTTCGCCCTCGTCTTCCGCGACGAGGCTCCGATCCTGTGGGATTTCGGCTCCGCGGCGCTCCACCATCAGCTGTACTGCCCCTGGCTGCCCGAGTCGAGCTGGCGGGCATGGGTGCCGCCGATGCGGGGCGCGATGCCCGACCAGACGGGGGTGCCGGACGCCCTCGCGGCGATGGTGTTCGAGGAGCTGCGCGAGCGCGGCCTCGACCGCGACCCGGTCGGCATGGACGTCCCCGACATGACGACGCTGCTCGCGCTGCAGCGCGCCGGGCTCGAGATCTCCGACTCGCAGCCGGTGATGCTCGAGGCGCGCAAGCTCAAGAGCGAGGACGAGCTGGCGCTGCTCGACCAGGCGGCCGGCATCGTCGACGCGGCCTACGAGACGATCTACCGGATGCTGCGCCCCGGCGTGCGCGAGAACGACGTCGTCGCCGCGGCGATGAAGGTGCTGTTCGAGCTCGGCTCCGAGCACGTGGAAGCGATCAACGCGATCTCCGGCGACCGCTGCTACCCGCATCCGCACACGTTCTCGGACCGGCTCCTGCGGCCGGGCGACCAGGCGTTCTTCGACATCATCCACTCGTTCATGGGCTACCGGACGTGCTACTACCGCACGTTCAACATCAGCTATGCGACGCCGGCCCAGCTCGACGCGTACAAGCAGTGCCGCGAGTGGCTCGACAACGCGATCGAGCGCGTGCGGCCGGGCGTGACGACCGACCAGATCGCCGAGGTCTGGCCGACCGCGGAGGAGATCGGGATGAGGGACGAGCGCGCGGCCTTCGGGCTCCAGTTCGGGCACGGCCTCGGCGTCGGCCTCTACGAGTCGCCGATGATCTCCCGGCTCCACTCGTTCGACGACCCGATCGAGCTCGAGGTCGGGATGGTGTTCGCGCTCGAGACGTACTGCGCAGCCACGGACCACCGCTCTGCCGCCCGGATCGAGGAAGAGGTGATCGTCACCCCGACCGGCCCGCGCGTGATCACCCGCTTCCCCGCCGACGAGCTGCTCGTCAGCGGCCGCAACTACGTGCGCGGCGCCGACTTCGTCGACGGGCTCACGCCCGCACTTTGACTCAGCAGAGGAGGAGCCATGCCTGACCGGACGCTCATCAAGGGCGGCACCGTGATCACCGTCGACCGGCAGCTCGGCGACTTCTTCCCGTCCGGCGACGTGCTCGTCGAAGACGGGAAGATCGTCGACGTGGGGCCGGAGCTCGGCCGGATCGACAGGGCGGCGCAGCAGTTCGGTCCCGATTCGGACGAGATGCGGCGGCGCGTGCAGCGGCTGTTCACGATCTTCCGCTTCGACACGGCGCTCCTGATCCTGATCGTGCTCGACATGACCGCGAAGCCGTCCTTCTGAGGCGGGCGTGGCCTGTTCCGCTCGCAGCAGTTGCTTGGCCTGCTCGAGCTTCCGAGCGTCTTGTGCGGGACGTCGAGGTCTACGCGCTCGCGACCGCTCGGAGGTGGCCGACGCCGAACACGTGCGGCTCCTCGCGGAAGACCCGCTCGAGCGCCGCGACGACCGTCGGGCAGAACTGGCTGCCGGAGTTCTCGCGCACCTCCTGCAGCGCGGCGAGGAGATGCCGGGCGCGCCGGTAGGGACGATCGGTCGTGAGCGCGTCAATCGCATCGGCGACGAGCACGATGCGCGACGAAAGCGGAATCTCCTCGCCGGCGAGCTTGTCGGGGTACCCCTTGCCGTCGTAGCGCTCGTGGCTGTGCCGCGCGACCTCGCGCACGACCGGGTGGAGGTCGACCTCGCTCAGGATGTGGTCGGAGATGATCGGGTGCTCCTTCATCACCTGCCACTCCTCCTCAGTCAGCGCGTCGGGCTTGTTGAGGATGCGCTCCGGGATCCCGATCTTGCCGATGTCATGGAGCAGCGCACCGATCTCGAGCGCCTCGAGCTCGGTGCCCTCGAAGCCGAGCCGCCGCCCGAGCGCGATCGCGATCGCGGCGACGCGCTCGGTGTGGTGGCCGGTGTAGTAGTCCTTGGCCTCCATCGAGCGGGAGAGGGCGGCAATCGTCTCGAGGTGCGTCCGCCAGACGCGCTCGACGAGCGCTGCGCTCTCGATCGCGGTCGCGAGGTGCGGGAGCACGGCCGGACGGATGCGCTCCCAGCGGGCGTGGTCGAACTCCGCCCCCTCGACGAACCGCAGCTTGCCGACGACGGTCGCGCCGGTGGAGAGCTCGACGCCCTCACCTTCCGGATCGTCGATGTACGCGGCCTTCGCGCTCAGCAGCTTCGCCAGCCGCTCCTCCGCGTATCCGATCAGGGTCCGGCGGTCGTGTGAGCGGACCGAGAGTCCTGACGCCAGCTCGAAGAGCGCCTGCATGTCGTTGCTCTGATCGCGATATCGCTCCTTTGCCGCGGTCTCCTCGGCGAGTGCTTCTCGCGTACGCGCGACGTACTGGTTGACCGACATCAGGAGGAGTCCAGGCGGCAGGGTGAACGCCACCAGGCCCAAGAAGCCGATCGCCTTGTGCGCCTCGACGGCGGCGAGAGCGAGCGGCCCGTATGCGAGATAGTGGAAGATGCCCCAGCTGAAGCGCTCACGCCAGATCCGCAGCGGCGGCGTCTCGGTGCTCAGTCCCATCACCGTGCAGAGCAGCGTGAAGTTGACGAGGTTCAGCACGATTCCGGCAACGAACGCCGCGACGACCTTCATCGCGACGCCGCTCTCGAGCGAGACGAGCAAGCGGTAGAGGACGGTCGCGGCGGCGACGTCGAGCATCCACATCCCCGCGTCGAAGATCGACCGGTGCAGGAAGCCGCGCGTGCGCACGAAGTTTGCTCCGGCGACGAGGATCGTGATCGCGAGAGCTGGACCCGTGCCGAGCGCGATGCCGGCGGCCAACATCCCGACGGCGCCGACGCCGACGCGCCCGCCGTTCGCCATCGGGATCGCGAACAGCTGCAGGATGAGCGCCATGAAGAGGAACTCGCCCGTCGTGACGAGCCTGCCGTTCACCGCCTGCTCGAGCGACCCGAGCGAAAGCATGAAGACGATCGTCGCGGTCACCGCGACGGCGGCGATCATCGCGCCGACGGACGGCGGCTCTCGGCGGGCGGCGGCGACTGCGGATTCGACGGTGCTCATCTCAGCTCCAGGCGAAGTCGTTCCAGCTGGCGTGGTTCCAGCCGGCCTGTGTCCACGCGTTAGCGGTCCAGCCGGCCTGGAGCCAGTCCTGTGCGTTCCAGCTCGCCGCGTTCCAGCTCGCATGGTCCATGATCTGGTTCCGGCCGGCCTGGCCGGTGGGCTGCTGCGACGAGGGCAGCGCGTCGATCCATTGCGCGAGGCCGAAGTCGGAGTATGAGATCCCCTGGTTCGCCGGTGCGGGGCTGTCCTGGGTGAGGACGGCGGCGCCGACGTCGAGCGCGGGCGCGGTGCTTCCGGCCTGAGGACGGCCGGAGCCCGTGAGCGCGGCCTTCACCTGGTCCGGCGTCCAGTTGGGATGCGCCTGGAGGACGTCCGCGGCCGCGCCGGCCGTCTGCGGCGCGGAGAAGGAGGTGCCGCTGATCGCGACGATCTCGTCCGCCACCCAGTTCTGCCGCGGTGCCTGGTGCGCAAGGACGGTGCCGTGCGGCAGGTAGCCCGGCACGAGGCGTCCGGGCGCGACGAGGTCGGGCTTCACGATGCCGTCGAGCGTCGGGCCCGACGACGACCACGGCGTGACCGTGTCGTCGGAGGGGTCGGCCGTGCCCTGCGAGTCGGTTGCGCCGACGGTGATCGCGAACGGGTCGTTGGCCGGCGCGAACTCCTCCGTTCCCGGGCCGGTGTTGCCGGCGGCCGTGACGACGACGATGCCGGAGCGCCACAGCAGCTCGACGACGCTGTCGAGGAGACTCGAGGTGTACGAGCTCGGTGTCGTCTCCGTGAGGGACAGGTTGACGACCCGGATGTTGAACTGGTTTTTGTTCGCGAGCACCCACAGCAGTCCGGCGACGACGTCGCTCGTGTAGACGCCACCGCTCCGGCCGCGGCCGACCGCGACGTCGATCACGTTCGCCTGCGGTGCGATGCCGACGTAGTGTCCGTTGACGTTTCCGGCGGCGAAGTGCGCGACGAGAGTGCCATGGCCGTACTGGTCCTGGCCGTTCCGCGCCCCGGTCTTGACGACGAGCCGGCTGCGGAGCGAGCCGTTGTCGACGCCGCTGTCGACGATCGCGATGCCGATGCCGTTGCCCGAGAAGCCGGCGCTCCAGGCGACCGGCGCGTCGTCGACGAGCGGATAGAGCGCCTGGAGCCCGGCCGGGGCCGCTCCCTTGCCGGGCGTGCCGAGCGGAGCAATTGCGACGTCGGGCGCGACGAACGCGACGTTCGGGTCGGCGGCGATCGCGTCGAGCTGGCCGGCGGTGACCGCTCCGGCCGTCGCGAAGCCGAGGTCGAGCTCGTCGTGCAGCGACGGATCCTGCTTCGCCGCGCTGTTGCCGAAGACGATGACGGGGATCGCCGTCGACGACGACGTCATTCCCGCGGCAGCTGCGACGCGGTCGTCGATCTTCGGGCCGTGCTGGTTACCCGCGAACACCGCGCCCGGGGCGGCCAGCGCGACGGCGCTCGCGACGGCAGCGATCGCTCCGGTGCGGATGCTGATCGCGCGGATGCCGAACAGTTCGGGCCGCATGTGCTGGTTCTCATCCGGACGGCGAGTTCTCGCAATACCCCGGATGAGGTATTGAGTCGGCCCGACGATCCCTGAAAGGAGTGAAATCCGCCCTCATTCGGAGGAATGGACCGTGGGCGTCATGCGTCAACCGCCGCGTCCGTGCGTCTAGTAGTGCCTCCAACCGCTCGGCCCGCGCGCGCGGCTGCTCGCCGCGGAGCGGGGCCGCGACGCGCCGGTGCGACGAGCCCTTACTTCGGGTCGGGCCTGCCGGTCCCGCGCAGGAAGTACAGCGTGCCTGCGACGAGGTAGACGGCGAGGATGATCTGGAGCCAGTGGGGCATTCCGAGCACCTCCTCCTACCCTCCTAGTGTCCTGGCAGGAGCCGGTGCCGCGGGGCCCGCTCCGCGCCCGCCTCCGGCGAGAGTGACGGCACCCACTCGAGCCAGCGCGGCATGTACCAGTTCCACTCGCCGAGCAGCTTCATCGCGGCGGGAAGCAGCACGCCGCGGATGATCGTCGCGTCGATCAGCCCAGAAGCGTGACTCGCCGGCAGCGTGCGTCCTGCGACCGAAGAAGGGGACGCGGCCCCGGTCGACGCGGTCGCCGAGCCTCGCGAGCGTCGCGGGCAGCACCGTGACCGACCCGATCACGGCGCAGAGGACGACGAGCATCGTGCCGATCGCGAACGACGTGAAGATCCTGTTGCCGGCGATGAACATGCCGGCCATCGCGATCAGCACCGTCGCGCCGGAGATCACCACGGCCTGGCCGGACGTCGACGCGGCGCGCAGCAGCGAGGACCGCGGCTCCCGGCCGGCGGCCCGCTCCTCGCGCTCGCGGCGCAGGTAGAAGAGCGAGTAGTCGACGCCGACGGCCATCCCGATCAGGAGGACGACGGCCGAGGTCGACTGGTAGTCGCCGCTGTAGGCGTGCGTGATCAGGGCGTAGATGCCGAGCGATGCGAGGACGGCGGAGAAGGCGAGCAGCACGGGCAGCCCCGCCGCGACGAGCGCGCCGAAGGCGGCCAGCAGGATGATCAGCGTGATCGGGATCGTCAGCCGCTCGGCGTTGGCGAAGTCCTTGCTGAAGCGCTTGCCGAGCTCGTAGTTCGCGCTCGCGTTGCCGACCTCGCGCACCGACAGGCTCGGGTTGGAGGCCTGCACGCCGGCGATCGCGTCGAGGATCGGCTTGACCTTGTCCTTCGCCTTGTCGGGGTCGCCCTTGATCGTGAACTGGACGAGCACCGAGTGGCCGTCACGCGAGATCTGACCGCCGCCGCCGATCTGCACGAGCGGGTTCTGGATGTTCGTGACGTTCTTCTGGAGGGCGAGCGTCTGCACGACGCCCGCAATGGCCGAGATGAACCCGGGGTCGGCTGCCGTCTGTTTTCGGCTCTGGATGAGGACGCTCTCGCCCGCCGGCTGCTTGAAGCCGGCCTGCTCGAGCATGCTGAGCGCCGTCGCCGTCTCGCCGGCGGCAGCCTTCGAGTCCGGCATCTGGACATGGCCGACGACGTTGCCGACGGCCATCGCGGCGGCGGCGAGCACCAGCCAGCCAAACAATGCTTTCTTCCAGTTCTCGGCGCTCCATCTCCCAGCGCGCCCTGCGAGATTGAGCCTGCCCATCGTCTGTCTCCCCTGGCGACGTGATTTGCCGGCAGCCTGGGAACGGTCTGAAGGCGGGCCATCGGGGTGCTCGCGGATCGGCGCGGCGGGATCGCCGCGCCGCCGGCGCGGACGCGGCGGCCACGTGCAGCGGCGGCAGCGGGGCACGTTGCTAGCCTCTCTCCTTCGTGCCGATCTACGAGTACCGCTGCCCGAACGGGCACCTCTTCGAGCGCTTCCAGTCGATGACGGCGCCCGCGCCCGAGACGTGCGACGCCTGCGGCGCGGCCCCGCTCGAGCTCGTGCTCTACCCGGTGGCGATCCACTACAAGGGCTCCGGCTTCTACTCCACCGACTACGGCAAGGGCAAGGCGGCGGCGAAGAAGGAGGGTGCCGAGGCCGGCGGCTCGACGTCGGGCGACTCCTCGTCCAAGACCGACACGTCGAAGCCGGTCTCGTCCGAGAAGAAGGCCGCCGCGAGCGGGGAGTAGGGGGGCTACTTGAACTGCTGGTTGCCGGTGACGCAGCCCGGCGCGTAGGCCCCGCCGCCGGCCGCGGGCGCCTGCGGCGCCGAGTTGCCGAGCACCTCCTGGATCACCGAGATGTTCTCCTGCGTGCCGATGATGTAGGAGCCGCCGCCGATGTCGGCGGACGTGCCGCCGAGGCGGCAGTGCAGCGTCGTCCCGGCGCGGAACTTGACCCAGCCGAGCTGCATGAAGTCCCACGTCGAGAGGTCGGTCGTGATCGGCGCGAGCAGGCTGCTGCCGTCGAGGGGGAGCTTGAAGAACGTCGAGACGCTCGCGAGCTTGCTCAGCGCCGCCTGCATCACCTGCTGCTGATGCTCACCCCGGGTGATGTCCGATTCGGCCGGGTTCAGCCGGTTCTCGCGGATGCGCGAGTAGATGAGCGCCTGCCTGCCGTTCATGTGCTGCCACCCCTTGTGGAAGCGCCAGCCCTGCCACTGCTGGCAGCGCGCCTGCGTCGAGTACGGGCAGTCGAAGCGGTTGGAGAGGATGTTCTCCGGCACGTTCACGTTCACGCCGCCGATCGCGTCGATCAGCTTCTCGAACGCGCCGAAGTCGACGACGACGACGTGATTCACCGGCAGCCCGGTGAACTGCTCGACCGTCTGGATCGCGAGCTTCGGGCCGCCGATCTGCATCGCCGCGTTGATCTTCTGGTCGCCGTAGCCGGGGATCGTCGCGCGCAGGTCGCGCGGGATCGAGAGGAAGACGAGGCGGTGGCGGCCCGGATCGGTGCGCAGCAGCATCATCGAGTCCGAGTGCTCGTCGGCGCTGCGTCCCGCCTGGCCGTTCGAGGAGTGGTCGGTGCCGAGCAGCAGGATGTTCGTCGGCGAGGAGAGGATGAGCCCGTTCTTCTTCGTCAGCGCGGAGGCCGTCCCCGCCGGCAGCCGGTTGTGCGCTGCGGAGACGCCCGAGCGGACGGACAGGTAGCCGGCGAATGTCCAGATGACCAGGAGCACGAGCAGGGACGGGAGGGCGACGAGCAGCCAGCGCTTCCACGTCCAGCGCGCGCGGCGCGTGCCGCCGGGCCCGCCGCCGCGCGTGGAGTCCGCCTTGCCGTCGCGTCTGGACAGCGGGACCTTGCCTTTGGCGCGACCTCCCCGGTAGACGCGATACGGCTTCTCTCCTGAGGCGGCCATCCGGCGGGTTACGGTACCCGCTGAGAGTGGACGGCACGCACGGGCATGCGATCGGAGTCGACCTTGGCGGGACGAAGATCCTGGCCGGCGTCGTCACCCGCGAGGGCGAGGTCCTGCGCCGCCACGAGCGCCCGACGCCGACCCACTCGCAGGTGGATCTCCTTGCGGCGGTCGAGGCCGCGGTCTCGGAGCTCCTCAGCGACGGCGTCGCTGCAATCGGCTTCGGCATTCCGGCCCCGATCGACCAGAAGCGGGGCCGCGTCTTCGTCGCGACGAACATCCCGCTCGCCGACGTCGACTTCCGCGACCGGATGCGCGAGCGCTTCGGCGTGCCGATCGGGCTCGACAACGACGCGAACGCCGCGGCGATCGGGGAGTGGCGCGCCGGCGCCGCGCGCGGTGCGACCGACGTGGTGATGATCACGCTTGGAACCGGCGTCGGCGGCGGGATCATCGCCGGCGACGCGCCGTTCCGCGGCGGCGGCGGCGCGGGCGTGGAGCTCGGGCACGTCGTCGTGATCGCCGACGGTCCGCCCTGCCAAGGGAACTGCACCGGGCGCGGCCACCTCGAGGCGGTCGCGTCCGGCCGTGCCGCGGACGAGGCGGCGAAGGAGGTGTTCGGTCCCGCCGCCGACGCGCACCGGCTCGTGCGGCTCGCGAACGAGGGCGACGAGCAGGCGCTCGAGATCCTGCACCGGATCGGCGGCTACCTCGGCTGCGGCCTGGCCTCGTTCGCCAACATCTTCAACCCGCAGCTGATCGTGATCGGCGGCGGCTTCGGCGTCGCCGGCTGGGATCACCTGATCCCGGCGGCGGAGCGCGTGCTGCGCCGCGACGCACTGCTCCCGGCCCGCCACGAGGTGAAGGTCGTGCCGGCGGAGCTGGGCACCGCGGCCGGCTTGATCGGCGCCGCCTTCGTCGCGTACGAGGCGCTCGACGCAGCGTCGTGACGCGGAACGTCCTGCTCGTCCCGGTCCGCGAGGTCGCGTCGGTGGTCGAGCCTTGGCTGGAGCGGACGTGCGAGTCGAAGCCGTCGCACGGGATCCCGGCGCACGTGACGCTTCTTTTTCCGTGTCCGCCGCCGGAGGAGCCGGTCGTCGAGGCCGTGCGCGACGTGCTTGGCGGCGTCCGCGCCTTCGACGTGGACTTCCCGCGCTGCGCCGGTTTCCGGGAACGCTGTACCTGGCGCCCGAGCCGGCGGCGCCGTTCACGTCGATGATCGAGGCTCTCGTCGCTCGCTTCCCGGACTGGCCGCCGTACGGCGGCGCGTTCGACTCGGTCGTTCCTCATCTGACGGTGGCGCAGGGCGACGAGGCGACGCTCGCCGCGGCGGAGGCGGGCATGTCGCCGCGGTTGCCGCTGCGCGGGCGCGCCGGTGAGGTCACGCTCCTGACGGAGGTCGAGCCGGAGCGCTGGCTCGTCGACGCGTCGTTTCCGCTGGAGCCTGCGTGATGCCGCTCGCCGTCTGCGCCACACCGATCGGCAACCTCGAGGACGTGACGCTGCGCGTGCTCGCGGAGCTGCGCGCCGCCGACGTCGTCCTCTGCGAGGACACGCGGCACACCCGCGGCCTGCTCGAGCGGCACGGGATCAAGGCGCGGCTCCTCTCGTATCACGAGCACAACGAGGCGGCGCGCACGGCCGAGCTGCTGCCACGGCTGGAAGCGGGGGAGCGGATCGCGCTCGTCTCCGACGCCGGGCTTCCCGGCGTGTCCGATCCGGGGGCGCGACTCGTGCGTGCTGCGCTTGCTGCCGGCGTGCCGGTGACCGTCCTGCCGGGCCCGTCCGCGGTGGAAACGGCGCTCGTCGCCTCCGGGCTCGTGGGCGAGCGCTACCAGTTTCTCGGCTTCCTGCCGCGCGGCGAGAAGGCACTCGCCGCGGTGTGGGAGGAGCTGCACGCGTGGCCGTGGCCTGCGGTCGCGTTCGAGTCGCCGCAGCGGCTGCCGGCAACGCTGCGCTCGCTTGCCGCGGCGGATCCCGGACGGCGCATCGCGGTGTGCCGCGAGCTGACGAAGCGCTTCGAGGAGATTGCGCGCGGCACGGCCGCGGAGCTGGCGGCGCGGTTCGCGGAGCCGCCGAAGGGCGAGATCACGCTCGTCGTCGGGCCGGCGGCGGCGGAAGCCGGGGGCGGGGAGGACGAGGCGCTCGCGGCCGTGGCGGAGCTCGTGGAGGCCGGCGTGCCGCGCAAGCGGGCGGCCGAGATCGTCTCGCGGCTGACCGGGGTCGCGCGCAACAGGCTCTACCGCGGCTCGCTGTAGTCAGATTTGACAACAGCCGCAGCCGGTGCTACCGTCGCCGTTCCGTTTGCAAATCTGACAACGAAGGCGGTGGTTCATGCGGCGGCTCGCTCCGCTCGTCCTCATGCTCGTGGTCTGGGTGCCCGCCGCGGGCGCATGGACGTGGCCCGTTAACGGCCCGGTGCTGCAGGGCTTCTCGTTCGACCCTGCGCACCCGTACGCGGGCGGCCAGCACCGCGGCATCGACGTCGGCGCGGACGCCGCCGGACTTCCCGTCCTCGCGCCCGCTGCGGGCGTCGTCAGCTTCGCGGGCACGGTGCCGACGAGCGGCAAGTCGGTCACGATCGACACGCCGGACGGGCTGGCGGTCACGCTGACGCACCTCGGCTCGATCTCGGTCGCGAAGGGCGCCGCCGTCGCGGAAGGCGCGGTGGTCGGCACGATCGGGCCGAGCGGCACGCCGGAGGTGGCGGGGCCGTACGTCCACCTCGGCATCCGCACCGCCGCTGATCCGGAGGGCTACCTCGACCCGCTCGCGTTCCTGCCGGCTGCGGCCGTGCCGGCCCCGGCGCCTGCTCCCGCGTCCGCGCCCGCCGCTGAGCCGCCGGCGGCCGCGCCGCCCGTGCAGGTCGATCCGCCGGCGGACGCACCTCCGGCGCCCGCTCCTCCGCCTGCGCCCGAGCCGGCGCCTGCGGCGGACGCGCCTTCGGTGAGCCCGGCGCCCGCGCCGGCGGCCGCCCCTTCGGCGGACGTTGACGCGCCTCCGGTCCAGGCGCCGGACGCAGCGGTCGATCCGGGCGCCGCGCCCACAAGCGCGGTCGCCCCGGTCGCCGAGTCGGCGGCCGCGCCTCCGGCGGACGTTGACGCGCCTGCGGTCGAGGCGCCGGACGCAGTGGTCGATCCGGGCGCGGCGCCTGCAAGCGCGGTCGCCCCGGTCGCCGAGTTGGCGGCCGCGCCTTCGGCGGACGTTGACGCGCCTGCGGTCCAGGCGCCGGACGCAGTGGTCGATCCGGGCGCGGCGCCTGCAAGCGCGGTCGCCCCGGTCGCCGAGCCGGCGGCCCCCGCCTCCGCGCCGGTCGATTCAGCACCCGCACCCGTCGCCCCTGCACCGGCGCCTGTCGACGCCGCGCCGGCGCCTGTCGCCGCTGCGGCGGCGCCGGCCCCGGCCCCGGCCCCGGCCCCGGCCCCTGCGCCGGTCGAGGCTGCGCCCACGGCGGCGCCCGTACCGGTCGGCCCTGCACCGGCGCCTGTCGACACCGCTGCGGCACCGCCGGCCGTGCCGGACGATCTGGTCGTGCGTCCGTCTGCCGTGCCGGCGGGCGCAACCGAGGTCGCCGTCGACCCGACACCGTCCGCTCCTCCCGTGGCGCCCGTCGCCGGCGTCGCGAGGGAGCGGGCGGGCGTGCCGCCGCCCGCCGGGACCCGCGTCGCACCGGCGCAGCCCGCGGCTCCACGACCGGCGGCAGTCCCACGCGCGCGGCGGCCGGCCCGGCCCGTCGTTGCGCCCGCACGCCGCCCGGCGCCTGCCGCGACGCCGTCTCGGAGATCGCATCCGCGCGTCACCGCGCTCGTGCTCGCGCTGCTCACGCTGGCCGCGGCCGCGACAGCGGCGGCGGCGATCGGAGCGGCTCGTATGATCTCTAGCCGGCCTCGGAGCTTCGAAGGAGCGCACTCTGACGCAGTCGCCGCAGAAGATCCTCGTCGCGCCCGCGTGGCCGTACGCGAGCGGGCCGCGCCACATCGGCCACGTGGCCGGGTTCGCCGTGCCGGCGGACGTCTTCGCGCGCTACCAGCGGCTGCGGGGGAACGACGTCCTGATGGTGAGCGGGACCGACGAGCACGGGACGCCGGTGATGGTCTCGGCCGACCGGGCAGGCGTCTCGCCGCGTGAGCTCGCCGACCGCAACAACGCGCTCATCCGCGAGGACCTGCGTAACCTCGGCATCTCGTACGACTGCTTCACGCGGACGATCACGCGCAACCACCACTGGGTCACGCAGGATCTCTTCCGCACGCTCTACGACAAGGGCTACCTCGTCGAGCGGGTCGCGCTCGGCGCGTTCTCCCCCTCGACGGGCCGGACGCTGCCCGACCGCTACATCGAGGGGACGTGCCCGATCTGTGGCTATCCCGAGGCGCGCGGAGACCAGTGCGACAACTGCGGCAACCAGCTCGACCCGGTCGACCTGAAGAGCCCGCGCTCGATCATCGACGGCTCGACGCCCGAGTTCCGTGAGACGAAGCATCTGTTCCTCGACCTGCCCGCCTTCGCCGACCAGCTTGAGGAATGGCTCTCGCAGCAGGACACCTGGCGGCCGAACGTGCGCAACTTCTCGCTCGGGCTCGTGCGCGAGCTGAAGCCGCGCGCGATGACGCGCGACATCGACTGGGGCGTTTCCGTCCCCGTCGAGGGCTATCCCGAGGACACGAAGCGGATCTACGTCTGGTTCGACGCGGTGATCGGCTATCTCTCGGCGAGCGTCGAGTGGGCGCACAACCGCGGCACGCCCGACGCGTGGCGCGACTGGTGGCAGAACCCGGACGCGGGCCACTACTACTTCATGGGCAAGGACAACATCGTCTTCCACTCCGTGATCTGGCCGAGCATGCTGCTCGGCTACGGCGAGGGCGGCGAGCTCGGCGCCGGCCGGGGAACCCTGCACCTGCCGACGAACGTCGTCGCGAGCGAGTACCTGACGATGGAGGGCAAGAAGGCGAGCACGAGCCGCAACCTCGCCATCTGGGTCTCCGACTTCCTCAGCCGCTACGACCCGGACCCGCTGCGCTACTACCTCACCGCCGCCGGGCCGGAGACGCAGGACACCGACTTCACGTGGGAGGAGTTCGTGCGCCGCAACAACGACGAGCTGCTCGCCAACTGGGGCAACCTCGTCAACCGCACGCTCGTCAGCGCGCACCGGAACTTCGGCGAGGTGCCGTCGCCGGGCGAGCTGACGGACGTCGACCGGCGCCTGCTCGACGCGGTCGCCGCCGGCTTCGACGAGGTCGGCGCCCAGATCGAGCAGGTGCGCTTTCGCGCGGCGATCGCGGAGGCGATGCGGATCAGCTCGCTCACCAACCAGTACGTCGCCGACCAGGCGCCGTGGGCGCTCGTGAAGACCGACCGCGACCGGGCGGCGACCGTCCTCTACGTCGCGCTGCGCTCCGTCGACTCGCTCAAGACACTGTTCGCACCGTTCCTGCCCTTCACCGCGCAGGTCGTGCACGAGCTGCTCGGCTACAACGGCGACCTCGCCGGCCCGCTCGAGTTCCATACCGAGACCGAGGACGACGGCTCCACGCACGAGGTGCTGACCGGCGACTACGGGAGCGCGGTCGGCCGCTGGGCGCCGAGCGAGCTGCCGCCCGGCCAGACGCTCCGCGAGCCGCGGCCGCTCTTCCGCAAGCTGCCGCCCGAGACCGCCGCCGAGGAGCTCGCCCGGCTCGGAGTGAGCGGAGACGCCGGATGAACCGGCGCCTCCTCTTGTGGCCGGCATCGCAAGCGACTCCTTAGTGATCGACACGCACGCGCATCTCGACGCGCTCGACACAGACGCCGCTCTCGCGCGTGCGCGCGACAGCGGCGTTACGCGCGTCGTCACCATCGGCACGGATCTCCCAGGATGCCGGCTGGCGCTAGAGATTGCGGATGCGTATGAAGGCGTGTTCGCGGTCCTCGGCATTCACCCGCACGAGGCAGGGACCGCAACGGACGAGGATGTCGCAAGGGTTCGTGAGCTGCTCGCGCACCCGAAGGCGGTCGCGGTCGGTGAGACGGGGCTCGACTGGTTCCGGGACTACGCGCCGCGCGACGCGCAGACGCGTCTCTTCGAGCGGCTGCTCGCCGTCGCGGCGGAAGTCGGCAAGCCGGCGGTGATCCACACGCGCGCGGCCGACGCGGACACGCTCGCCGTGCTCGCCGGCTTCTCCGGCCGCGTCGTCCTCCACTGCTTCTCCTCGCCGCACCTGCTCGAGCCCGCGCTCGAGCGCGGCTGGTACGTCTCCTTTGCGGGCAACGTGACGTACCCGAAGGCGGTCGATCTCCGCCTCGCCGCGACGCAGGTGCCGGCCGGCCGGCTCCTCGCGGAGACGGACTCGCCGTATCTCGCGCCGCAGCCGGTGCGCGGCCGGCGCAACGAGCCGGCGTACGTGATGCACACGCTCGCCGCGCTCGCGCAGGCGCGCGGCGAGGATGCGCGCGAGCTCGAGCTGCAGATCGAGCGCAACGCCGCCGAGTGCTTCGGGCTGCCGTCGTGAACGTTCCCGCGAAGAAGGAGCTCGGCCAGCACTTCCTCGTCGACGAGAACATCCTCGGCGTGATTGGACGGCTGGCCGAGCTCGGCGCAGCCGACGTCGTGCTCGAGATCGGGCCCGGGCTCGGGGTGCTCACGCGCTATCTCGCGCAACGCGTCTCACGCGTGCACGCGGTCGAGCTCGACAGCTCGCTCGAGCCGCACCTGCGCGACGCGGGGGCGAACGTGACGCTGCACCTCGGAGACGCGCTGCGGCTCGACCTCGCTGCGCTGGCGCCCCGTGCGACGAAGCTCGTGGCGAACCTGCCGTACAACATCGCGACGCCGCTGCTCGTGGAGAGCCTCGACGGCCTGCCCGGCATCGGTCTCTGGTGCGTGATGGTGCAGCGCGAGGTTGCCGACCGGCTGTTCGCGCAGCCGGGGACGAAGGCGTACGGTGCCGTTTCGGTGCTCGTGCAGCTCGCCTGCGAGCGCACCGGCTTCCATCCCGTCTCGCGCACCGTCTTCCGGCCGCGCCCGAACGTCGACTCGGCGCTCGTCGCCTTCCGCCGCGTTGCGCTGCCGCCGGACTTCGCGGAGGTGAAGCGCGTCGTCGGCGCCGCGTTCGCGCACCGGCGCAAGACGCTGCCGAACTCGCTCGAGCTCGCGGGCCTCGCCTCACGCGACCGCGGCGTCGCGGCGCTCGCGGCGATCGGCCGCGACGCCTCCGTTCGCGCCGAGGCGCTCGCGCCGTCGGAGTTCGTCGCGCTCACGCAGGCGCTCGCATGAGAGCGCCTGCGCCCGCGAAGGTCAACCTCGCGCTCGTCGTCGGACCTGCGCGCGAGGACGGCAAGCACGAACTGCTCACCGTCTACCAGCGGCTCGCGATCGGCGACCGGATCGACCTCGTGGAGGCCGATGCACTTCGCGTCGACGGCTTCGCGGGCGACACGCTCGTGCGCGGCGCGCTCGAGGCTCTCGCGGCGCGCGCCGGCGTCGAGCCGCGCTGGCGCGTCCGGATCGACAAGCGTCTGCCCGTCGCCGCCGGGATCGGGGGCGGCAGCTCCGACGCCGCGACCGCGCTTCGCCTCGCGAACGCGACACTCGCCGATCCGCTGCCTCCCGGGCAGCTGCACGACGTCGCAGCGGCGCTCGGCGCCGACGTCCCGTTCTTCCTCGCCGACGGGCCGCAGCTCGGCTCGGGCGACGGCTCGACGCTCGCGCCGCTCGACCTGCCGCAGGACTTCTGGGTGCTGCTCGTGCTCCGGCGCGGCGCGCAGAAGCAGTCGACGCGCGACGTCTACGCCGCGTTCGACGCGCGTACAGGCGCGGCCGGCTGGGAGGAGCGCAGCGCGGCGCTCCTCGAAGGGCTGCAGCGGGTGCGCCGCCCGCGCGACCTCGCCGCGCTGCCGCCGAACGACCTTGTCTCCTCGCCGCTCGCGGACGAGCTCGTCCGCCTCGGCGCGTTTCGCGCCGACGTGACCGGCGCCGGCCCCGCGGTCTACGGGCTCTTCCACCACAAGCGGGCGGCGGAGGCCGCGGAGCGCGCGCTGAAGCGCGCCGGGCAGAGCTGGCTCACGGCTCCAGCGTGGTACGGTTGATTCGTGCTCAGCGACTCGCCGCATGCCCTGGAGCGCGGCCCCGGACGCTGGCTGCAGACGCGCCGGATCCGGCTCGCGGCCTGGATCGCCGCGGCCGAGGGCGTCGTCGTGCTCGTCACGCACGACATCACGAGGTGGACCGTGATCGCGCTCGCGGCGGTCGGCGTGATCGCGTGGCTCGCGGGCCGGGAGAGCGGGTCGCGCACGGTGCGCCAGGTGCTCTGGATCTTCGCCGCGTCGCAGCTCCTCGCCGTGATCCTCGTGATTCTCGCCTGGATCGTGACGTGGGCGATCATCCTCGCGGTCGTCGTGCTCGCGATTGCCGGCCTCGCCTACCTCTTCGTCGACCGCCGTTAGTGCCCCTTCAGCAAATGTCCTCCGGCTTCTGGAACGCGATCACGCGGCGCGCTGCCGCGTCCTCGGTCGCGCCCGTAGCCACAGCTACGAGCGCTCCCTGCGTCCTTGCATCGCTTGGTGCTCGCGCCCCAGAAGCTCGGCAACATTCACTGAAGGGGCACTAGACTGAGCAGGCCCTCGATGGGGCGTGGCCAAGTGGTAAGGCAACGGGTTTTGGTCCCGTGATCCCAGGTTCGAATCCTGGCGCCCCAGCCATTCTCATCCCTTGGAGGCCGAGTCAAAATGACGCCTGTGTCGTCCGGCCGCGCTGGGCGGCGCGATTCGGCGTCCTCGGTCGCGCCCGTAGCTAAAGCTACGAGCGCTCCCTGCGTCCTTGCCTCGCACTCGCCCATCACGACCAGCCGACGAGGATCATTCTGACTCGACCTCCTGACATGGCGAACGATCTCGCAGCAGTCGTGATGGCCGGCGGTCTCGGCACGCGCATGAAGAGCGCGACGCCGAAGCACCTGCACGCCCTCCTCGGCCGGCGGATGGCCGACTGGGTCGTGCACGCCGCGCGCGAGGCCGGCGTCGAGCGCATCGTCGTCGTCGCCTCGCCCGACAGCGCAGATTCCTTCGACGGCGTCGAGGTGGCCGTGCAGCGGGAGCCGCTCGGAACCGGCGACGCGGTGCGCTCCGCGCGCGAGGCGCTCGCCGGCGCGACCGGCGACGTGCTCGTGCTCAACGGCGACGTGCCGGCTCTGACCGCGTCGCTCGTCCGCGCGCTCGTCGACACGCACCGGCGCGAAGGCGCCGCCGGCACGGTGCTCTCGTTCGAGCCGCGGGACGTGCGCCGGTACGGGAGGATCGTGCGCGACGGCAGCGGCCGGCTCGCCCGCATCGTCGAGGCCGGCGACGCCGCGCCGGAGGAGCTCGCGCTCGGCGAGGTGAACTCCGGCATCTACGTCTTCCGCGCTGAGAAGCTCTGGCCCGTGCTGGAGCGGCTCGAGCCGCACAACGCGCAGGGGGAGCTCTACGTCACCGACACGCTCGGGCTGCTCGTCGGCGACGGCGACCCGGTTGCCGTGCATGTTGCGCCGGACCCGTTCGAGGTCGAGGGGATCAACACGCGCATCGAGCTCGCCGCCGTCGCAGCCGTGCTGCGTGACCGCATCAACGAGGCGCACATGCTCGCCGGTGTGACGATCGTCGACCCCGCCACGACCTGGATCGACGCGGGCATCGAGATCGAGCCGGACGTCACGATCCACCCGTTCAGCGTCCTCCGCGGCCCGATCAGAATCGCATCCGGCGCCGAAATCGGCCCCTTCGCCTACCTGCGACCGGGCACCGAGCTCGGGGAGGGGGTCAAGATCGGCACCTTCGTCGAGGTCAAGAACACGCGGGTCGGGGCGCGGACGAAGATCCCACACCTCTCCTACATCGGCGACGCCGAGGTCGGCGAGGACACGAATATCGCCGCCGGGAACATCACGGCCAACTTCAAGCACGAGGCCGGGAAACCCAAGGCAAAGACCCGGATCGGCCGCAACGTCAGAACCGGTGTCGACAATACGTTCAATGCTCCTGTCGACATTGGCGACGATGCTTGGATTGCGCCGGGTGCCGTCATCACCGATGATGTCCCCCCGGGGTCGTTTGCCGGCTTCGCCCCTCGCCAGACGACGAAGGAAGGTTGGGTCTACGACAAGCATGGAAAGCCTGACCGCTGAGCTCGTCCTGCCGGGGCTCGAAAGAGCCGTCGTGACGGAGCCGACCCAGGTGCACTGGATCGAGCGGGCGCCGCAGAAGCGCCTGATGGTCGTGTCCGGCCGCTCGCACCCGGAGCTGGCGGAGAAGATCGTCGGCAAGCTCGGCTGCGAGCTCGGGCAGATCGAGCTGGAGACGTTCGCGGACGGCGAGACCTACGTTCGCTTCAGCGAGTCGGTCCGCGGCGCCGACATGTTCATCGTCCAGACCGCCGCCAAGCCTGTCGACCAGAACCTCGTCGAGCTGCTGATCATCGCGAACGCGGCGAAGCTCGCCTCGGCGAAGCGGATCACCGCTGTGATCCCGTGGTTCTTCTACGCGCGTCAGGACAAGAAGTCGCGGCCGCGCGAGCCGATCACCGCGAAGCTCGTCGCCGACATGCTGCAGGTGGCAGGCGTCGATCGCATGCTGACGATGGACCTGCACGCGGGACAGGTTCAGGGCTTCTTCAACATCCCCGTCGACCACATGACGTCGGTGCCGATGTTCGCGCAGCACATCCGCGACCTGCTCGGCCCGGACGAGGAGCGCGTCGCGGTCGCGCCGGACACGGGCCGCGCGAAGCTCGCCGGCAAGTTCGCCGAGATGATCGGCGGCGACCTTGTCGTGCTGAACAAGGACCGGCCGGCGCACAACGAGGCGCGGGTCACGGCGGTGATCGGCGAGGTCGACGGTAAGGTCGCCGTGATGACCGACGACATCATCGACACGGGCGGGACGCTCTGCGCCGGCGCCGCGGCGCTGAAGGAGGCGGGCGCGAAGCGCGTCATCGCTTGCGGCACGCATGCGCTCTTCAACGGGCCGGCGCTCGAGCGGATCCAGAACAGCGTGCTCGACCGCGTGATCGTCACCGACACGGTGCCGGTCGATCCGCTGACGAAGCCGGACAACGTCGACATCCTGTCGATCTCCGGCATCCTCGCCGAGACGATCCAGAACGTCTTTGCGGACGACTCGGTGTCGGCGATCTTCGCGGGCGAGAACCAGCTCTTCTGATGAGAACGGCTCAACCAGGCGGTTGGGCCGTTCTTTCTACCGCGACTTTCTACTGATCGCGATCCGGCGCTCATCGTTCTTCTTCACCGGCAGGCTGGAGCCTGGCGAACTCGCGAACTTCAACATTCAAAACCTGCAGCTCCGCGACCAGAAGGCGATCCTTGAAGTGTTGGGCCACCTAACCACCGACCGATACCCAGAAAAACGCGCAGGCTCCCGCGGCGGCGGCGGCGGCGCTGCAGCCACTGGCCGCGGCCGCCACGTCCCGCCCCTCGAGCTTGAGCCCTTCTCGGAGGACTGGCTCGTCTGGTACGACGACCGCCGTCTCTGCTCCTACATCGACATGCTCAACTGCAACGGCGCCTTCCACGGCATCATGCCGCCCCTCGAGCGGCGCGCGCGCGAGCGCGCGGCCCCTGGGCCGAGCAGCATTCGTCTCCTCTCGTAGGAGCACGATGGGTGTTCCCGGAGCCTGTGGGCGCTCCATCGGCGAAAGCGCTGAAGGCCAGTCAGTGGCCATCCGGATGCAGGTGCGCACGCGGCGGGCGAACATCGGGCGATGCGGAACGGCTCCGTGACCGTTGGCCTGATCGTCGGTAACCGCGGCTTCTTTCCGGGTGAGCTCTGCGACCGGGGCCGGGCCGAGATGCTCGAGGTGCTCGGGGCGCATGGGCTCGAGGTCGTCGCGCTGGGGCCGGAGGACACGAAGTTCGGCTCCGTGGAGTCGCTGGACGACGCGGCACGATGCGCGGCCCTCTTCCACGAGCACGCCGGCGAGATCGACGGCATCGTCGTCACCCTTCCGAACTTCGGCGACGAGCGCGCCGTCGCCAACGCGATCCGCGGCTCGCGGCTCGACGTCCCTGTGCTTGTGCACGCCTTCCCCGACGAGGCGGGCAAGCTCCAGGTAACGCACCGCCGCGACAGCTTCTGCGGGAAGCTCTCCGTCTGCAACAACCTGACCCAGTACGGAATCCCGTTCTCGCTGACGGCGCTGCACACGTGCGGGCCCCGCTCGCCGGAGTTCGCGGCCGACCTCGACCGCTTTGCCCGCGTCAGCCGGGTCGTCCGGGCCGTGCGGCGGATGCGCGTCGGAGCGATCGGTGCCCGCCCGGCGAATTTCACCACTGTGCGCTACAGCGAGAAGCTGCTCGAGCAGGCGGGGATCTCGGTCGTCACGCTCGACCTCTCCGAGGTGCTGGGACGGATCGAGCGCCTGCCGGACGGCGCTCCGGCGGTGCGGGGCAAGCGCGAGGCGATCGCCGCCTACACGACGACTGCCGGCGTTCCCGAGGCGGCGCTGCTGAAGATGGCGAAGCTCGGCGCCGTTGTCGACGACTGGATGGATGAGGAGCGGCTCGATGGGTCGGCGATCCAGTGCTGGACGGCCCTGCAGGAGTTCTTCGGCGTCGTCCCGTGCACCGTCATGAGCATGATGAGCGAGGGGTTGCGCCCGAGCGCCTGCGAGGTCGACGTCACCGGGGTCGTCTCGATGCTGATCCTCCAGGCGGCCTCCGGGACGCCGAGCGCGATCCTCGACTGGAACAACAACGTCGGCGACGAGCCGGACAAGGCCGTCGTCTTCCACTGCAGCAACCTGCCGAGGCACTTCCTCGAGACGATCACCATGAACTTCCAGGAGATCCTCGCGGGGACGGTCGGCAAGGAGCGCACGTACGGCACCCTCTACGGCCGCATCAAGGCCGAGCCGGCGACGTACCTGCGCGTGAGCACCGACGACGCGTCGGGCCGGATCAAGGCGTACGCCGGCGAAGGGCGGTTCACCGACGACCGGGTCGACACCTTCGGCGGCTACGGGGTCGTCGCGGTGCCGCACCTGCAGGAGCTCCTCCAGTTCATCTGCCGCAACGGCTTCGAGCATCATGTCGTCATGAGCCTGTCCCAGACCGCGGCTGCCGTGTGCGAGGCGCTCGAGACCTACCTGGGCTGGGACGTCCACCTTCACGAGTAGGAGACCGATGCTGACGCAGGCCGAGCAGGACGCAGCCAGGAAGCGGGCGGCCGCGGTGCTGGCCGAGGCCGGGATCGCGCTGACGGCGCCCGAGCTCGACGCGATCGAGGTCGCCGACTTCGGCCTCTCCCGTCTCGACGAGACGGGGCTCGAGGTCGTCGTGTACGTGAACACCGAGCGGGTCTGCGCGAAGGAGCTCGTGCTCTTCCCGCGGCAGCTGTGCCCGGAGCACCGGCATCCGCCCTTCGGGGGGACGCCCGGCAAGGAGGAGACGTTCCGCTGCCGCACAGGGGTCGTCTACCTCTACACGGAGGGAGAGCCGTCGCCGCAGCCGGCCGCGCGCCTGCCGCAGGACGGCGTCTTCACCGTCTGGCACGAGATCGTGCTCCGGCTCGGCGATCAGCACACGATCGCCCCCGACACGCTCCACTGGTTCCAGGCGGGCGACGAGGGCGCGGTCGTCTCCCGGCCTGCTACGTCCCCGGGATCCCGGGCAGCTGCAGCTGCCCGACGCGCAGGGCGGCGCCCTGCCAACGAGCGTGTCGGCGGCGCAGCCCGGCAAGGGGACCGCCGCGAAGGTGGTGCTCCAGCCGAGGGCCTCCGCCGCGGCGGACGCCCGCTTCTCGCCCGACGTGCCGGGTACGGGGGAGCCGCAGACGTCGCAGTGGGAGCCGACGGCCCACCAGCTGCGGGTCACCGCCGGCGGCAGCAGCCTCAGCGTGCCCGTGAGCCCGCCGACCCCGGTCTGCGAGCATGGCGCCCTCAGCATGTCGTTGCTCGCCGCGGCCTAGCGACGAGCGCCCGAGGAGGCCGGCGATGACCTACGTCGCCGCTGCCGGCCGCTACGACCGGATGCCGTACAACCGCTGCGGCGCGAGCGGGCTGAAGCTTCCCGCCGTCTCGCTCGGGCTCTGGCACAACTTCGGGCACGACCGGCCGCCCGAGACGAGCCGCGCGATCGTGCGGCGCGCTTTCGACCTCGGGATCACGCACTTCGACCTCGCGAACAACTACGGGCCCCCGTACGGCTCGGCGGAGGAGAACTTCGGACGGCTGCTCCGTCAGGATCTGCACCCGTACCGCGACGAGCTCGTGATCTCGTCGAAGGCCGGCTACGACATGTGGCCCGGCCCGTACGGGGAGTGGGGGTCACGGAAGTACCTGCTCGCGAGCCTCGATCAGAGCCTGCAGCGGCTCGGGCTCGACTACGTCGACATCTTCTACTCGCATCGCTTCGATCCGGAGACGCCGCTCGAGGAGACGATGGGCGCGCTCGACGCCGCCGTGCGGCAGGGCAAGGCGCTCTACGCGGGCATCTCCTCGTACTCGCCGGCGAAGACGCGCGAGGCGGCGGCGATCCTCGACGCGCTCGGCACGCCGCTGCTCATCCACCAGCCGTCGTATTCGATGTTCAACCGCTGGGTCGAGGACGGTCTGCTGGACGTCCTCGGCGAGCTCGGAGTCGGCTGCATCGCCTTCTCGCCGCTCGCGCAGGGAATGCTGTCCGACCGGTATCTCGACGGCATCCCGAGCGACTCGCGCGCGGCGCGCAACACCTCGCTGGCGCCCGAGCTGATCACCGAGGAGGCGCTCGCCCGCATCCGGGCGCTGAACGAGATCGCGCGCACGCGCGGGCAGACGCTCGCGCAGCTGGCGCTCGCGTGGACGCTGCGCGATCCGCGCGTGACGTCGACGCTCGTCGGCGCGAGCAGCGTCGCGCAGCTCGAGGCCAACGTCGGGGCGCTCGAGCGCCTCGCGTTCACGCCTGAGGAGCTCGCCGAGATCGACCGGTACGCCGTCGACGGCGGCCTCAATCTCTGGGCCGCGTCGAGCCGCGTCTGAGCGGGAAGACGCTCTGGTACGGTGGGCTGATGGATCCTGAACGCGCACGCGAGCTCCTCGCCGCGGAGCGCACCCGCCTCGAACGGGCGCTGTCCCGTTTCGAGCACGTCGACGACGGGGAGGAGGCGGGCGAGCACGACCCCGCGAACCTCACCTCCGACCTTTACGAGGACGAGCTCCAGGAAGGCCACGCTGAGGACCTGCGCGAAGAGCTCGCCGCCGTCGAGCGTGCCGAAGCGCGCCTCGCCGCGGGGACGTACGGTCTCTCGATCGTCAGCGGCCTGCCCATCCCGGACGAGCGGCTCGAGGCCGTGCCGACCGCCGAGCGGACGGTCGAGGAAGAGCGCGCGCTCGGCTGATCCGGCCTCAGCCGGTGAGGGCCGGCACGCCCCGCACGATGCAGAAGCCCTCGCTCGCGGACGTTTGGTTCGACGACCAGGTGGCCGGGTTCGAGTCCTGACAGGTGTAGGCGCCGTCGATCACCGACGGCGGCGACTGCGGAACGTCGACGAACCAGTTGACGTTCCGGCGGCGCCTTGGCGCGACGAGATCCAGCTCAATCGAACCCACGGGGGCGCGAACCCACAACGATTTTCAAGTCGGCGTGGTCTCGGCGCAGTTGGCTGCGGAAGCGGGGTTTCGGCTCCGCTTCTGCCCGCTCAAGTGCGATGAGGTGCGCTCAAGTCGGTACCAAGTTCGGTACCAAGAAGCGCGCCGTTGTGGTTCTGGCGCAGGCGGCGGTAGTGTCGCCACGTGCAGCTTCACCCCCTTACTGTCCCTTGCGGCGAGCCCGGGACGGATACCGCCCGGCGCTTCTCGACCAGCGCGCCGCAACCCACCAAGCCGGCACCCGAGCGCGTGCGAGCCCTCTCTAAATGACATACCGTAAAGGCATCAAGGACAAGAGAGGTGGCGTCGTGAGCATCATCCTCATCTTCGGAGTGATCTGTGTAGGTCTCGGCTGGTTCATCGGCTCCAGCAAGGGCCGAGGGATGCTCGCTTTGAGGCCACGACGCTGGAGTGTCGGCGTGCTTGGGGCGGCCGCAGCGTTACTTGCAGTGTGTGCACCGTTGGCCGGGTCGGCTACGGGACAGAACGCAACGGCGCGAGCTTCGGTGTCGGCAACCAGTTGCTCGCAGTGGAACGTTGCCGGCACATGGCGGGTCCTGCAGCGCGCTTCTGCCACTACGCCCGTGTTTCACATCACGTTTCGCTTTGCTCAGTCGGGAAAGACCGTCACCGGCCAAGGAATCCTCACCGCAGCGGAAGCGCGCGCTTCGGGTTACTCCGGGACGACGGGAACACTCACCGGAACCTTGTCCGGTAGCCGCCTCAACGTGGTCGTCACGTGGCCACGGTTGACCAACGGCACCGTGGTGAAGGGCAGGTACGTGGGCAGGGTCGCAGCCAACGCAATTACGGCCGGCCAGGCGTGGCCGCTCGCTCAGCCATCGGTCAAGGTAACCTGGACGGCGAGCGGTCGGGCGCGCTGCGTCCGTCACTAAAGCGCGCCGTCCCCTCTGTCTCTCGATCTGTGACGGTCGAGTAGGCGAGCTCGACATCGAGGCCGGCGCTCGTGTCGAGCGTCACGCGGAGCGTGTTGCGGTTGAAGTACGCCGACGCGTCCGGGCGCCAGGTGATGGAGACGCTCGGACCGGCCAAGACGAAGCAGCAGCCCGGCGGCGTGACGCGGCGTGTCGCCGAGCGCGAGCTCCGTGATCGACTCTCTAAGGTCGACCGCGGCTGGCGCCGGCCGAAGCCGCTGACGTTCGCCGACTACTCGCGCTGCTGGCTCGACGAGGGCGAGCGCAAGCTCCGGTGGAAGATCAACACGGTGAAGGCGTACGAGACCGTCGTCGCCCGCCTGGTCGAGCACTTCGGGCCGATGCAGCTCGGAACGATCCGGCCCCGTCACGTGGCGGACTACGTCAACGAGCGGGTGAAGTCGTTCGAGCCGGCGACGGTCAATCGCGACGTCTCGATCCTGCATTTCATCCTCAAGACGGCGAAGCGGCAGGAGCTTGTCGAGTCGAACGCCGCCGAGGGTGCAGAGCGGCCGAAGGTCCGGCAGCGCAAGTGGCGGATCCTGAAGCCGGTCGAGGTCGGGCTCGTTGCCCGAGCGTTCGAGGACGCGCAGGCGAAAGCCGTGTTCCTCACGCTCGTGCTGACGGGGCTTCGTCGTTCGGAGCTGCTGTCGCTCCGCTGGCGCGATGTCGACCTGGTCGAGAATGTGCTCCACGTCGTCGACTCGAAGTCCGAGGACGGTGTCCGCTCGATCGCGATCCCACCGATGCTCGCCGAGGAGCTCTGGCAACAGCGGCGCAGGTCGTTATTCAACGGTGACGGCGAGCTCGTGTTTTCCCATCCGGAGCGAGGGACGACCTATAGCGCCGATACGTTCAGGGACGCGCTCGATGCCGCCCTCGCGGCCGCGAAGGTCGACGCGCACGTGCGGCCGTTCCACGATCTGCGTCACACGGCGATCACGAACGATGCCGCGTCGGGTGCGAGCCCGATCGCGGTGATGACGAAGGCCGGCCACGCTGACATGCGAACGACAAAGCGCTACCTGCACCTCGCCGGCGTCGTTTTCCGTGAGGAGGCCGAGCGGCTCGAGCAGCGGCTGCTCGGCGGAACTTCTACCGGATCTTCTACCGACCTAAGCGCGCTTGAGCGCATCGAGCGGGACCCGGTTGCACGTAACCGTGCGGGTTCCGCGGCTGTCGCGTAGGCGTCACACGATCCAGCTCTTCTAAGCGGCCGAGGCGCCGCGCAGGCGCTCGCGCGCGTACGCGATGATCGCCGAGACGGCGATCGAGACGATGCCGCCCGTCAGTCCGATCGCGATCTCGAAGTCGGCGACGTTCCAGACGTCGCGCGACATCGAGTACATGTGGATGAAGTCCGGCACACCGCGCGACCAGATGAACCGCGAGAGGCCGTTGCCGATCACCCCGCCGACGAGCAGGCCGGCGCCCAGCCACGCGCCCCAGAGCCTGCCGATCCCGCGCCGCTGCGCGACGGCTGAGGCGAAGCCGGTGAAAGCCAGCGCGACGATCGACATGACGATGCGGCGCGGGAAGTCGCCCGCGTGGGTGTTGTTGTACGCGACGAGGCCGAGGCCGCCCTGGCTGACCGCGTAGGTCTTGCTCACGAGGTCGACGCTGAGCGCAAGCAGGAGCACGGCCCCGCCTGTTGCGGCAGCGCGATCGAGGCCGAGCCGATGAGCGTACCGCGAGAGCATCTCTCCAGGAGATCGGCTCTCGCCTCGCCGCCCTTGAGCGTTGCGCTCTCGGCAGCCTGCGGCATACTGGGTGTGTGAGGTGCGCCGGGGTCGCCGTTTTCGCGGCCGTCGCAGCTGCCGTTGCGGCGTCCGCGTCTGCTGCGCCGCCTCCGCCGCTGCTCGGGATCAAGGGAGACCCGGGGCGGTTCCAGACGCTGACCGGGCAGGACTCTCAGGTCCGTCACGTGATCGTCGGCTGGGGCCAGGGCGCGACCTGGGGTGCGCACTTCGTTGACCTCTTCCAGCAACTCGGCGGGATCCCGATGATCGGACTCGCGACCGGTGACCGCGGCGGCCACGAGGCGATCACGCCGCAGCAGATCGCGCAGGGCAAAGGCGATGCGTACCTTGTCGCGCTCAACAACGCGATCAACCAGTTCGGCCAGGAGATCATCATCCGCCCGTTCGGCGAGATGAACGGTTACTGGAACACATACTGCGCGTACACGAAGTCCGGCGCGGTCAAGCCCGGCCACCAGACGAGCTGGTTCCGGAAGGCGTTCGCGCGCGTGTACCTGATCGTGCACGGCGGAGCGGTCTCGGGCATCGACGCGAAGCTGAAGTCGCTCGGCCTGCCCCCGCTCGCAGGCGGCGCCCTTCCCGCGAACCCCGCGCCGGCGACGCGCGTCGTCTGGAATCCGCAGGGCTTCGGAGATCCCGACATTCCCGGTAACTCGGCGCAGGCGTACTACCCGGGCGACCAGTACGTCGACCTCGTCGGCGACGACCTCTACGACATCAAGGGCAAGGCGGAGTGGGGCGCGGCCGAGGCGCTCTACAAGGCGCACAAGAGCAGGCCGTTCTCGTTCCCGGAGTGGGGCCTGTGGGGGATCGACGACCCGGTGTTCGTCAAGAAGATGGGCGCCTTCGTGCGCTCGCACAGGCGCACGGTGATGCTCGCCTACTTCGAGAGCGTCGCCGGCTCGATCTTCGATCTCCAGACGAAGCCGAAGAGCCGCGCCGCGTACCGGAGCTACATCACGACATTGGGTTGAAGTGCTGCGCACTTCAACCCAGGCTGGTTTCGGCTTCGCGGAGCGGACGCCGGCGGCGACGAGCGGCGGTCTATGGCCGCAACCAGGTTGCTGTAGAGCGACGTCCCTCGACGGGCGTCCTCAACCTGGTTGCAGCCGTCGGCTCAGTTCGCAGCCGAGGCGAGGCGGTGTTCGACGAGGCGCTCCGCGGCGGCCGACGGCGTGATCGCCCCGGCGTCCGCATCGCGGTAGAGCTCGCGCAGCGTGGCGCCGATTCCGGCGAGATTGCGCTCGAGCTCGTCCTCGCCCCAGCCGAACTCCTCGAGCCCGAGCAGCTGGATGACACCGCCGGCGTTGATCACGTAGTCGGGCGCGTAGAGGATCCCCGCGTCGTGGAGCCGCTCCGCGTCGGTGGGCTCGGCGAGCTGGTTGTTCGCGGAGCCGGCGACGATCCGGCAGCGGAGGCGGGGGATCGACCCGGCGGCGAGGACTCCGCCGACGGCGCAGGGCGAGAAGACGTCGCATTCGGTGGCGAGCGCATCGGCGGCGGGCACCACCGGTCCGGCGACTTCGGCGGCGACGGCTGCGGCGAGCTCCGTGTCGACGTCCGCGACGAGCACGTCGGCGCCGTCCTGCGCGAGCGCGCGGGCAAGATCACGGCCGACGGCACCGACGCCCTGCACGAGCACGCTGCGCCCGGCGAGCTCGGGTGAGCCGAAGACGTGCTCGACGCTCGCGCGGATCCCGTGCAGCACGCCGCGGGCGGTGCCGCGGCCGCTGTCGCCGCCGCCGTTCGTCGTTCCGTACACCCACGGGCACCGCTCCGCGACGACGTCGAGATCGGCAGGCGAGACGTTCATGTCGCCCGCCGTGCGGAACGTGCCGCCGAGCGACGTCACGAGCTCGGCGTAGCGGAGCAGCAGCGCCCGCCGCGCCTCGCCCTTCGGCAGCGCGGGCACCGCGAGCACGGCCTTGCCGCCGCCGCGCGCCACCCCGGCGGCGGCCATCTTCTGCGTCATCGCCTGCGACAGGCGCATGGCGTCCGCGAGCCCGTCCCCCGGCTCGGGGTAGACGCGCATCCTCGTGCCGCCGCCCGCCGGGCCGAGCACGGTGGAGTGGACGCAGACGAACATCCAGGCGCCGCTCGGAGAGTCGAAGCGGATCACCGCCTCCTCGCCGTCCCAGCCCCGGAGTAGCTCCTCGAACACGCCTCCGACGATACTCACCCCGACGCGCCTCAGACAACTCGCCAACGCTGGGAGCCGGCGGTTCCCAGCGTTAGCTACAGTTGGCCGCCGAAATGGCAGGAGAGCGGACGAAGCTGATCGTGAGCGCGCGCGAGAGCACGGGGTCGCGCGAGACGCGCCGCCTGCGCGCGCAGGGACTCATTCCGGGCGTGCTCTACGGGCGCGGTGAGCCGGTCGCATTCTCCGTGCCGGAGCGGGAGCTGCGCCACGCGCTCACGGGCGCAGCGGGCCTCCACTCGATCCTCGACGTCGAGATCGTCGGCAGCGGCGGCACGCACGCGTCGATCCTCAAGGAGTACCAGGTGGACGCGGTGCGCGGCGGCGTCACGCACGTCGACCTGCAGGAGGTCCGCCTCGACCAGACCATCAACGCGTCGGTCGCTGTGCACCTGCTCGGCGCCGAAGAGGCGCCGGGCGTGCGCGAGGGCGGCGTGCTCGCGCAGCCGCTGCGCGAGCTCAGCGTCGAGGCGCTGCCGCTCGAGGTGCCGGAGCACTTCGACCTCGACGTCTCGGAGCTGTCGATCGGCGACGTGCTCCGCGTCTCGGACCTCCGGATTCCCGAAGGCGTGACGGTGCTCGACGACCCGGAGACCGTGGTCGCCACGGTCGCCGCGCCGTCGCGCGTCGTCGAGGTCGAGGAGGCCGCCGAGGGCGTCGAGGGCGAGGGCGAACCGGCCGAGGGCGAGGCTGCCGAGGGCGAGGCCGAAGCCGGCGGCGACGCCGAGGCGTAGTGCGGCTCTGGCCGCGCCGTCAGGGCTCCTCGCTCGACCTGCTCGTCGTCGGGCTCGGCAATCCCGGCCGCGAGTACGCGCGTAATCGCCACAACGTCGGCTACCTCGTCGTCGACGAGCTCGCACGGCGCCACGACGGCACGTGGCGCTCGAAGTTCTCGGGACAGCTAGCCGAGATCCGGCTCGACGGGCACAAGGTCGCGCTGCTCAAGCCGGAGACCTACATGAACGAGTCGGGCCGCTCCGTGGGCGCGGCGGCGCGCTTCTTCAAGGTCGACCCGGACGCCGTGCTCGTCGTCCACGACGACGGCGACCTCGAGCTGGGACGGCTGCAGGTGCGCCTCGGCGGCGGGCTCGCCGGCCACAACGGCCTGCGCTCGCTCGCTCAGCACCTGAAGACACCGGACTTCCTCAGGCTCCGCGTCGGCGTCGGCCGGCCGGAGCGCGGCGACCCGCGCCCGCTCGCCGACTGGGTGCTCTCCGACTTCGAGCCGCACGAGGACGCGGAAGCGCTGATCGCACGCGCCGCCGACGCCGTCGAGACGCTCGATGCCGAGGGCGTCGAGCGCACCCAGGCCGCGGTCAACCGCCGCTGAGGGCACGCCCCGCCGAGCCGCAAAGGGAGTGGGCGCTGCGGCGCGCGCACTCCACGCGGTTCAGCTCCGGTGAACGCCTATGCGCAGACCTGGTAGGCGAGAACCACTGCGCTGTTCACCGGGTCCAGGTCGAGCTTGTACGGCACGCCCTTCTTGTCCGGGATGGGAGTCGTGTAGCTCGGACCGGCTTCGTGCTCCTTTCGGGCATCGACGAACAGAACGCGGCAAGCGTCGAGCACGGGCCTCAAGAAGCGCTTAAGCCGCGCTAAACCCGGCGAGAAGCGCTCGCGTGCGGAGCCGGCGGAAGGCGCGCCGGTACGATGACTCTCCGCGGAACCCGCCGGTTCCGCCCTTCGTCATGGACCGTCCCGTCTTACACGCCTTCGTCCGCGAGCTCGCGGAGCACGAGCGCCTTGCGCAGCTCGCCGAGACGCTGCCGACGCGTGCCAGGGTGAGCGAGGCGGCGCTGCCGCTCGTGCTCGCGGCGCTGCACGAGCGCCTCGAACGGTCGCTCGTCTGCCTGCTGGCGGAGGACGCCGACGCGCGCGACACCGCCGACGCGGCGGCGTGGTTCCTCGGTGAGGCAAGGGTCGGCTTCCTGCCGAGCCGCGGCGTCCGCTGGGAGTCCGGGCTCGAGCCGCCGCCGCACCTCGTCGGCGAACGAGCCCGCGCGCTCGACGTGCTCGCCCGCGGCGGGCTCGTCTGCGCGTCCGCGACGGCGCTCGCGGAGCTGCTGCCGCCGCCGGCGGCGCGGCCCGAGCCGATCGAGCTCCGCGCCGGACTGGAGCTCGGCGTCGAGGGCCTCTCCGAGGGGCTCGCGCTCGCGGGGTACGAGCGCGTCGAGCGGGTCGACGACCGTGGGCAGTTCGCCGTGCGCGGGGGTCTCGTCGACATCTTCCCGACCACGGGCCGCGAGCCGCTCCGCGTCGAGTTCTTCGGCGACGAGATCGAGTCGATCCGCGCCTTTTCGTCCTTTACGCAGCGGGCGCTGCACCCGGTCGCGGAGGTGGTGCTCTATCCGGCCGTCGAGCGCCGCCTCGACCTCGTCGAGGAATGGCACGGGGAGGAGGGCGAGGTACGCCCGGCTCCCGCGGACCTCGTGCCGCCGCTCGAGCGCGCACCGGATCTCGTCTTCCAGCCGGACGACGTGCGCCGTGTCTGGGCGGAGGAGGGGCTGACGCCGGTCTCGCTCCAGGGCACGACGGAGCTCGACCCGTTCCCGCAGGGACAGCCGCTCGCCTTCGAGGCGCAACGGCCGGCGATCGCGGCCCGCGGCCTCGCCGAGGCGGAGAACGAGCTGCAGGCGCTCGTGCGCTCCGGCCAGCGCGTCGTGGTCGCTTTCCCGCACCGCGGCGAGGCGCTGCGCACGCAGAACATGCTGCGCAAGGTCGAGGCCCGCCTGCTCGAGCCCGGCGACGGGCTGCCCGCAGAGGCCGAGCTCCTGTTCACGATTGCGCCGGCGCGGCGCGGCTTCGTCTGGCGTGAGCTCGGGCTCGTGCTCCTGCCGGATCACCAGGTCTTCCGCCGCCGCGCTCCGCGGGAGCGGCGCCTCGGCGGCCGCGCGCTCCAGTCGTTCGCCGACCTGCGCACGGGCGACTACGTCGTCCACGAGGACCACGGCGTCGGCAAGCTGCTCGGCTTCGAGACGAAGGAGGTCGCGGGCGTCACGCGCGACTACCTCCTGCTCGCGTTCCGCGGCGACGATCGCGTCTACGTGCCGCACGAGCAGCTCGGGAAGGTGTCGCGCTACATCGGCGCCGACGCGAACCCGCCCGCGCTCTCGAAGCTCGGCGGCAAGGCGTGGCAGCTGCTCAAGTCGCGCGCGCGCGAATCGGTTCGGGAGCTCGCCTCCGAGCTGATCGCGCTCTACGCGCAGCGGCAGACGCGCGAAGGGTTCGCGTTCGACCTGAACCACGAGTGGCTCGAGCGGCTGGAGACCTCGTTCCCGTACCGCGAGACGGCGGACCAGGAGAACGCGATCGAGGCGGTGAAGGAGGACCTCGAGGCGCCGAGGCCGATGGACAGGCTCGTCTGCGGCGACGTCGGCTTCGGCAAGACGGAGGTCGCGGTGCGCGCCGCGTTCGCCGTCGCCGTCAACGGCAAGCAGGTGTTGATGCTCGCGCCGACGACGATCCTCGCGGAGCAGCACTGGAATACGTTCCGCGACCGGTTCCGCGACTTCCCCGTGACCGTCGAGATGGTCTCGCGCTTCCGCGCGCCGAAGGACGTCAAGCAGGTGCTCGCCGCGTTCTCCGAGGGGAAGGTCGACGTGTTGATCGGGACGCACCGCATCCTCAGCCGCGACGTGATCCCGAAGGAGCTCGGGCTCGTCGTGCTCGACGAGGAGCAGCGGTTCGGCGTGGGGCAGAAGGAGCTGCTGAAGGCGCTGCGCCTCGAGGTGGACGTGCTCACGCTGAGCGCGACCCCGATTCCGCGCACGCTGCACCTCTCGCTCGCGGGGATGCGCGACATCTCGATCATCGAGACGCCGCCCGAGGGCCGTCGCCCGATCCGCACGACCGTCGGCGAGTACGACGAGGAGACCGTCCTTCTCGCGCTCGCGCGCGAGAAGGATAGGGGCGGACAGAGCTTCTTCCTGCACAACCGCGTCGAATCGATCGAAGAGCGGGCCGAGCAACTCCGGCAGAGCTGTCCGGATCTCCGCTTCATCGTCGCGCACGGCCAGATGCGCGAGAAGGAGCTCGAGGAGAAGATGCACGCCTTCCTGCGCGGCGACGCGGACGTGCTCGTCTCGACGACGATCATCGAGTCCGGGATCGACATCCCGCAGGCGAACACGTTGATCGTCGAGCGCTCCGACACGCTCGGGCTCGCGCAGCTGTACCAGATCCGCGGCCGCGTCGGCCGTTCCGACGAAACCGCGTACGCGTACCTCTTCTATCCCGACGCGCGCGAGCTGACGAGCGAGGCGCGCGCCCGGCTCACCACCCTGGCCGACCACACCGAGCTCGGCGCCGGCTTCGCGATCGCGATGCGCGACCTCGAGATCCGCGGCGCCGGCGAGCTGCTCGGCGCCGAGCAGTCCGGCCACGTCGCCGCCGTCGGCTTCGAGCTCTACGTCGAGCTGCTAGACGAGGCGGTGGCGGAGCTCCAGGGCCAGCGCCGGGTCGCGGCGCGGCCGGTCCGGGTCGACGCCCGTATCGACGCGTACGTGCCGCAGCAGTACGTCTCGTCCGAGGCGCTCCGGATCGACATCCACCGCCGGCTCGCGCTCTCCGAGACGGAGGACGAGCTGCGCGAGCTCCAGGCCGCGCTCGAGGACCGCTACGGGCCGCTTCCGGAGCCGGTCGAGCACCTGTTCGCGATCCAGGAGGCGAAGATCAAGGTGGCGCGGCTCGGGGCCGACTACCTCGTCTTCCGCGGCGGCAAGGCGACCGTCGGCCGGCTCGTCCTCGGCTCCCAGGAGCTGAAAGAGCTCCGCGGACGCATCCACACGGCCGTCTACACCGTAGGGAACAGGGAAGTGAGCCTTCGCGGAGAAGACGGATTCCCCCAGGCGCTCCGCCTGGTCGATGCTATCTTGGAGGCTCGCCAGGCAGCGTGAGGCACAAGCACTCCACCGCTGTCCCGGTATTCCGCGTCACCGACCTCACTGGGATCACATGAGACTTATTCGCTTCTTGCCGCTGCTCCTTCTCGTCGTCGTGCTCGCCGCGGGCTGCGGCGGCGGGAAGAAGAGCGTTCCGGCCAACGCCGTCGCCCTCGTCGGCTCCGACACGATCACGAAGGCGCAGTTCAACGACCTGATGGCCGGCGCCGAGCGTAACTACAAGTCGCAGAAGAAGGCCTTCCCGAAGCCTGGGACCACGCAGTACAAGACGATCGAGGATCAGGCCGTGCAGTACCTCGTCCAGGAAGACGAGCTCGGCCAGAGGGCGAAGGAGCTTTCGATCTCGATCACGCCGAAAGAGGTCCAGACCCGGCTGAAGCAGCTCAAGACCCAGTACTTCGGCGGCAGCGAGACGAAGTACAAGGCGCAGCTGAAGGCGCAGGGGTTGACGCAAGCGCAGATCGATCAGGACCTGTACGCGCAGATCCTCTCCGAGAAGCTCTACAACAAGGTCACCAAGGACGTGAAGGTCACCGACAGCGAGGTCAAGGCGTACTACCTCGCGCACAAGTCGACGTACGGGCAGGCTGCGAGCCGCGACGTGCGGCACATCCTCGTGAACAACAAGAAGCTGGCCGACCAGCTCGAGGTGCAGCTCAAGAACGGCGCCGATTTCGCCAAGCTCGCGAAGAAGTACTCGAAGGACCCGGGCTCGGCCGCGAAGGGCGGCAAGCTCACGATCTCCAAGGGTCAGACGGTGCCCGCCTTCGACAAGGAGGCGTTCGCGCTGAAGACGGGCGAGACGTCGCCGCCGGTGCACACGCAGTACGGGTGGCACATCATCCAGGCGCTCTCCGCGGTCAAGCCCGCGAAGCAGACTCCGCTCGCCAGCGTCAAGGCGTCGATTAGCCAGCAGCTGCTGCAGACGAAGAAGACGAACGTGATGACGAAGTGGGCCGACCAGCTGAAGAAGGACTTCGCGAAGAAGATCTCCTACGCGACGGGGTACGAGCCGGCGGCCACCGCAACCACTGCGACCACTGGCACCACCTCAACGAACGGCTGACATGGAGGGCCTCGAGCAGGCCCTCCTCGAGCTGCAGCTTCTGACGGAGCGGCTGCGTCGCGACTGCCCCTGGGACCGGGAGCAGACCACGCGCACGATCGTCCCGCACACGGTCGAGGAGGCCTACGAGGTGGCGGACGCCGCGCTCGCCGGCGACGACTCGAAGCTTCTCGACGAGCTCGGCGACCTGCTCTTCCAGGTCTTTTTCCTTGCGTTGACGCTTCAGGAAAAAGACTATGGGGATCTCGAACAAGTGGCCCGCGGCGTCCACGCGAAGCTCGTCCGCAGGCATCCGCACGTCTTCGGAGATGCTCAGGCCGATAGTGCGCACGCAGTGCGTGCGCACTGGGAGCGGATCAAGCGTGAACAGGAGGAGCGCGAGGGCGTCTTCCATCACGTGCCGGAGACGCTGCCGGCGCTGCTGTACGCGCGAAAGGTGCAACGGCGCGCGGCGGCGGTGAACTTCGAGTACGAGGGCGTCGACGGCGCCCTGGCCGATCTCGAGGACGAGCTGCGCGAGCTGAGGCACGAGGTCGCCGCCGACGGCGAGCCGGCGCCGGAGACCGAGCCGCACCGGCGGCAGGCCGAGGAGCTCGGCGACCTGCTGTTCGCCTGCGTGAACGTCGCGCGGCGGCTCAACGTCGACCCCGAGCTCGAGCTACGGTCTGCGGCGTACCGCTTCCGCAAGCGCGTGGAAATTGCTGAGGGTCTCGCGGCCGCCCGAGGTGAGAATTGGAGCGCCCTGCCGCTCGAGCGGCAGGATCATTACTTCGACCTCGCCAAGGAGACTTCCCGATGAGCCGTATCGCCGACGTCCGCGCCCGCCAGATCCTCGACTCGCGCGGCAACCCCACCGTCGAAGTGGATGTCGTCCTCAAGTCCGGCGCGCGCGGCCGCGCGGCCGTTCCGTCGGGCGCCTCGACGGGCGTCCACGAGGCGGTCGAGCTCCGCGACGGCGGCGACGCGTACGGCGGCAAGGCGGTGACCAAGGCGGTCGCCAACGCGGGCGGCGAGATCGCCGACGCGGTCCGCGGTCTGAAGGGGGACGAGCAGGAGGCGCTCGACGCGGCGCTGATCGAGCTCGACGGCACGCCGAACAAGGGCCGCCTCGGGGCGAACGCGATTCTCGGCGTCTCGCTCGCGACGGCGAAGGCCGCCGCGGTGGAGGCGGGACGCCCGCTCTACCGTTACCTCGGCGGCAAGGGTGCGAAGACGCTGCCCGTGCCGATGCTGAACGTGATCAACGGCGGCGTGCACGCCGCGAACTCGATCGATCTGCAGGAGTTCATGGTTGTGCCGGTCGGCGCGGACTCGTTCGCCGGCGCGTTGCAGATCGCCGCGGAGGTGTACCACGCGCTGCAGAAGGTGCTGAAGGAGCAGGGGCTCGCGACCGCGGTCGGTGACGAGGGCGGCTTCGCACCTGACCTGCCCTCGAGCGAGGCCGCGATCGAGGCGATCCTCGAGGCGGCCGAGCGGGCGGGGCACCGCGAGAACATCGCGCTCGCGCTCGACCCGGCCTCGAGCGAGTTCTTCTCCGACGGCGTCTACCGCTTCGAGGGCCGCGAGGCGCAGCCCGCCGAGCTGGCCGACTTCTACGCGGGCCTCGTCGAGCGCTTCCCGATCGTCTCGCTCGAGGACGGCAACGCCGAGGACGACTGGGACGGCTGGAAGCTCACGACCGAACGTCTCGGCGAGCGGATCCAGCTCGTCGGCGACGACATCTTCGTCACGAACCCCGAACGGCTGAAGCAGGGGATCGAGCGCGGCGTCGCCAACTCGATCCTGATCAAGGTGAACCAGATCGGCACGCTCACCGAGACGATCGAGGCGGTGCGGCTCGCGCACGAGAACGGCTACACCACCGTGATCTCCCACCGCTCGGGCGAGACGGAGGACGCGACGATCGCCGACCTCGCGGTCGCCCTCGGCATCGGGCAGATCAAGACCGGCGCTCCCGCGCGCTCGGAGCGGGTCGCCAAGTACAACCAGCTGCTCCGAATTGAAGAAGAGTTGGGCGGACGTGCCGCTTATCCCGGCTGGCAGGCGTTCCCGCGCGCCGGAAGATAACCGGGCGTAAATCCGCGACCAGGTCGCAGTGCGACCTGGTCGCTGCCGTCTGATCCACGGGTACCCTAGAAGCCGTGATCTCGACGCGCCGGACGAAGATCGTGGCGACGCTCGGTCCCTCGTCGGGGACGCCGGAGCAGCTGCGCGCCCTCGTCGCGGCCGGCATGGACGCGGCGCGGCTCAACCTCTCGCACGGCTCGCAGGAGGAGCACGGGGAGCGCGCCTGGTACGTCCGCGAGGTCGCGGCGGAGCTCGGCCGGCCGATCGCCGTGATCGCCGACCTGCAAGGGCCGAAGCTGCGCATCGGAGACCTCGACGAGCCGGTCCTCCTGCACACCGGTGACGAGGTGACGGTCTGCGCGGAGGAGTCGGCCTCCGGCAGCGAGCTCCCGGTCGCACCGGCCGTGATCGGCGAGGTCCTCGCGCCCGGGCACGACGTGCTGATCGACGACGGGCTCGTCCGCCTGCGCGTCGACGAGGTCGAGGACGGACGTGCGCGCTGCGCGGTCGTCGTCGGCGGCAAGGTGAGCGCGCACAAGGGCGTCAACCTCCCCGGCGTGCCGATCCCCATCCCGTCGCTGACGCGCAAGGACATTGCCGACCTCGAGTTCGCGCTCGGTGTCGGCGTCGACTTCGTCGCGCTCTCGTTCGTCCGCTCGCCGTCAGACGTGCGCGAGCTGCGGACGCTGATCGAGCAGGCGGGATCGCACGCACACGTGATCGCGAAGATCGAGAAGTCCGAGGCGATCGCCGTGCTCGACGACATCCTCGCCGAGGCGGACGCCGTGATGGTGGCGCGCGGCGACCTCGGGGTCGAGATCGGCCCGGCGCTCGTCCCGCTGCTGCAGAAGCGGATCATCCTGAAGGCGCTCGAACGCGGGAAGCCGGTGATCACGGCGACCCAGATGCTCGAGTCGATGGTCCACTCCGCCGAGCCGACGCGCGCCGAGGCGAGCGACGTCGCGAACGCGGTCCTCGACGGCACCTCCGCGCTGATGCTCTCGGAGGAAACGGCAGTCGGCGAGTACGCAGCCGAGGCGGTCGCGTACATGGACCGGATCGCGTGCGCGGTGGAGCCGAGCATGGGCTACCGGCACGAGCTGCCGGAGGCGAACAACAACCCGACGATCGGCGGCGCGATGTCGAACGCTGCCTGCGACCTCGCGGAGGCGCTGCGCGCGAGGGCGATCCTCGTGCCGACGTTCACCGGCCGCACCGCCTCGGCGGTCGCGCGCCTGCGGCCGCGACGTCCGATCGTTGCGCTGACGCACGTCGACTGGGCCGCCCGCCAGCTCGCACTCGAGTGGGGCGTGACGCCGCTCCTGATCCCCGAATGCGCGGACGTCGAGGAGCTGTGGAGCGTCTCGGTCGCCGCCGCGCGCGACTCGGGCCTCGTCAACACCGGCGACCGCGTCGTGATCACCGCCGGCACCGCGGTGAACATCCCCGGTTCCACGAACGTCATCAAGGTCGACATCGCTTAGGTGACGCGCGAGAACCTTCGGTTCTCGCGCGTGTCGAGGTGTGCTCCGCAGAGCGGCCGGCGGCCGAGCCGCCGGCCTCTTACGGCGCGGGGCGGTCGGGGTCGTGGCGCGGGCGGTGGTGGCCTTCGGCATCCCCGTCCGCGTGGATCCGGCTTCCGGCTAGACCCGCTGCGCGGGCTCTAGCCTCCAGTCTCTGTGCACCGTGCGCGCGAGCGGAGGATGCCGATGCCTTGCGGCGAAAACCGCCGCGATGCCCAGGAAACGGGGTCGAAGAGCTGCGCGCTCGATCGTGGTTCGCCGCTGGCTCGCGGTGGGGGCGCTCCTGCTCGTCGCGCTCCTCTACTACCGGCCGCTGAAGGCCTACGTCGACGCGCGCGGCGAGCTGAGCCAGCACCGCGCGGTCGTGCACCGGCTCCAGACGGAGAAGGCGACGCTCGAGCGCCGGCTCGGCGACTCCACCTCGCCGGCCACGCTGGCCCGCGAGGCGCGCGCCCTCGGGTACGTCCGCCCGGGCGAGCACCTGTTCATCGTCAAGGGCATCGAGCAGTGGCGGAAGCGGGAGCGCGCTAGCCTGGCGCCCCGTGGACACTGACGCCGACCGGGCCGTTGTCGCCTGCCAGATCGGCCGCGAGCCGCGCGCGTTCCAACGGGTCGCCCGCCGCTGCCCGTTCGGCCTGCCTGCGGTGACCGAGCAGAGCCCGTACGACCCTGACGGCGAGCCGTTCCCGACCACGTACTACCTCACCTGCCGGCATCTGGTCGCCGCCGTCTCGCGCCTCGAGGCGGCCGGCGGCGTCGAGCGCTGGACGGCCGCCGCCGCCGCAGAGCCGGAGCTGGCTGCGAGCCTCGCGCGCGCGGACGAGGAGCAGCGCCGGATCCGCCACGAGCTGGCGGCGGGGCAGACCGGCCGCGACGGCGGCGCCTCGCTCGACCTCGGCGTCGGCGGCGCAGGCCGGAGCGGCTCACTGAAGTGTCTCCACGCGCACGCCGCATTCGCGCTCGCGCGCCCGGGGTACGAGCTCGGCGAGCGCATCCTCGCCGAGGTCACGCCACTCTGGCCGGACCGGTGCTGCAGCGACCACAAGTAGAGTCGCCGGGATGTCCGACTCGCTCGTCCTGATCCGCCACGAATGGGAGGAGGGGAGCCGCCGCCTGGAGGCCGAGCGCGGCGACCGGCGCCGCTACGACCGCCTCGTCGGGCAGACGGAGGTCGTGCTGGACGAGCTGCGCAAGCGGGTCGGCCAGACCTACACGCTCGCCGAGCTCGCGACGGCTTACCGGGAGGCCGACCGCTGGGCGCGCCAGGCAGTCGAGGAGCACGCGCCGTCGCCCGGCTGGCCCCGCGATCTCGTACTCATCCTCGCCGCAGCCTTCAACGCCTACCAGCGCGGCGCCGTCGACTACCTGTCGTGATCCGCTGGCTGCTCGCCATCCTCCTCGTCGCCGCCGTGTTCGCGGCCGGCGTCGCCGTCGGCGAGGCCCTGCACGACAATCCGACGCCCGGCATCACGGTCACGACGGTGCGAACCCTGCACCCGTGATCTTTCTATAGAAATCTGCTGAAAGCTCTACCCCGCACGATCGATGGCTCACAGAGACGACAGCGAATGGCTGACGCTTGGACAGGCTGCCCGCTTTCTCGGCGTGGCCCAGTCCACGATCCGCAAGTGGTCGGACGGGGGCCGCGTGCCCGCCTTCTACACGCCCGGCGGCCACCGCCGCTACCGGCGCGCCGACCTCGAGGCGTTCCTCCACCGCTCCGGCCCGCGCGGCCGGCCAGAGCGGGGCCCGCTCGTGCTCGTCGTCGACGACGACGCGAGGATGCGCGAGCTCGTCCGGGTCAACCTCGAGTTCGAGGGCTACACCGTCGGCGAGGCCGACGGTGCGGATGAGGGGCTGGCGGCGATCGAGCGGCTGAACCCCGACCTCGTCCTCGTTGACGTGATGATGCCCCGCGTGGACGGCTGGGAGCTGCTGCGGCGCATCCGGGAACGCCACGGGGCGGGCTCGATCCCGGTCGTGATGTACAGCAGCAAGCTGGACGAGGAAACGACCGCCCTCGCGGCGGCGCGCGCCGCGCAGGGGTTCGTCGGCACGCCCTTCGACCTCCAGGAGCTGCTCGAGCAGACGAAGCGCCTTCTCTGATGATCTCGCTCGACCGGCACCTCGAGCGCTGGGTCGTTCACCACCGGTGGCACCCGCTCAACGAGGTGTTCGTCTGGCTGTCGCGGGTCGGCACGTGGGGGGCGGTCTGGCTCGTGCTCGGGCTGCTGCTCGCGGTCGGTCTGCGCCGGCCCCGGCTGTTTCTCATGGTCGCGCTCGCGGACGCGCTGGCCGACGGGGGTGCCAGCCTGCTCCAGTGGGCGACGGGTGTGAAGCGCCCGCCCTCCCGCTACGCCGAGCCGAGCCCGCTCGTGCACGTGCCCCACGGGGGCTCCTTCCCGTCCGGCCACACGACGATCGCGTTCGCGTGCGCGACGGTGCTCGCGGCCGCCGCGCCGCGCGCCGCGCCGTTTCTCTACCTGCTCGCGCTCGCGATCGGCTTCTCGCGCATCTACGTCGGCGTGCACTGGCCGCTCGACGTGCTCGGCGGCATCGTGCTCGGGACCGCTACAGCTCTTCTGCTGCTCGCAGCAGCCCGGCGACTATCAGCACGACCGCGGCGATCAGGCTGATGAAGATCCCGATCCCGCGGCCGGCGGTGTCGAAGAACGTGTCCGGGATCGAGATGATCCGGATGAGCACGAAGATCGTCGCGAGCGAGCCGAACGCGATCAGCACGAGGCTCTCCGGCACGGTCGCCGGCAGCTCGATGCCGGCCTCGCGCAGCGCCTCGAGGATCAGCGTCGCGAGCCCGATGAAGAAGACGAGCTTGCCGAGAGCGCCCGTGTGCCAGCCGGTGACCGAGAGCGTCAGCCCGTCGGTCTGGCTACCCGCGTACCAGTCGGTGAACGCGGAGATCGCGAGCACGAGGCCGGCGATCCAGGCGAGCCGCTCGCCCCAGTAGCCGGGAACCGTCGGCCGCGGTGCCGGGCGCCGCTCCGGCGGCTCGGGGGCCACGGGGTGCGACGGCATCGGCTCCGGCGTCTGCACAGGGCGCAGTATGCGGCAAGCGCGTTCCTAGAGCCCGAAGAGCCGCTGGATCTCGTGCCAGCTGCCGACCACGAACGCCGCGGCGATCGCCAGCAGCACCGCCAGCACGACGTAGAAGCGGTAACCGGCGAGGCGGCTCTCCTGACGCCGCAGGACGCGCGCGTGGCGGAGGGCGCGGTGATAGCGGTAGCGGAGCTCGATCGCGGTCGGATCGACCGGGTCGTCCTCGTCGGGCACCGCCTGCCCCTTGGGTACCGGCTGGGCCACGCACAAAGTCTAGGGCTCTGCGGGCGATACTGGGTGCCGTGATCGAGCTGCTCCGGGGCGGCAGGGACCTCGTCCGCATCGGGCACCGCGGGGCCGCGGCGCTGGCGGCGGAGAACAGCCTCGCGGCGATCGAGGCGGCGGCCGCCCACGGCGTCGACGCGGTCGAGCTGGACGTGCTCCGCCGCCCCGACGGCGTGCTCGTGCTGGCGCACGGGCCGGAGCTGCCGGCGAATGCGCCGCCGCTCGACGACGCGCTCGCACTCGCGGCGCAGCTCGGGCTCGCGGTCCAGCTCGACGTCAAGCTGCCCGGGCTCGAGGCCGGCGTCGTCACCGCGCTCCACCGCCACGACCTGTTCGCACGCAGCTTCGTCAGCTCGTTCTCGCTGCCCGCGCTCGTCGCGTTCGCGGCGGTGGCGCCCGAGCTGCCGCGCTCGTTCACCTACCCGGAGGACCGGCTCGGCGTCTCCGAGCGGCGGCTGCTGCGGCCGTTGCTCGTGCCGGGGCTCGCCGTCCTGCGCGCGCTGCTGCCGCGGCGCCTGCCGCGCTGGCTGCGGGCCGCCGGTGCAAGCGCGGCAACGCTCAACGCGGGAGTCGTCACCCCGGCCGCGGTCGCCGTCTGCCACAGGCTCGGAGCGGCCGTGTACGTCTGGACGGTGAACGAGCCGGCGCTCGTTCGGGTGCTGCTCGAAGCAGGGGTCGACGGTATCATCAGCGACGATCCGCGGATCCTCTCGCCTCGGTCGTAAATGGTGAAACGCGCCGGACTCTTCCTCCTGCTCCTCGGCGCCTGCGCGCTCGCAGGCGTTCTTTCGGCATCGGTGCTCGCCGACACGCCGCCGCCCGCCGACCCGGGCGCGACCGGCAGCTCGACGGAGACGACGGCGACGATCGCGGACGGCGTCGTGCTCGGCGGCGTCGCCGTCGGCGGCATGCCGGAGGAGAGCGCCGTGCAGGCGCTTCAGAGGCGGTTCGCACGGCCGGCTGTGCTCCGCCTCGGCCACCTGACGCTCAGGGTCGCCCCGGCCGCGCTCGGGGTCGCCGTTCCCGCGGACGCAGCCGTGGCGAGGGCGCTCACCGTTGCGCCGGGCACGACGCTCGGGCTGCGCGCGAGCGTGAACGTTCCGGCCGTGAAGGCGTTCGTGGCGCGGCTCGCCGACCGCTACGACCGCAAGCCCGTCGACGCCCGCCTGCTCCTCCGCGGGCTCAAGCCGTTCGTCACGAAGGCGAAGCCCGGTCTCGTGATCAAGCGTGGCTCCACGGTGGGCGCGCTCCGGACTGCGCTCGCGCACGGCACACGCGTCCCGGTGCGCGTCGCGCTGCGCCGTCCGCAGCCCTCGGTGACCGCGAATGCGATCGGCCCCGTGATCGTGATCCGACGCGGCTCGAACCTGCTCAACCTGTATCGGGGCGCGAGGCTCGTCCGCCAGTTCCACGTCGCCACGGGCCAGGCGATCTACCCGACGCCGCTCGGCCGCTTCCGGATCGTCGTCAAGTGGAAGAACCCGTGGTGGTACCCGCCGCCCGACCCGTGGGCGAAGGGAGAGAAGCCGACGCCGCCGGGGCCGGGCAACCCGCTGGGCACGCGCTGGATGGGGATCTCGTCGCCCGGCGTCGGGATCCACGGCACGCCGGAGTCGGGCTCGATCGGCTATTCCTTGTCCCACGGCTGCATCCGCATGCTCATCCCGCAGGCGGAGTGGCTGTTCGACCGCGTGACAGTCGGCACTCCCGTCTTCATCGTCGCCGCCTGATGCGGAGCCTCAAGCTCGCGGGCCAGGTCGTCGCGCTCGCCGCGGTCGCCGGTCTTCTGGGGCTGCTCGTCTGGGATCTCACACACCAGAAGCACGCGCCGCGGATCGGAGGCCCCGCGCCGAACTTCTCGTTGCGCCGGATCGACGGCGCGGGCAAGCTCGAGCTCGCGTCGCTGCGCGGGAAGGCGGTCGTGCTCAACTTCTGGGCCTCGTGGTGCGTGCCCTGCAAGGGCGAGGCGGCGATGCTCGAGCAGGCGTGGAAACAGTACCGCGGCCAGGGCGTCGTCTTCCTCGGCGTCGACTATCACGACGTGACGAGCGACGCGCGCACGTTCCTCTCGCACCACGGGATCACCTATCCGACCGTGCAGGATGGCTCCGGCGCCGTCGGCGACCGCTACGGACTCACGGGCGTGCCGGAGACCTACTTCATCGACCGGAAGGGCCGGCTCGTCGGCTCGCACGTCGTCGGCACGATCACGAACCAGGCCAACTCGTTCCGCAAGGGAATCGAGGCGGCGCTTCACTCGTGATCCTCCGCGTCGCCGCCGTCGTCGGTGCGGCGCTCGTGCTCGCCGGGCCTGCCGCGGCCGCCTGCGCGCACCCGCGCACCTCGCTCTCGTACCTCGAGGGCCAGATCATGTGCCCGACGTGCCACACGACGCTCGACCAGTCCGACGCGGCGGCCGCGCAGCGGATCAAGGCGTTCATCCAGACCCGGATCGACCAGTGCGCGACCGCGCAGCAGATCGAGGCGGAGCTCGTGCAGAACTTCGGCGCCGGCATCCTCGCCGCGCCGACGCACAAGGGATTCGACCTGCTGGCCTGGTGGCTGCCGCTCGGCGGCGTGATCCTCGGCGCCGGCCTGCTTGCGCTCGGCGTCTGGCGCTGGAGCCGGACTCGTGAGCCCGACGCGGCGCTCGCCGGCGGGCCGGCGCTGAACGGGAAGCCGCCGTCCGAGCTCGACGCGGAGACCGAGCGCCGGCTCGACGAGCTGCTTGCGAAGATGGAGTGATGGGAGCGCGGCTGCCGATCGCGTTCCTCGCCGGCTTCGCGTCGGTGATCACGCCGTGCGTGCTGCCGCTCGTGCCGGGCTATCTCTCGGCGCTCTCGAGCGTCGAGGCGGGACGACTCGGGCAGCAAGGTACGGCCCGGCGCGTCGCCGTCGCGAGCATCCCGTTCATCCTCGGCTTCACGGCCGTCTTCGTCATGCTCGGCGCCGGCGCGGCGGCGATCGGCAACGTAGTCACGCCGGCGGCGCAGCTCGACATCGCCGGCTTCGTGCTCGTGGTGCTCGGGCTCGCCTTCGTCGGGCTGCTGCCGGTGCCGGAGCGCGTCGTCGCGCCCGGCCTGCTCAGCATGGCCCGGAGGCGCGGCTCCGGGGTGCTCCTGGGTGGCGCGTTCGCGGCGTGTGCCGCCCCCTGCATCGGCCTCGTGCTCGCGTCCGTGCTCGTGCTCGCGAGCGGCACGGGGACGGTCCTGCGGGGAGCGGCCCTCCTGGCGGCGTACGCGCTCGGGCTCGGGGCTGCGTTCCTCGTCGCCGGGATCGCGTTCGCGCGCGCGATGCGGGCGTTCCGCTGGCTGCGCGACCGCTACGCCGTGATCCAGGTCGCGAGCGGCCTGACGCTCGTCGCGCTCGGGCTGCTGCTCTTCTTCCACCGCGACTGGTGGCTCCACGTGGCGCTGAACCGCGCGCTCGACGCCATCGGGCTGACGAAGCCCTAGAAAAAAGGCGGCGACCTGGTCGCCGTCGTTCAGAGCCGCGGCGGTTCGAGCTCGAGCGACCCGCGGGCGACGCGTTCCTGGGCCCGCTCCACCTGGGCCAGCACGTCCGCCACGTCGACGCCGCGGTGGGCCGGGGCGAACGGCCCGAGCCGCTGCGCCGCCTTCTCGAGCTGGCGGGCGGTCGCCACGGGCCGTTTCCGGCCGGCCTGGTACCAGGCCACCGCGACATGAACGAGGCCCTGATAGAAATCGCGTTCCTCGGCGCCCGCCGCCCGCCAGGCGAGCTCCAGCTCCTCGTGCGCCTCGAAGAAGCGGCCCGCGCCGATGAGCGCGAGGCCGGCTTCGAGCCGCTGTTCGCCTCCGGTGGCCACGCGCCGAGCGAGGCTATCAAGCCACTTGAGCAGGCTCCCGGCCACCAATTACGCTTCACGGATGGCCACGATTCTGCTCTGTGGAGTCGACCTGTTCTTCCGGGGCAAGCTCGAGGCCCTGCTGCCCGAGCACCGCCTGATCACCGTCGACCACACCGAGAGCCCCGACCTCGTCATCGCCGACATCTCCCGGATCGAACCGGAGGAGGTGGCGGACAGCTACCCGGACGTGCCGATCCTCGGCTACACAAACCACACGGACACCTCGGGACTGCGCGCCGCGCACGCGGCCGGCTTCGACCAGGTGGTGGCCAAGTCGGCGCTCGTGGAGCGCGCCCGCGAGCTCGTCGACGAGCTGACGCCGTCGGGCTGACACCTCCCCGAGGGTCCCGGCGGGAGGCGCCGATAGAGTAGGTGCTGTGACCTACATCATCGCGGAGCCCTGTATCGACATCAAAGACCGGTCCTGCGTGGACGTCTGCCCGGTGGACTGCATCCACGAGGCGGACCGGATCCTCGTCATCGACCCGGAAGAGTGCATCGACTGCGGCGCCTGCGAGCCCGAGTGCCCGGTCGAGGCGATCTTTCCCGAGGACGCGCTCCCGGACAAGTGGAACGCGTTCGTCGAGATCAACTACGCCTTCCCGAAGGGCATGGCCGTCGTCGACGAGCTGACCGAGAAGTACGCGGTCGAGAACGACGTCCACAACGAGCCGATCGAGTAGCCGCCGCCGTAGCCCGGTAAGATCGCTGCGGACATGGGTCACCTCCTCTTCGTCTGGAAGGCGTCCGGCTACGAGCTGCGGGAGCGCGATGGCGACGTTCCGGCCGTCGGCACCGCGATCGAGCAGGACGGCGAGACGCTGCGCGTGACGAAGGTCGCCCCGTCTCCGCTGCCGGGCGACAAGCGGCAGTGCGCCTACGTATTAGCGGGGTAGACCGCGGAACGCGAAGCGTTACGCGCTTAGTGGCTATTCGGAGGTCGCGTACGTCGGCAGGACGAGCGTCATCGTCGTACCGGTGTCCGTCTGCTCCACTGAAAGCGACGCGCCGAGCGTGCGCGCGCGCTCCTCGAGCACCTCGATCGAGCGCCGCCGCCGCTCGCCGGGAGCGTCGTCGCTGATCGTCGCCTCGAGCGTGTCCGGCTTGGACTGCTGCACGCGGACGGAGAAGGTGCGCGGCGGCCCGCGCCGGATCGCGCCTTCCAGCGCTTCGCGCACGATCTGGTACAGCGCAGCTTGCGCGCGCTCGCCGAGCGCTTCGGCCGGGCCCGTGTCGACATCCGCCTGGATGCCGTGCTCCATGCCGCGGTCCTGGAGGAGAGCGTTGACGGCGGTGCCGAAGCCGTGGTCGCGCAGCACGACGGGCTCGAGGTTGAACGAGAGATCACGCAGCTCGCCGATCGTCACGCGCGTGCGCGCGAGCGCCCTGCTGAGCACGTCGCGGGCCTGCTCGATACTGCCGCGCGCGGTGAGGTCGAGGGCCGCGTCGAGCATCAGCGCTACGCCCGAAAGCGACTGCACCGGCCCGTCGTGCAGGAACAGCGCGATGCGCCGCCGCTCGTCCTGCTCGGCGGCAAGGACCTGCTCGGTCAGCTCCCGGCGAGCGGGCACTAGTCGATGATCGACTCGCGCAGCGCGATCGCGACCGCGTGCGTGCGCGTGTCCGCTTCGAGCTTGGCAAGGATGTGCCGCACGTGGCTCTTGACGGTCTCCTGGCTGATGAAGAGCTTCGTCGCGACGTCGGCGTTCGACATGCCGTCTGCGAGCAGCTGCAGGATCTCGCGCTCCCGGCCGGTGAGCATTTCTTCCTTGTCCTTACCGGTGAGGAACGCCGGCATCAGCGCCGGGTCGACGTAGCCCTCGCCGCCGGCGACCTTCTCGATCGCCCGCAGCAGGGTCTGGTGCGGAGCCTCCTTGAGGATGTACCCCTTCGCGCCCGACTCGAGCCCGCGGCTGAGCAGGCTGCGCTCGCTGTACGCCGTGAAGATGAGGACGGCGCTGTCGGGCACCTTCTCCAGCAGCAGCTTCGTTGCCTCGAGCCCGTCCATGCCGGGCATGCGGACGTCCATGATCACGACGTCTGGGCGGCGGCGCTCGGCGAGCGCGACCGCGCTCTCGCCGTCCCCGGCCTCGCCGATGACGCGGATGTGCGGTGCCCGCGAGAGCGACAGGCGCAGGCCTTCGCGGACGACCTCGTGGTCGTCGACGATCAGGCAGGTGATTTCTTTGGTGGCCATGTGGTCCGAGGATTGTATTGCTCGTTTCAGAAGTCGCCGCCGCCGAGCGTGCTAGTGCCCCTTCAGCAAATGTCCTCCGGCAACATTCACTGAAGGGACACTAGACCACGAGGCGGAGCTGCTCCGGATCGGCAGGCGGCTCGAGCCTTGCGGCACGCCGGTCGCGGATGCCATGCCGGCGCGCGAGCTCGCTAACCCGCTCACGGACGGGCCTCGTCTCGTCGGCCGGGAGGTAGGCGCGCTGCGCGTACAGGCGCTCGTACGACGGCAGCAACTCCGGCCAGTCGCGGGCGAGCGCGTTGAGGAAGTGCTCCTTGGTGCCCGGCTTGAGATGGAGCGGGCTCGCCCAGACGCCCGTCGCGCCGGCGGCGCGGGCGGCCCGCACGACCGCGGCGAGCAGCTCGGGCCGGTCGCTGAGGCCCGGCAGGATCGGCGCCATCCCGACGCCGACGTCGAGCCCGGCTTCGACGAGCTGCTGCAGCGTGCGCAGCCGTTGGTGGGGCGGAGCGGTCCCCGGCTCGGTGCGCCGCCAGATCTCCCGGTCGAGCGTCGGGATCGAAAAGGTGACGGCCACCCTCGCGCGCCGTGCGGCCGCGGCGAGCACGTCGAGGTCGCGGAGGATCAACGGCCCGCGCGTGATGATCGCAAACGGGTTCGCGGCCTCGGCGAGCGCCTCGATGCACGCGCGCGTGAGCCGGTAACGGCCCTCGGCGGGCTGGTAGGGGTCGGTGGCGGATCCGATCGCGATCGGCTTGCGCTGCCAGGAGGGGCGGGCGAGCTCGCGGCGCAGGACCGCGGCGACGTTCGTCTTGACCCGGATGCTCGTGCCGTAGCGGTCGTCCGCAGGCCGGTCAGCGCGCCGTTCGAACGCGCGCACGTAACAGAACGTGCAGCGATGAGCGCAGCCCATGTACGGGTTCAGCGTCCACTGGAACGGCATACCCTGCACGCGGTTGAGCGCAGAGCGGCAGGGCTCTTCGCGATACTCGACGAGCATCCCGTGCCGAATCGTACCGAACATACGTTCGTAACTCCAACCGAGCTCGAGCCCGGGATCCTCCGGCTGACGCTGCCGCTGCCGACCGGACCGCGGCACGTGCACTGCTACCTGCTCCGCGGCGGCGACGGCTGGACGCTCGTCGACACGGGCCTCGGGCTGATGGAGACGCCGTGGCAGGAGATCCTCGCGCAGATCGACGGGCCGGTAGTCCGGATCTTCATCACGCACATGCACCCCGACCACGTCGGCGGCGCCGAGGCGGCGGCGCACGCTACGGGCGCGCCCGTGCTCCAGGGCCGGCTCGACTACGCGCAGTGCGAGCGCGTCTGGGGCTCGCCCGACTGGCCGGAGCAGATCGCCGAGTGGTTCCTGCTGCACGGCGTGCCCCCGCACGTCGCCGAGGAGCTGATCGAGTCCGGGCACGTCTTCGCCGACTTCGTGCGCTTCGCCTGGAACCCGCAGCTCGTCGAGCCGGGCGACGAGGTGGACGGCTGGCGCGTGCTCGCGACGCCCGGCCATGCGGACGGCCACCTCTGCCTCTACCGCGACGGCGTGCTGATCGCCGGCGACCACGTGCTCGCGCCGATCACGCCGGCGATCGGGCTCTACCCGGAGAGCAGACCCGACCCGCTCGGCGACTACGTCGAGGCGCTGCACTGCGTCGCCGAACTCGCGCCGCGCGTCTCGTACGGCGGACACGGCGCCACCGTGGACGACCCGGCGGCGCGCGCGCACGAGATCGTCGGGCACCACGAGCAGCGGCTCGACCAGACGGAGGCGGCGCTCGGGCCCGAGCCGCGCAGCGGCTTCGACGTCTCGCACGACCTCTTCGGCATCGACCTGCCCCCGATCCACCGCCGCTTCGCCGTCGCGGAGACGCTGTCGCACCTCGAGCGGCTGGTCGTGCTCGGGCGCGCGGCGAAGGCCGAGGACGACCGGGGCGTCGCCTATACTGCGGAGTAGCTGGTGGACGACATCCCGCCTGGTACCTGCGCCCCACTGGGGGTGGGGGCGTGACTCTCTTCTTGGAACTTGCTGGCGTTGCAGTCCTGATTCTGCTGAACGCCTTCTTTGTCGCGGCCGAGTACGGGCTCGTGACGGCGAGGCGGACGAGGATCATCGAGCTGCACCACCAGGGCAATCGCCGCGCCCGCGACGTCCTACGCATCACCGGCGACCCGCCGCGCTTCATCGCGGCGATGCAGCTCGGCGTCACGCTCACCTCGCTGGGCATCGGCGCACTCGGCGAGCACGCGCTCTCGCAGGCGTTCAACCCGTGGATGGCGACCGCGCTCGCGATCGCGCTCGCCTACCTGATCCTGACCTTCTTCCACGTCGTCGTCGGCGAGCTCGTGCCGAAGGGCGTCGCGCTCAGCCATTCCGAGGGGACGGCGCTGTGGGCCTCGGCACCGGTGCGCGCGTTCTTCACGATCGCCAGGCCCGTCATCTGGGTGCTGCAGATGTCGACCGAGCTCGTGCTGCGGCTGCTCGGGCAGGTCCCGCCCGGGATCCGGCGCGACGGCCATTCCGAGGCGGAGCTGCGCATGCTCCTCACCCGCTCGACCGAGCAGGGTGAGATCGAGCAGGAGGAGCGCCAGATGATCGACAAGGTCTTCGACTTCGCCGACACGGACGCCGCCGAAGTGATGGTTGCGCGTCCCGACGTCGTGGCGCTGTCGGTCGACCTTCCACCCGAGGAGGCGCTCGCCACGGTGCTCGACTCGCCGTACACGCGCTACCCGGTCTACCGGCAGACGCTCGACGACATCGCGGGCGTCCTGCACGTCCGCGACCTCTTCTCCGCGATCCACGATCGCGGTCTCGCGAACGTGCGACTCGACGAGCTCCTCCGACCTGCCTACGTCGTCCCTGAGACGAAGGACCTTGCCTCGCTCCTGACGGAGTTCAAGCGCACGAAGAACCACTTCGCCGTCGTCGTCGACGAGTACGGCGCGATGGTCGGCGTCTGCACGCTGGAGGACCTGATCGAGGAGATCGTCGGCGAGATCGAGGACGAGTTCGACGTGCAGGAGGAGCAGCTCGTCCAGGTCGACGAGGACACCTGGCGGATCGACGGCATGTTCCCGATCGAGGAGTTCAACGAGCGCTTCAACACGGAGCTGCCGGAGGAGGACTTCCACACCGTCGCCGGCTTCGTCTTCGGACAGCTGGGGCGCGCACCGGAGCCGGGCGACGACGTCTCGTACGACGGCTTGCGCTTCGACGTGCTCGAGGTCGAGGGCAACCGGATCGAGCGGATGGCGGTCACGTTCGTCGAGCGGCCGCAGCAGCGGAAGCCCGAGGAGGACCTGCTCGCACCCGAGGACGAGGGCGAGTAGAGCCGCGCTCGCGCCGCCGCCGCCGCCCTCGCGGCCGCCGCCGTCGCGTCCCCTGCGGGCGCAGCGCCGCCGAAGCTGATCGGCTCCGTCTCCGATCCGCTGAACCTCTCGCTCATGAAGGGATCGTTCACGGTCTCGTAGCGCGGGGCCGGTAAACCGCTGAAAAAACTTGAAGGGTCGGCGCGCGGCCCGTAAGGTGCACCATGGCTTCGCAGGGTGCCCCCCCGGATCTCGCGGCGTCGCGCGTCGGAGGTCCCCAGCGCGGGCCGGGCCGTGGTCTTCTGGCCGGGCTCGTCGGGTTCGAGGTGCTGCTTTACGCGGCGGTGGGCCTTCTGCTCGCGGCTGCCGCGGTGCTCGTGCTCGTGGGCACGGTGCACGAGCTCGTGCACGCGGTCTCGGCCGGACGGGGCGCCGTCGACATCGCGGTAACCGTGCTCGACCGGGTCCTCCTGACACTGATCATCGCGGAGCTCTTGTACACGCTCCGCTTCGTGCTGCGGACGCACGAGATCGCCGTCGAGCCGTTCCTGTTCATAGGCCTGATCGCCGTCGTGCGGCGGATCCTGATCGTCACGGCGCAGTTCGAGCGGCCCCCGACCGGAGGGCGCGCGCTCACGAACCTCCTGCTCGAGCTGGGGCTGCTCGGCTTCCTCGCGTTTGCCCTCTCGCTCGCCGTCTTCCTCGTACGGCGCGGCCGGTCCAGCGCCGGGGCGTAGCCCCTTGCTCGGAAACCGCTGCGCAGCCGCGGCCGTACCCAGAGGACACTGTCATCCGAGAAAAGGACACTCATGCTTCCACGCCTTCTGCCTGCGCTCGCTCTCTTCGGCGCCGTCCTCGGGACGGCTGCGACAGCGACGGCGGCGCCACCGAAGCTGGTCGGCGTGACCGGCCCGGGCTTCAGCATCACGCTCAAGAGCGGCGGCAAGCTCGTGAAGACGCTCAAGGCCGGCACCTACACGATCGCCGTTCAGGACAAGGCCTCGATCCATGATTTCCACCTGATCGGGCCTGGTGTGAACAAGGCGACAACTGTCCCGTTCACGGGTTCGCAGACGTGGACCGTGAAGCTGAAGCCCGGCACGTACACGTATCAGTGCGACCCGCATGCCTCGGCCGGCATGAAGGGCACGTTCAAGGTCACTCGCTGAGAGCGAGCGGCTCGATCGCGCCGCCGCGGATCGTCCAGGCTTCGAGCGCGTCCTCGCGCACGGAGTAGATGAGGTACGGCTTCCCCTCCCAGAGACCGACGTTCTCGACGTCGGTCCGGGAGGGGCGCGGCGGCGACGAGAGATGCGAGTGGAAGACGGCGAGCTCGTAGCCCTCGTCCTCGAGGAACCAGAGCTCGGGGTCGACCTCGAGCTCGAAGCGGTATGGGGACGAGGCCCCGTTCCTGCCCCGGTGATAGCTCTCCACGACTCCGTCGCGCATGACGAGCAGCCCGCAAGCCTCGTTGGGCTGCTCCTCGAGCGAATGCTCGACTAGTGCCCGGCGCAGAGCGGCGGGCACAGTTACCACCACAGCGTCCGCTCCATCGACTCCCCGACGTCGCCGGCGCTCCAGAACGGTGCGCTGAGGTACTTCCAGCCGCCGTCCGGAAGCACGGCGACGACGACGGCTCCGTCCTCGAGCTCGTCGGCGAGCTTGCGCGCCACGTGCACGACCGCGCCGGAGGAGACGCCGGCGAAGATTCCCTCCAGATCGAGGAGCGCGCGGACGGCGGTGACGGACTCCTCGTTGGACACGAGCACCTTCCGGTCGAGCTTCGAGACGTCGAGGATCGGCGGCACGTAGCCGTCGTCGAGCGAGCGCAGGCCCATCACGGGGTCACCCGGCAACGGCTCTGCGGCCGCGACGACGATGTCGGGGAAGCTCTCGCGCAACCGCTCGCCCGTTCCCATCAGCGTGCCGCCGGTGCCGAGGCCCGCGACGAGCACGTCGACGCGGTCGAGCGCCTCGGCGATCTCGGCACCCGTGCCGTCGTAGTGCGCGCGCGGGTTGGCCGGGTTCGCGTACTGGAACGGCATGAAGTACTTCGGCTCTCGCTCTGCCAGCTCGAGCGCGAGACAGACGGCGCCGTTCGAGCCCTCCTCGGCGGGCGAGTCGATGATCTTCGCGCCGTAGAGGCGCAGCAGCAGGCGCCGCTCCTCGGTTGCGTTCTCCGGCAGGACGCACGTCAGCGGGTAACCCTTGAGCTTCGCGATCAGCGCGAGCGAGATGCCCGTATTGCCGCTCGTCGGCTCGAGCAGCTCGCGGCCGGGCTGGAGCTCGCCCGCCGCCTCGGCCGCCTCGATCATCGCCTTGGCGACGCGGTCCTTGACCGAGCCGGTCGGGTTCTGGCCTTCGAGCTTCGCGTAGAGGCGCACGCCGGGCCTCGGCGTCACGCGCCGCAGCTCGACGAGCGGGGTGTGGCCGACGAGGTCGAGAACGCTCTGGACGACGACCCTGCTAGGCACCCCGTGCCTCTGGCGGCCCGCTGACCGTGCGAGGACGGAGGGGACAGTATGGCAATACGGCCCCGGAAATCATCGTGCGGTCAGCGGGCCGAGCGGCCGGCGGAGGCCGGCTCCGCCGGCCGGGAGCCGGCCGCGGCCAGTGGTGCGGGGGCACCGCCGGCCATGGCGGGAAGGAGGATGACCGTGTTGCCGTCGAGCACGGGCGTGTCGAGGCCGTTGAGCGTCCGCACGTCCTCACCCTCGACGTAGACGTTCACGAACGGCGCGATCTCGTCGTCCTCGACGAGCTGGCTGCGCAGCCCCGGGAACCTGCTCATGAGGTCGTCGAGCAGCTCGCGGACGGTGCCGCCCACGGCGTGCACCTGGCGCTCGCCGCCGGTCTCGTTGCGGAGCGTGGGGGGAATGCGAACCGTCTTCATGCGTGCGTCGTCCTCCCTTGGCAGAACTCCACGTAGTCGATGTACTCGGTGATCGTCGGATGCTCGCCGCACACCGGGCAGTTCGGATCGCGGCGGAGCGACACCTCGCTGAACTCGGTCGCGAGCGCGTCGAAGAGGAGCAGCCGGCCGGCGAGCGGCTCGCCGATGCCGAGCGCGAGCTTCAGGGCCTCGTTCGCCTGGAGTGAGCCGACGATTCCCGGCAGCACCCCGAGGACGCCGCCTTCGGCGCAGCTCGGCGCGAGCTCCGGCGGGGGCGGTTGCGGGAAGAGGCAGCGGTAGCACGGGCCCTGGTGCGGCTTGAACACCGTCACCTGGCCCTCGAAGCGGTAGACCGAGCCGTGGACGACGGGGATGTCGTGCCAGACCGCGGCGTCGTTGAGGAGATAGCGCGTCGGGAAGTTGTCCGTCCCGTCGACGATCACGTCCCAGCCGTCGGCGAGGACGCGGTCGACGTTCTCGGAGCTGAGGCGCTCGCGATACGTGATCACCTCGACGTCCGGATTGAGCGCCTCGATCGTCCGCTTCGCGGACTCTGCCTTCCACTCGCCGAGCGTCTCCGTCGAGTGCGCGATCTGGCGCTGGAGGTTCGACTCGTCGACGCGGTCGTCGTCGACGATCCCGAGCCGCCCGACTCCCGCCGCCGCGAGATAGAGCGCGGCCGGCGAGCCGAGGCCGCCGGCGCCGACCAGCAGCACGCGCGACTCGAGCAGCTTCAGCTGCCCGGCCTCCCCGACCTCGGGGATCAGCAGGTGGCGGCTGTAGCGCCGGCGCTTCGCTCCGTCGAGCGAGCGCGGCAGCTCGGTCGGGAAGCCGTTCCGCTTCCAGTCGTTGAAGCCGCCTGCGAGCGAGGTGACGTTCTCGTAGCCGAGCTCCTCGAGCGCCTTCGCGCCGAAGACGGAGCGGTTGCCCGCGGAGCAGTAGAGGAGGATCGGCCGCGAGCGGTCGGGCGACGCCTGCTCGATGCGCGATTCGAGATGCCCGCGCGGCACGTGCACGGCGCCCGGGATGCGGCCCTCGGTCCATTCGTCGCGCTCGCGGATGTCGACGAGCAGCGGCGGCTCGTCCGAGGTGAGGAGCTCGCGGGCGCCCGCGGCGTCCACCTCCTCGATCTCGGCCCTCAGCTGCTGCAGCAGTTCCCGGTAGCTCGGCATGACTTTCCAGAATATAGCGATGCGGTGCAAGGCTCTGCCGCTGTGGCTACCCTCGCGCCCGATGAGCCCGCGCACCCGTGTCCTTGCAATCGTGGCGCTGGCGGCGCTGGCGGCGGTCGCCGGGGTTGTGGGCGTCACGCTGCTGCAGACGCGCGGCGAGACCACGACCGCGCCGGGCGCGGTGACCGCGCCGCGCAAGGGAGCGCCGCCGCTCCAGCTCGACTTCGGCGTCCGCGACGACGCCGAAGTCCGCGCGCTCACGCGGGCGGCGAAGCTCTACAACGCAGGCCGCCGCGCGGCCGCCGCGCCCATCTTCGCCCGGTATCACTCGCTCGAGGCGCAGATCGGCACCGCCTTCGCGACCTGGCCCGGGCACGCGCTCGACGACCTCAAGCGGCTCGTCGCCGCGCATCCGCAGAGCGCGCTCGCCGAGCTCCATCTCGGCTGGGCCTACTACTGGACGGGACGCAACGCCGACGCGGCGGCGGCGTGGAAGCGCGCCGAGGCCGTGCAGCCGGACACGCCGTTCGCGGTCGACGCCGAGTCCGTGCTGTACGCAGACCGAGACGTCCCCGGCCGGCCGCCGGTCGTGCTGCCCTACAGCGCGCCGGCGAGCCTCGCCCGCCTGCCGGCCTCGCGGCAGCTCGCCGTGCTCGCGCAGGGCGCGGCGGCGCCGGAGGCGCGCGCCAAGCTGCTCTACGGCGTCGCGCTGCAGCGCCTCGGCCGCTCGCTCTCGGCGGAGCGCCAGTTCGCGGCGGCCGCGAAGCTCGCGCCGGACGACCCGGTCGCGCAGGTGGCGGCGGCCGTGGGCCGCTTCACGAAGGCCCGGCCGCAGCGGGCATTCGGCAAGCTCGGGCCGCTGACGGCCGTTTTCCCGCACGACCCCATCGTCCGCTTCCACCTCGCGCTGCTCCTGCTCTGGACGGGCCAGAAGAAGCTTGGCGCCCAGCAGTTCCGGCTCACGGTTGCGGACAACCCGAAGTCGATGTACGCAAAGCAAGCGAGGGCATTCCTGGCGGATCTAGCTAAGAATGGGACCAGCTAGGTTGAATATGAGCCGAACGGCCCATGGCGCGGTGTCCGACGCGCATGGCACAGTGCGGCATCTTTAAGTCGACGTTCCTTGGCGGTCCCGCGGTTTCGAGGTAGGGGAGGCACGTGAGCACAGGGGTTGAGGGGCGAGGTGTCCGCGAAGTTGCGGACGTTTTCGACACCGATGAAGCTCGGAGCCTGCTCGAGTCGGCGCAAGCGTCCGGCTCGCTGAGCGCGGACGAGATCGCTCTCGCCCTCGACGAGCTCGAGCTCGAGCCCGGCCAGATCGACGACTTCTACCGCACGCTCGAGGAGCTGCAGATCGACGTCGTCGGCGTCACCGGCGCAGACGTCGAAGCCGAGGAGAAGGAAGAGCGCGTGGAGGCCGAGGCGCACGAGATCTCGACCGACTCGCTGCAGCTCTTCCTCAAGGACATCGGTAAGGTCGACCTGCTCACCGCGGCGCAGGAGGTCGAGCTGGCGAAGCGGATCGAGCGCGGCGACCACGGCGCAAAGCAGGAGATGGTCGAGGCGAACCTGCGGCTCGTCGTCTCGATCGCGAAGCGCTACCGCAACCAGGGCCTGCCGTTCCTCGACCTGATCCAGGAGGGGACGATCGGGCTCGTGCGTGCGGCGGAGAAGTTCGACTACCGCAAGGGCTTCAAGTTCTCGACCTACGCGACCTGGTGGATCCGGCAGGCGGTCGCGCGCGCGCTCGCCGACAAGGCGCGCACGATCCGGATGCCGGTGCACGTCGTCGAGAAGTTGAACAAGATCGTGCGCAGCGAGCGCAAGCTGCGTGCCGAGCTCTGCCGTGAGCCGACGCCGCTCGAGATCGCGATCGATCTCGAGCTGCCGCTCGACGAGGTGGAGGGAATCATGCGCAGCGCGCAGACGCCCGTGTCGCTCGAGAAGCCGGTCGGCGACGAGGAGGAGTCCGAGTTCGGGCACTTCCTCACCGACGAGAACATGCCGCTCCCGGACGAGGCCGCCGAGGTGGCGATGCGCAGGGAGACGCTGCGCAGGATCCTCTCGACCCTCTCGCACCGGGAGCGCCGCGTCCTCGAGCTCCGCTACGGGCTCGACGGCGAGCACCCGCGCACGCTCGACGAGGTGGGGCGGACGTTCAACGTCACGCGCGAGCGAATTCGCCAGATAGAAAACCAATCCCTTAAGAAGCTCCGCGCGCTCGCGGACGCGCATTCGCTCAAGGACGTGGCGTAGGTCGAAAGGCTGCAACCAGGTTGCCTTTGGCAACCTGGTTGCGGATGTTCACGCGACGAACGCGTCGATCGACGCGCGGATCCCCACCGCGTCGAGACGGTGTGCACTGCGGCTGCCTCTCCTTGAAGACGTGCGGCTTGCTCAACCCGGGCGACGAGGCGGCCGCGCTCGGTCCCGGCGCGCGGTACCTCAAGGCGTAGGTCTACGGCTGCAACCAGGTTGCCGGAGGCAACCTGGTTGCGGATGTTCACGAGCGACTAGGCTCCCCCCAATGGACGAAGCCTGGCGCAATGAGCTGGCTGCTTTCATCGCGATCCCCTCGGTGAGCGCCGAGGCGGCGCACCGCGAGGACGTGAAGCGGGCCGGCGAATGGGTTTGCGAGACCATCCGGACGAAATGCGGCGGCAGCGCCGAGCTGACCCCGCTCGGCGAGAGGGAGCTCGCGCTCGGCGAGATCCGCGCCTCGACCGACGCCGCCAACGCGCCGACCGTTCTCTGCTACGGCCATTTCGACGTCCAGCCTTCCGCGCCGCTCGACCTCTGGGAGACCGACCCGTTCGAGTTGACGATCCGCGACGAGTGGGCCTACGCGCGCGGCGTCACCGACGACAAGGGCCAGGTCTTCATCCTGCTCAAGGCGGCGCAGCGGCTCGCCGAGGCGAACGCGCTCCCGGTGAACCTCCGCTTCGCGTGCGACGGTGAGGAGGAGATCGGCGGCCACACGATCGTCGACTACCTCGCGGTCGACGATCGCGGCGCGGACGCGGCGATCATCTTCGACGGCGGCATGCTGCGGCTGGACGTGCCGGTATTCGATCTCGCGACCCGCGGCCTCGTGGCGTTCGACGTCACGGTGAAGACGGGCGAGCGCGACCTGCACTCCGGCATGTACGGCGGCGCCGCGCTGAACGCGATCCACGTGCTCATGCGCTGCTTCGAGGCGGTGCTGGCCGGGCCGGACGGGCGGCTGCCGGAGCCGCTGCGCGAGGGCATCGCCCCGCCGACGGCCGAGGAGCTCGCGGCGTGGGCCGCGCTGCCGCCCGGCGCCGACGAGCTGAGCGGCCAGGGTGCGCGACCGCTCGACGCGCGCGCGGCGGAGGAGTTCTACCTGCGCACCTGGGCCGAGCCGTCGGCGGACGTGAACGGGATCATCGGCGGCAAGCCCGGGGTGCGGAACACGACGCTGTCGGTGCAGGCGTCGGGTGAGTTCACGGTCAGGCTCGCGCCCGGCCAGCAGGTCGAGACGATCGGCGCCGCGGCGGAGAAGCTCGTGCGTGCGGCGGCGCCTTCCGGCGCCGAGGTCGACGTGCGCTGGGCAGGCTCGGCGCCCGGCCGCGTGCAGCCGGATGCCCCTGCGATCCGGCTCGGGCTGCAGGCGTTCGAACAGGCGCTCGGCGTGAAGCCGCTGCTCGTCCGCTCCGGCGGCACGCTGCCGATCATGCCGGCGCTGGAGAGCAAGGGCATCTCGACGATCCTCACCGGCTTCGGCCTGCCGGAGTCGAACGTGCACTCGCCGAACGAGAAGTTCCTCGTCCGCTACTTCGAGCAGGGCGTCGACACCGCCGCCGCGCTCTACACCGCGCTCGCCGCGTTGCCGCGGAGCTGACTAGCCGCGCGGCGCGCTTGCGTGCTCGTGCGGCGCCGCGTGGTCGTGGTGGAGCCACGTGTGGCCGAACTCGCGCATCGCGTCGATGATCGGCAGCAGCGCCTCGCCCTTCTCGGTCAGCTCGTACTCGACCCGCGGCGGCGACTCGGGGTAGCTCTGCCGAGCGAGAATCCCTTCCTGCTCGAGCACACGCAGGCGCTCGGCGAGCGTGCGCGGGCTGATGCCGCGGCAGGAGCGCTCGAGCTCGGAGAAGCGGCGCGGCCCCTCGGAGAGGTCGTGGACGAGCAGCGCCGTCCACTTCGCGCCGATCACGTCCGCGCAGGCCGCGACAGAGCAGGTCGACGCCTCGTGGACCGCATTCATCGTCCGGCTCATGTGCCGATTGTAGCCCGCCCCTTCCGGAGGCGTCCGAAACGGCCGGGACGGCGTCAGACGCGGAACGGCGCGGGGCAGGCGTCGATCTTCGGGATCGAGAAGCGGGCGATCGTGCCGAACTGCGGCGCCGGCGGGGTGTCCCGCACCGGTCGGATGCCGAGCAAGTCAGCGAATACACCGGCGAAGATCAGGGCGTGCGCGGATGGGAGCTACGGGCCGGGGCGCGATTGTGACAAGTACCACAAGGGAGGCCCGATGAACACGCTGCTGACCGTCGTTGCCATCGTCCTCGTCATCGCCGTGCTCGCGGTCTGCGCGTGGGCATTCCTGCTCGCGCCGTTCATCGTGCCGCGGCGGCACGTCCAACACCGCTAGCCGCTAGTCCCAGGGCGGGGGGTTGTGCACCCAGCGGCCGCCCAGCATCGTCGCGAGCACCTGCACCTCGCGTAGCTCGTCGGGCTCGCACGCGAAGGGGTCGCGGTCGAGCACGACCAGGTCCGCGAGCCGGCCCGGGAGCAGCGTGCCGCGCACGCGTTCGTCGTGCGAGAGCCACGCCGGCGCGACGCAGGTCGCGTGCAGCGCCTGCGCGAGGGTCAGCGCCTCCTCGGGCCGCCAGGCCGGCCTGCCGTCGAGCGTGCGCAGGACGCCGGCGAGGACGCCCGCCCACGGGTCGAGCTCCTCGATCGGCGCGTCGGAGCCGTTGGCGACGTGCGCGCCGGAGTCGAGCAGCGTCCGGAAGGCGTACGTGCCCTCCAGCCGGCCGGCCCAGAACCGCTCCGCGAGGTCGCGATCCGACGGCGCATGGGTGAACTGCGCCGAGACGGCGACGCCGAGCTGCCCGAACCGCGCCAGGTCCTCCGGCGCGACGCACTGCGCATGCTCGATCCGCTGCCTGAGTCCGCGCGCCTGCCACAGGTCGCGCGTCTGCTCGAACGCGTCGAGCGCCTCCCGGTTCGCCCGGTCGCCGATCGCGTGCACGGCGACCGGCCAGCCGGCCTCGGCGCCGGTGCGCACGATCTCGGCCAGCTCGTCGCCGCTCGTGATGCACACCCCGCTGCCGTCGAGCATCCACGCCGTCTGCGAGCCGAGCGTGCCGTCCATGAAGACCTTCAGGTAGCCGATGCGCAGCAGCGGTGAGCCGATGCCGCTGCGCACTCCGAGCGAGCGCAGCTCCGGCAGCTTCTCGTGCGGCACCGACTGCCAGACGCGGAGCGTCAGCCCCGCATGCTCGTCGAGCCGCTGCCAGAGGCCGGCCGCGCTCAGCCAGCCGTCCTTGTCGTGGACGCACGTGACGCCGCGGGAGTTCGCCACCTTCACGCCGGCGCGCATCGCCTCGACGTACTCGTCGACCGGAATCGTGGCGTGGCGCTCCTTAAACCGCCACGCGGACTCCTCGCGCAGGACGCCGGTCGGCTCGCCGTGCGCGTCGCGCTCGACGACGCCGCCCTTGACGTCGAGCTCGCCGCCCGCGAGCGCCAGCGCGGCCGAGTTGAGCCAGAGCGAGTGGTAGTCCTTCGCGATCAGCGCCGCCGGCCGCGAGCCGGTGATCGCGTCGAGATCCTCCTTCGTCGGCTCGCGGCCGTCCGGCCAGTCGGCGCTGCGCCAGCCGTGGCCGCGCAGCCAGCGGCCCTCCGGCAGCGCCGCCGCCGCCTCGCGGAGGCAGGCCAGCGCCTCGTCGAGCGAGCCGCAGCCGTCGAGCTGCACCTCGTTCTGCGCGACCGCCCAGGTGGGGAAGTGGACGTGCGAGTCGGTGAGGCCGGGGAGGACGCAGCGGCCGCCGAGGTCGACCGTCTCCGGGCTCACGAGGGCCGTCTCGTGGACGCCGACGGCGCCCGCGATCCGGTCGCCTGCGATCGCCAGCGCCCGCGCCTCGGGGAGCGACGGGTCGAGCGTGCGGACGACGCCGTTCTCGAGGATCATCGCTTCGAGCCTACTGAGAAAGGAGCCGACGATGTTCGACCACGTGGGGCTGAACGTGCGGGACTACCGGGCGAGCAAGGCCTTCTACGAGCAGGCGCTCGAGCCGCTCGGCTACCGCGTCGTGATGGCGTTCGACGAGTGGAAGGGGGCGGGCTTCGGCACGAGCGACGACAAGCCCGAGTTCTGGATCATGGAACGCGAGCCGTTCGGCACCGGCACGCACGTCGCCTTCCACTGCGAGGACCGCGCCACCGTGGACGCGTTCCATGCGGCGGCACTGGCCGCCGGGGGCACCGACAACGGCGCCCCGGGCGTCCGCGAGCACTACCACCCGACCTACTACGGGGCGTTCGTGCTCGACGCCGACGGCAACAACGTCGAGGCGGTCTGCCACCGGCCGGAATGACCCCCAGAACGACGTCGCCGGCCCAGGGGCCGGCGACGTTCGTTTCTCCCGCGGAGGAGGAACTTGACTCCATTCTGGCTGCGCGGGGGCTCCTCCGACATCGGGTCGGCCACGGAACACGATTGCGGGCTTTCCCCGACGCCGGCGTGGGCGCCTCTACAATCGCGGCCGTGCCCTGGGACCAGCTGAGCGACGAGCAGCGGGAGATCCGTGACCTCGTGCGGACGCTCGCACGCGAGCGGATTGCGCCGCGGGCGGCGGCGATCGACGAGTCGCACGAGTTCCCCTGGGACATCGTTGAGCTCTACCGCGAGAACGACATCTTCGGCCTGTTCCACGAGGAGCAGTACGGCGGGCTGGGCACCGGCGCTTGGCTCGCTCTGATCGCGATCGAGGAGATCTCCAAGGTCTGCGCGACGAGCGGCCTGATCCTCGCCGTGCAGGAGCTCGGCTCGCTCGGGCTGAAGCTCGCGGGCAGCGAGGAGCAGAGGCAGCGCTATCTGCCGCGGCTCGCGAGCGGCGAGTGGCTCTGCGCGTACGCGCTGACGGAGGCCGGCTCGGGCTCCGACTCGGCGGCGATGCGCACGACCGCGCGCCGCGACGGCGATGAGTACGTGCTCAACGGCTCGAAGCGGTTCATCACGAACGCGAGCGTCGCGAGCCTCTACACGGTGTTCGCGAAGACCGATCCCGGCGCGGCGCACGCCGGCATCTCCGCCTTCCTCGTCGAGGCGGACGCTCCGGGCTTCGAGGTGACGCGGCTGGAGCCGAAGCTGGGGATCAGCGGCTCGACCACCGGCGAGCTCGCCTTCGAGGAGTGCCGCATCCCCGCCGGCAACCTGCTCGGCGCCGAGGGGGAGGGCTTCAGGATCGCGATGCGGATCCTCGACCGCTCGCGCCCCGGCGTCGCGGCACAGGCGCTCGGGATCGCGCAGGGCGCGACCGACTACGCGCTCGAGTACGCGAAGACGCGCGAGACGATGGGCAAGCCGATCGCGGAGCACCAGCTGATCCAGGCGAAGCTCGCCGACATGGAGACGGAGTGCGAGGCCGGCCGCGGGCTGCTCTACACGTTCGGACGCATGGTCGACGACGGCGTCGACGGCCCCGAGCTGACGAAGGCCTCGGCGATGGCGAAGCTCAAGTGCGGCGACGTCGCGATGGCCGTCACCATCGAGGCGGTGCAGATCCTCGGCGGCTACGGCTACATCAAGGAGTACCCGGTCGAGCGCTTCATGCGCGACGCGAAGATCACGCAGATCTACGAGGGCACGCAGGAGATCCAGCGCCTCGTGATCGCGCGCGAGATGCTCAAGGAGAGCCGCGCCTTCCTGCTCGCCGGCGTCGGCTGAGTCGCCCGGTACGCTAGTATTTGCGCACGCAAGCTTTTAGGGGGAGACGATGAGGCTCGACGGCATCCATCACGTGACCTGCATCACCGGCGACGCGCCGCAGAACGTGGACTTCTACACGGGAACGCTCGGCCTGCGGCTCGTGAAGAAGTCGGTCAACCAGGATGATCCGACCGTCTACCACCTGTTCTACGCGGACGAGCTGGGCAGCGCCGGCTCCGACATCACCTTCTTCGAGTACCCGGGCGCGGCGCGCGGCCGGGCGGGCGCCGGGATGGTGCACACGGTCGTCTGGCGGGTCGGCTCGGGCGAGGCGCTCGACTTCTGGGCGGCCCGGCTCGGCGTCGAGCGGGCGGGCGACGTCGTGCGCTTCTCCGATCCGGAAGGGCTCGCACACGAGCTCGTCGTCGCGCACGTCCCGGACGAGCCTCTGATCGCCGACCACCCCGAGATCCCGCGCGAGCTCGCGCTTCAGGGTTTCGACGGCGTGCGCGCGTACGCCCGCTCGCCGGAGTTGCGAACCGCTCCGTTCCTCGAGGCGCTCGGCTTCGAGCGCGACGGCCGCCGCTGGGAGACCCGCGGCGATTCGCGCGGCGGCTGGATCGAGTACGAAGACGCAGCGGCCGAACCCGGCGTCCCCGGCGCCGGCACCGTCCATCACGTCGCGTGGGCGTCCACGATGGAGGACCACGAGGCCTGGCAGCGCCGCGTCGCGGAGGCAGGCGGGCGGCCGACGCCGATCATCGACCGCTTCTGGTTCCGCTCGATCTACTTCCGCGAGCCGAGTGGCGTCCTGTTCGAGATCGCCACGCTCGGGCCCGGCTTCGCCACCGACGAGGATCCGGCGCACCTCGGGGAGAAGCTCATCCTGCCGCCGGACTTCGAGCACCTGCGCGCGCAGGTCGAGCCGATCCTCACGCCGCTGCCGAGCCCGCGGGAGAGCTGGACGCGCGCGTGAGCCCCGACGCGCGCGCCCGGAATGCGCCTCGCTGACCGGGCCGCCGTGGTTGCCGCGACCGTGGTCTACGACGGCGAGTGCGGCTTCTGCACGGCGCTCGTCGAGGCGGCCTCGCGACGTCTGCACACGCCCGTCAAGGCGGTGCCGTGGCAACGGGCCGACCTCGCAGCGCTCGGCGTTCCGCAGGAGGACGCCCGGCTGCGACTGCAGTGGATCGGCGCGGACGGGGCGCGGCTGCAGGGCCACCGCGCCGTCGCCGCCTGGCTGCGCAGCGCCGGGGGCGGCTGGCGCGCGCTCGCCGCGCTGCTGACGGCGCCGGGCCTCGACGCTGCCGCCGCGGCCGGCTACCGGCTCGTGGCGGCGAACCGGCGGCGTATCCCGGGGCCCTGGCCGCGCACGTGCCCGGTGCCGCCGCCGGACGACGGCCCGCGCGCCTGACGTTTTGTTTCCGTCCCCCCACAGGCTAGGGTCTCGCGGATGGGCCTTACCTGAGGAGGAGCGATGCGCAAGACCGTCACGTTGCTCGCCCTGTTCGCCGTCGCCGCGGTGGCGCTCACCGCAGCCGGCACCGCCGGGGCGAGCCGTCATGCCGCGAAGGCCACGGCCTTCAGCTACTGCGACGACCCGACCTTCCCGCCGATGGAGTCGACGACGACGGCCGGCAAGCCGGTCGGCTTTGACATCGACATGGCGGCCGCGATCGCGAAGCAGATGGGAGGAACGGCGAGCTTCGTGCACACGGCGTTCTCCGGCCTGCTGCCCGCGCTCGGCGCGAAGAAGTGCGACGTCGTCATCTCCGGCATCTTCGTCACGCCGGACCGCACGAAGCAGTTCCCTGCGGTGGCGTACATGCACTCGCACCGCGCGCTGCTCGTCGCCGGCGGCAACCCGAAGCACATCACCTCGGTCGCCGGTCTGAAGGGGATGCACGTCGCCGTCCAGTCGGGGACGAAGTACGAGCAGTTCCTGAAGTCGCAGCAGAAGTCGCTCGGCTTCACGCTGCAGAGCTACCCGGGAGACACGGACGCGATCGCCCAGATCCTGCTCGGCCGCGCGGACGCCGTCCTCACGCAGGACACCGAGGGCGCCTACCAGATGCAGCAGCATCCGGGGAAGATCGCGATCGGCTACCTGTTCCCGGAATCGGACACGTTCGGGATCTACTACCGCAAGGGTGACGCGATCGGCGGGAAGCTGGCGACCGCGATCAAGGCGTTGAAGGCGAACGGCACGATGGCGAAGCTCGCCGCGAAGTACCACATTCCCGCGGGTGACGTGAAGTAGGCCCGGCGGGCGCGTGCTCGCGAGCTTCGACACGCATACGTTCTGGGGAGCGCTCACTTCCGGTCCGTACTGGAAGGGAGCGCTCCTCGCAATCGGCCTGACCGGCGCGACGATGGTGGCTGGGGTCATCATCGGCTTCTTCCTCGCGCTCGGCCGCTCGAGCCGGCGACGCACGGTGCGGAACGTCGTCCTCTTCTACAACTGGCTGTTCCGGGCAACGCCGACCCTGCTCCAGCTGATCTTCGTCTGGGACGCCCTGCCGCAGCTCTGGCCGGTCTTCGCCGGCTCGTGGTTCACCCCGTTTCTCGCCGCGTGGATCGCGCTCTCGCTGAACGAGGGCGCGTACATGGCGGAGATCATCCGCGCCGGCTTGCTCTCGGTCGACCCGGGCCAGGAGCTCGCAGGCCGTACGCTCGGGATGACCCGCCGCCAGATCCTGCGGCGCGTGGTCGTGCCGCAGGCGGTGCGCATCGTGATTCCTCCTGCCGGCAACGAGTTCATCACCGTCCTGAAGCTGACGAGCCTCGCGTCGGTCATCTCGGTGCATGAGCTGCTCACGGCTGCGAACGAGGACGCATCCGTGAAGTTCCAGTTCGCCGAGGTCTATCTCGCCGCGCTGATCTACTACCTCGTCATCGTCTCGATCCTGATGGTGCTCCAGGGCCGGCTCGAGCGGAGGTTCACGTGGACGTCGGGGCGCCGCCGCCGGGTCGCCGCGCCTGCCATCCCCGCCGTCTCGCACGACGCACGCTGATGGCCGACGTCGTCCTCAGGGCCGAGGAGCTGCACAAGAGCTACGGCGAGCTGGAGGTGCTGAAGGGCGTCACGTTCGAGGTCGATCGCGGCCAGGTGAAGGTGATCATCGGCCCCTCCGGCTCGGGCAAGTCGACGCTGCTGCGCTGCCTCGCGATGCTCGAGCCGCCGGACGCGGGCCACGTCTACCTCGAGACGGAGCAGCTGACCGCGCTGCCGGAGAAGGCGCTCGCGCCGCACCGGTCCGAGGTCGGGATGGTCTTCCAGCGCTTCAACCTCTTCCAGAACATGAATGCGCTCGGCAACGTCATGTGCGGGCTCGTCGAGGTGCGCAAGCTCGGCAGGAAGGAGGCGCGAGCGCGCGCGCTCGAGTTCCTCGCCCGAGTCGGGCTCGCCGACAAGGCGCACCAGTATCCGGAGGAGCTGTCGGGTGGCCAGCAGCAGCGCGTCGCGATCGCGCGCGCGCTCGTGATGCGCCCTAAGGCGATGCTCTTCGACGAGCCGACCTCCGCCCTGGACGTCGAGCTCGTGCGCGAGGTGCTCGACGTGATGGAGTCGCTCGCGCGCGAGGGGATGACGATGGTCGTCGTCTCGCACGAGCTCCGCTTCGCGCACCACGTCGCCAGCTCGGTGCTGATGATGGACGAGGGGCGCATCGTCGAGGAGGCGGCGCCGGACGAGTTCTTCTCCGCCCCGCGGGAAGAGCGGACGAAGCGCTTCCTCTCGCTCGTCGAGTGAAGGTCCTCGTTCTCGGGGAGCGGTTCCCGCCCGAGGCGCTAGCCGGCCTCGACGTGGTGCACGAGCCGGCCGACGACGTCGCGGCAATACTGACGACGCCGCGCGCGCCGGTCGGCGCGGAGCTGATCGCGCGGCTGCCGGCGCTGCGCATCGTTGCGACGGCGAGCGTCGGCTTCGACCACGTCGACCTCGAGGCCGCGCACGCGCGCGGGATCGTCGTGCGCAGCGTCCCGGACTACTGCACGGAGGAGGTCGCCGACCACACGCTCGCGTTCCTCTTTGCGCTGCTGCGCGGCGTCGTCGCGCTCGACCGCAGCGTCGCCGCGGGCGAGTGGAATCCCCAGGCCGCCGGGCCGCTACGGACGCTCGGCGGGCTGCGGGTCGGGATCGTCGGCCACGGGCGGATCGGCGGCGCGGTGACGCGCCGGCTGCACGCGCTCGGCGCGGAGGTGTGGGCGAACGACATCGTCGACATCCACCGCGACGGCGTGCGCGAGACGCCGCTCGACGAGCTGCTGCGCGAGTGCGACGCGGTCTCGCTGCACGTGCCGCTGACGCCGCTGACGCAGGGGATGATCGGCGAACGCGAGCTCGCGCTGATGCAGCCCGGCGCGTTCCTGCTCAACACCGCGCGCGGTCCCGTCGTCGACGTCGACGCCGTCGTCGCGGCGCTCCGCGCCGGCCGGCTCGGCGGCGCCGCGCTCGACGTCCTCCCGCAGGAGCCGCCGGCGCGGCCGCCCGCGGCGCCGAACCTGATCGTGACCCCGCACGCCGCCTACTACAGCGAGGCGGCGAAACGGCGGGCGGCGGCGGCGGCGATCGCCGCCGTCCGCGAGGTGCTCGGCCTCTAGGAGGGCGTCACTCCACCTTGTTGAACTGCCAGACGGCGAGGGCGAGCACGACGAGGGCTCCCACGGCGACGAGGCCGAGCTCGAGCGGGATCGGGAGCCGCCAGCCGTCCCAGGTGACGCCGCCGTTCAGTCGCTGGGCGAGCGCGGCGGAGGCGTGGACGTGGGCGAAGACGGCGCGGCGCATCGGGTCAACCGCGTAGGTGAGCGGGTCGAGCTTGGTCAGCACCTCGAGCCACTGCGGGAGCCCTGTCGGCGGGAAGATCGCACCGGAGAGGAAGAACATCGGCATCACCAGGAACTGGATCACGGCCTGGAACGACTCGATCTGGCTCATCCGGCTGGCGACGAGGACGCCGAACGCGGTGAGGGCGACGGCGACGAGGATCATCTCGCCGAGGAGGGTCGCGAACAGCGTCGGCGAGTAGGGAACGCCGACGAGGCCGGCGAGCAGCAGCATCACCGCGCCCTGGATGGCGGCGGTGGTGGTGCCGCCGGCGCATTTGCCGACGACGATCGCGCCGCGCCGCACGGGCGCGACGAGCATCTCGCGCAGGAAGCCGAACTCGCGGTCCCAGACGATCGAGATCGCCGAGAAGAGCGCGGTGAAGAGCACGGTCATCGCGAGGATGCCCGGGAACATGAAGGTCTTGAAGTTGACGCCGCCGCTCGAGGCGACGAGTGACGACATCCCGGTACCGAGCACGAGCAGGAAGAGCACGGGCTGTACGAACGACGTCACGAGTCGCAGCCGGTTGCGTAGGAAGCGCAGCAGCTCACGGTTCCAGACGACGCGCACGGCGCGCACATCCGCGCCGAGCCCACCCGCGCCCGCGCGAGCAGGCAGGATCGCCGGTGCGCCGGCGGCGGCTAGCGGGCTCTCCGCCATCGCATCGCGTGGCTGCGCATCCGCTCGTTCGCCGAGGCCTCGGCGTCGCGGATCGTGCGGCCGGTGTAGGCCATGAAGACGTCGTCCAGCGTGGGTCTGGCAACCCGGATCGAGCGGATCGGCTGGCTGAGCTCGGCGAACAGGCGCGGCACGAACTGCTCGCCGCCGGCGACATGGAAGGTGACGGCGCCCTCGCTCAGGCCCGCCTCGAGCCCGAATCGCTGACCGAGCTCGGCGATCGTCGCCGGCGCGTCGTCGACGTGGAGCTCGATCCGGTCCTTGCCGATCGTCGCCTTCAACGCGTCCGGAGTGTCGATCGCGACGATCGAGCCGTGGTCGATGATCGCGAGCCGGTCGCAGTGCTCGGCCTCGTCCATGTAATGCGTGGTCAGGAAGATCGTGATCTGCTCGCGCCGGCGAAGCTCGTTGATGTACTCCCAGATGTGGGAGCGCGTCTGTGGATCCAGCCCGAGCGTCGGCTCATCCAGGAACAGCACCCGCGGTGAGTGAGTCAGCCCCCGCGCGATCTCGAGGCGACGCTTCATGCCGCCCGAGAAGGTGCCGACGAGATCGTCGCGCCGATCGTCGAGGTCCACCATCGCCAGCAAGCCGTCGAGCCGCTGCTCCCGCACGGCGGGGTCGACGCCGTACAGCTCGGCATGGAAGCGCAGGTTCTCTTCTGCGGTGAGGTAGTCGTCGAGCGTCGTGTCCTGGAACACCAGCCCGATCTGCTGGCGCACCTGCAGCGGCCGTCGCGCGACATCGAGCCCAACAATCTGCGCACTGCCCGAGGTCGGCCGAAGCAGCGTGCAGAGCATGTTGATCGTCGTCGACTTGCCGGCCCCGTTCAGGAAGGTAGTTCTCTGCTAAACTGAGTCCGGCGGGAGAATGCCCTCCCGCCGGAGCTAGGAGGATACGAGATGAGCCCTTCCCGGAAAAGCATCACGAAGCCGGTATCCATCTATGTGAGAGTCAGCAGGGTTGGCTCGCGTGACGTGGAGGCCGACGGCGGCTCCGCTGCCGAGCAGGAGCGGAAGTGCCGCCAACAGCTAGAGCTTCTGGACCTCCAGGCGGGCGAGGTGTTCGTGGATTTGGACGAAAGCGGGGGAAAAGAGTCCCGGCCAGAGTTCGACCGCATGCTGCGCGGGATCGAGGACGGCACTTCCGGCGGCGTAGTCGTCTGGAAGCTGTCGAGATTCGGACGCCGCGTGCGCCACGTGCTCCGTCAGATCAACTGGGTTGAATCGCACGGCGCCGTCTTCCTTTGCGTGACGCCGAACATCGACACCTCGGGCGCCTACGGCAAGTTCACACTCACGCTCTTCGCGGCACTGGACGAGCTGGAGTTGGACAACCTGACCGAGGGCTGGCGCAGCTCCCGCGACTCGGCACTCTCGCGCGGTGTCCGCGTAGGCGTTCCTCCAGCAGGCTTCAGGAAGGGACCGGACGGGCGGCTCGTGAAGGACGCAGCCGACGCGGAGAAGATCGCGCTGGCGTATCAGTACGCGGGCGAGCGGCGCTCATGGAGCGAGGTCGCGCGGGCGCTTGAGGGCGTCTCCACCTCGCGGCGCTCGGGCGGCAAGTGGACCGCGCTCCACGCGCGGAACCTGCTCGCTTCTAAGATTTACCGGGGCGTGCTGGGGACATACGCGGACGGTACGGAGTGCATCGTCCCCGAGCTGCGCATCGTTCCGCCGTCCGTGTGGGAGAAGGCGAATGAGCCGCGTGCAGAGAAGGGCAAGCGGCACTCGAACGGCGCTTCGCTACTGGCGGGGATTTGCCATTGCGCAGGATGTGGGAGGGCACTTACGCTCTCCGTGACACACAAAGGCGGGCGCGACTACGGCTACCTCAAGTGCACAAGCGGTCCTCAGTTCTGCTCGGCCCGCGCGAGCATCGAGCGCGAGACCATCGAGACGTACGTCCAGCACATGGCGCTGAGTGAGCCTCGCACGTGGGAATCGGGCGAGGCGCGGGACGCCGTCAAGCAGGGTGCATTCGAGCAGACGCGCGACGATGCCAAGACGGCGCTGCGTGCGGCCATCAAGGGCGGGATCTCCGACTTGGATCCCTTCCTCCTGGAGCTTCGCTCGGATGTCGAGGCGGCAGAGGCAGCGCTTGCCGAGTACCTCGCATCGACGGGCGTCAAGCGGCTCTCGCGTGCGGAGGCGCTTGAGATGTTCGGGGGCGGATCGGTGGAGGACCGGCGCTCGTTCCTGCGGCAGGTGCTCGCGGACGTGCGGGTCGCAGGGACCGGGCGGGACGGACCGGTGGAAACGCGGACGACGCTGCTCTACGCGACTGAATACGGCGGGGCCGTGCTGGACCCGCTACCTACCACCGCATAAGCTCGTGCAAACCTGCACGGACGGAGGCCCCGGAAACGGGGCCTCATGGTTTGCCTGGCAGGGATCGGAAAAGTGAGTACGGTGAGACCATGGAGTTCAACCTCGAAACCTCCGAAGGGCTCTCCTCCGCAGTCGCGGAGGCGGGCTCGTGGGCGGCGCTCTCCCGCACAAGCGGTGTGTCCGTCACGACGCTGAAATCCCGCGCACTCAAGTTCGGCGTGGAGACCCCGAAGCCCCGCGCGAAAACCCGCGAGGAGCGGCAGGCGGAAAAGTACGAAAAGCAGCGGCAGGAGTTTGAGGAAGAGCGTGCAGAGTGGCGCGAGAGGATCAAGCGGTGGGAAGCCGAGCGGGTGGAATCAAACAAGCACCGCGTGCAGCGGAGGAAGGAGATCCGGGAGATTTACCGCTCGAAGGTGGCGTACGCACGGAGTAACTTGAAAGCCGGAGTTGGCACGCGTGCGGAGACCGAGAGGTGGATACAAGGGCTAAAGGAAGAGCGTGACAGAAATCTCGCGGCGGCTCAGCCGCTCGAATAGCTCGCGCTTGACCCGTACGGCTGAGGCCCGGCGCAAGTCGGGCCTTCCGCTATTTTGGCCCGCGTGGAACCGTCGCTACAGGCGTGGATCGCGTGGTGTCGCGCGGGCGCGTCTATCGGCGAGTGGACAATCGATGAAGCGCACGTCGGAGAATCGACGGACGCTCCGGCGGGTGCTCCCACGTCCGATGACGTTCGAGCGCTCCGAACGAAGGACCACGCCACTGGCAGCTAGTGCAACGGTACGCGTCCGGGTGTTTCTCAGACTCCAGCCGCGCGGCGTACGCAGCGGCATATTGCCGGTGAAGCTCGACCTCTTCGGCGGGCGTCACGATTCCGACCTCGTCCGTACTGACATTGCGACATGACCGCCGGCCTCTTCCCCGTAGCCGAGCGGGTTTGGCAGTCTTAGCGCACTGACACGTTGGGGTGTGGAGACTGACATTGGGTGGGGTGAAGCTGACATCGGGCGGGGACGGCCAGGCATGGCACAGGTCGCGTTTGTGGGGGGTTTG
>Ga0187850_10000281_pt1 | contig 69618 bp, 48 predicted proteins | sample June2016WEW_4_15_FD_132436 | JGI IMG/M metagenome (GOLD analysis project Ga0187850, IMG submission 132436) | Peatland microbial communities from SPRUCE experiment site at the Marcell Experimental Forest, Minnesota, USA - June2016WEW_4_150 | ecosystem: Environmental > Terrestrial > Soil >...
ATATTTGGTAATCGTTGCGGTTTAGGCATCCGCCGATGAAATACCATTCGGAGGGCGATGTCCCGAAAAATCGTTCAAGGTCGCGCCCTGCCGGATTGAGCTTCCGGGCTTGATGCAGCCCTGATTTTCGGGGCGCACGGGGCTAACCAATTAGGGCTAATGTCTTCGCCTGAGGAGACGGATTAGCAATTGGAAGCAATGATCGTCATTCACACCCGGCAACCGTGATTTGAGGAGATCGTAGGTTTCCGCGCTGATGTCCAGTGGTTGCGCCGGCTCCTGAACGACGGGGCCAGCTACAGCAGGGGGCAGGTCGGCAACGTGCTGCTGGATGGCTTGGGTAATTGTTCGCGAATTGACTTCGCCCAGGATTTGTTCGAGGTCCTGCCAGGTGGTACGGGTGATCCAGCAACGAATTTGGCCCCCATTGATCACCTCACCGATTACGGTGAAGATGTAGAGGTTCGGGTCACTGGGCGGAGGAACGTCAAAGTAGGGTTGGATTTTCGCCCCCGCGGACGTTGTGACGGAGAACCGCTTTCTTCCTGTAGCACGGGCATAAATCCAAAGGTTCCGGCTGCCCTTCCGCGAGCCGCCTCCGCTCTCAACCCACTCGGCTGTGAAGTCGCCGGGGTTGGGGGCGGTCATTCTTTCCTCGAAGTAGAGGAACTGCCGAAGGCTTTCCTGCCAAAGGAGCCACCCGGTGCGCATGTCTGGCTCCGTGCCGTGCGGGGCTGATTCGCGGACCTTATCTGTGCGCCGCTGGATGAGTTCGGTGTATTGCCGCAGGACCTCGTGCATGGCCCGCTCTGCGGAGATCCTGCCTGCGGGAATCCGGATCGCGCGAGTTGCTGCCGGGTGCATCAGTGCCTCGCCGCAGGCACGGGCGATGTTCGTGTCGGAACGGTAGCAAAGCATCTTGTGCTCAACCCCGAGCCCTGCGTGCACGACATCCACGTTGAGGTTGCTCCAGCCTCGATTCGGCAGACCTTTTGCGCGGCAATACACTTCGGCCCAGTCGCCTTCCTCGAGTTTCCGGCCCATCATATGCGCCACTTTCGCGGCAAGGAGGCGGTGTGCGGTGTCGAATTGCTCGGGAGTGAAGGCGGCCAGGGTCATCGTTGCACGCATGGTTAGAGCAGGGCGGCTTGAAGAGGCTTCAATTGGATGCCTGCGACGGCGGACTGTGCTTGTCTTCGGAACTCCTCAAAGCCAATGAGTTCACCTTCATGCGGCAGGCGCTCAGCAAGCCACTCGGCGTGCAATTTGCGAAAATCCCACTCGTCGGTCCGAGAGACGTGAAGAAAACGGACGCGGTACCGTTGCGGGTCGTCCCCGACGCGGTGGCGCACAAACTCAACAACGTCGCGATGTGAAGCCGCGGCGGTCGTGTTGACGAGAGCAGGTTGCTCCGCTTTTTGGCAGTGGAGAACGAGGTCGTACCCAACGGCGTTGTCGGATACGAACTGCTTGAAGGTCCCATGCTCCTTGTCAAAGGTTTGCGTGCCGCGCACTGCGAAACCGGCCCCGGAGATGGCGGCCCGGAGGGCGGCCCATACCTCGCTGGAGGAGTTGTGAAAGATGACCGTCATCCAGCCTCCGTCCTTCAACGCGCGGCGGCACTCGCGGAAGGCACGGGTGAGCAGAGTCCGGTATTCGGCGCAACCCTTTCCCTGCGCGGCGTTGATAATGGCCTCCTCGCGCGTGTCGGTGTGCCGCTGGAGCCAACTTTCCCAGAGGAAGTTCATCTCCGAGTAGTTAATATTGCCGCCGAAGGGCGGGTCGGTGAAAACGTAGTCCACGGACTGGTCGGACACATGCTTGAGATTGCACGCCGACGCTGTGCGCACGTCGATTTCCCGGTCGCGCTTGGGCGCGGTTTGAAAGTACCAGCTAATCGTCTTAGCCTTGCGGTGGAAGGTCCGAAAGACGTTCTGCTCATTGGAGATGAATGGAACGTTGTAATTGGCTGTATTGCCGCTGCCGCCCCAAAACCGAAACTCCGAAAAAACGGTTACTCGCTGATAGAGAGAGGTGAGGGTAAAGAGCAACTTGCCGGCGATTTCGGAGTCGGGCCACTGCTGCGCGCGACGCCATAGCCAGGCCATGGCGTAGAGGGCGCGGGCGGTGTAGGCCTGGTCAACGCGCCGGATACCAGCGGCGATCGGCTGGCGCGTGTTGACCCCTTTGGGGAAATGATCCTTGGGATACCAAAGGCCGGCGGGGACTGCTTCGGCCTCGATGCGTGCCAGAACCTGGTAGTCGTGCCGGCAAGGTGCAGAGGTCTGCTCCTTCAGCCCCCGCCCGCAGCACTTGTAGCCAACCTGAACCGGGTAGCGTCGCGTCCGCTTGAGGCCCCGCTTTTTCACGCGGGTTTTGCAGTGTGGGCAGGGAAACTCGGAGAGCACTTTGCTCTCGCGAATGCTCGGCTTTTCGTCCCGTGCGACGTCCCACAGGACGAATTCCCGCTTGCACGTCGGGCAGATAACGCCATAACTCCACACCATGTACAGCATCGGAATGAGAGTGCCGCAACTGCGGCAGGGCGTCTGGTAGAGCTTTGCCTCCAGTTCCGCCGCCTCCTGCAGTACCGTCCGCACGGCTTTCAAATAGGTGTCCGCGTCAACGGGGGTATTGAGGTGCCGGGCGATAAATGTGGCGGCTGGCGATAGATCGCTCAGGAGCGCCTTTCGGCCGAGATTCCCAGCAGCCACGCCGGTCATCCCGGACCCGCAAAAAGGATCGAGCACGACCTGTGCGGGCTCGGTGTAGTATTCTATGAGCTTGGCAATGCCTTCCGGAGGCACCTTCGTGTGGTAAGTGTGCGCGTCGTAAACATAAGTGTTCTTACCTGCGCGGATGTTTCCTGAGAAGGGCTGTTCGACCACGCGCGTGTGCGGCCCAGGATGTGTTTGCGGGTCCTCACGCAGCGCCAGTGGAGACGTCTGCTCGGCAGCCGCGTAGCTGCTTCCCCGGCCGGTCAATCGCCCATTATGGCGCGATGTGCGCGGGCATTTCTTCGGCTTGGACATAAACCGGAAGCACGATGAGGCAAAGTGCTCCAAAAGGCAAGAACCTCAGTGGCCTGCGAAGCAATCTGCGCCAGGAGCTCGGACCGGACGGCGAAGTTGAGTTCGCGCAGGGTGAGGCGCGGGTTGCGCAAGGGGAGGTTGCGCGCGACTTCCAGGCGCCAACGCTCGATCAGAGCGAAAATCTCCGGGGAGCGACGGGCGTGCCGCTTCGCAGCGCGGCGTTGGCGGCAGCAGCCCTGGTCTCCCGCGGCTCAGCTCGTGAGGGGGTTCCAGACGCGGGCGAAGCCAAAGCCCTCGAAGTCCCTCACGTTGGCAGTGGCGAACTCTGTCACCCCGTGCTGAAGCAATGTCAAGGCCAGCCGGGCGTCAAAGAGCCGCCGGTAGGCGAACCCGGGGCGGGCGGCGATTTGCCACAGTTGGTCGTGCAGCCGCTGGCTGTCGGGTGGGAAACCGGCAATACGCCACCGCGGATGCTGCCGCCAGGCTTGAACCACCGCCACAGCCTCAGATGGTGAAAGGGGCGACGCCAACACGACCGGATTGCGCAACAGCCGGTATAACCCTGCCAGGACCAATTCGCAGATCAACACATCGCTGCTCCCTGCCAGCCCGTCAAGCCACGCCTTGGTCCCCCTGTGCTCGGGACGATCTTCCGCCACGGCAAAAAACAGCAGGCCGGTATCCGGGGCGATCATGTCTTCTTGCCCTTGGGCCTGGCCAGCCAGGCCGGTAACTCGTCCTCGCCTCGGGCAATATCCCGCAATTGCGCCGCGGTCAATGGCCGGCAACCCAGCCGGCGCGGCTTGGGTGGTTCCCAGTCCGTCAGCGGCCTCTTGGGCGGATACGCAGGCGCAAGCCGCTCCAGGCCGCGCCGCACCACCTCGGCGAAGCTCATTTCGTACTCGGCGGCGATGCGTTTGGCCTCCTGATACAAGTGGTCGGGAATCTGGACTTGCGTCTTAATCATGATGGCAATTTACCATGATGGCGATTTGCAAACAACTCTTTTCATTTTCAAAGCCGGCCCGACCCGGGTAAACTGCCGCGGATGGAAGAACGCGTTCCAGACCTGTTCCCGCTGCTCAAGCAATACTTCGGCTTCACTTCCTTTCGGCCCTTGCAGGAGCAGATCATCCGCGACGCCCTGGCGGGCCGGGACGTCTTTGCGTTGCTGCCCACCGGCGGCGGCAAGTCCCTCTGCTTCCAGTTGCCGGCGGTGGCGCAGGAGGGCCTGACGGTGGTGGTTTCGCCGCTGATTGCCCTCATGAAGGACCAGGTCGACGGGTTGCAGGCAGGCGGCGTCCCGGCGACCTTCCTGAACTCTTCGCTGGCGCCCGGCGAGTCGCGGGGGCGGCTGCGGGGCTTGCACCAGGGCCACTATCGGCTGCTCTACGTTGCCCCGGAGCGGCTCATGCTCCCGGGGTTCCTCTCGGATTTGCAGCGCTGGCAGGTGGGCCTGCTGGCGATTGACGAGGCGCATTGCATCAGCGAGTGGGGGCATGATTTCCGCCCGGAATACCGCCAACTCGCCGACTTGCGCCGGCTCTTCCCGGCCGCGCCCATGATGGCCCTCACGGCCACAGCGACCGAGCGCGTGCGCCAGGACATCCTCACCCTGCTCAAACTGCGCGACCCCGCCTGTTACCTGGCCAGCTTCAACCGGCCCAACTTGACCTACCGCGTGTTCGCCAAGAGCAAGCCCTACCAGCAGGTTCTCCAGTTCGTCTCCGCCAGGCCCAGGGACAGCGGCATCGTCTATTGCCAGGCGCGCAAAACGGCCGAGCACCTCGCCGAGCGGCTCAACGAAGACGGCGTACGGGCCCGGCCCTACCACGCCGGGCTGACCCCGGCCCAACGCACCGAGCACCAGGACCTCTTTCTGCGCGACGAGGCCCGGGTCATCTGCGCCACCATTGCCTTCGGCATGGGCATCAACAAACCCAACGTCCGCTTCGTCCTCCACTACGACCTGCCCAAGAACATCGAAGGCTATTACCAGGAAACCGGGCGCGCCGGCCGCGACGGGCTGCCCAGCGACTGCGTGCTGCTCTTCAGCCCGGGCGATGTCGTCAAGCAAACCCTTTTCATTGACGAAAAACCCGACCCCAAAGAGCAGAAAATCGCCCGCGCGCAGTTGCAGCAGATGGTGCATTACGCCGAGTGTTCCGGCTGCCGCCGCACCGAACTGCTCGCCTATTTCGGCGAGGCCTTCCCGGAAGCCGACTGCCGCGCCTGCGACAATTGCCTCTCCCCGCGCCAGACCTTCGACGGCACCTTAGCGGCGCAGAAATTCCTTTCCTGCGTCTTTCGAGTCCGCGAAAGCACGCGCTTCAGCGTCGGCCTCCATCATATCGTCGAGGTCCTGACCGGCGCCGATACGGAAAAGATCCGGCGCTGGCACCACGAGCAACTCTCCACCTACGGCATCGGCCAGGAACACACCCGCTCGGAGTGGGGCGCGATCGGACGGGAGCTGATCCGGCTGGGCTACCTGGGCCAGACGGCGGAGAAGTTCAGCGTGCTCGCGCTCACGCCCGAGGGCCTGGCGGCGCTCAAGCACCGCCGGCGCATCACGCTGACCAAGCCGGTCAGCGCCCCGCCGCCCAAGGCCCACCGGGCGGGCGAGATTGCCTGCGACGAGGCCCTGTTCGACAAGCTGCGCCAGCTTCGCAAGAGGCTGGCGGACGAGCGCGGTCTGCCGCCTTACATTGTCTTTTCCGATGTTTCCTTGCGCCAGATGGCCCACGATTACCCGGCCAACCCACCGGAGTTCGCCCGCATCAGCGGCGTGGGCGAGAAGAAATTGCAGGAATTCGCCGCCCTGTTCCTGGCCGAGATTGCCGCGCACCTGCAAACCAACCCGCGCCAGATTTTCGCCGAGGACTCCTTTGCGGCGCCAGCGCCGCTCCCGGCCCGGGCTGGGCTGGGCGATACCGTCCGGGAGACGCTCCGCCTCTTCCGCGCCGGCCAATCCCTCGAGCAGATCGCCCGCCAACGCCGGCTCACCCCCGCCACGGTTTACGCCCACCTGGCCGAGGCCATGGAGGCCGGTGAACCGCTGGACCTCAACCCATTCTTCACGCCGGAGCAGAAGCGGGAGGTGGCGGCGGCCTTCGAGCAAAGCGGCTTGGGCAGCCTCTCGGCCGTGTTCGAGTCGCTGGGCGGCCGCTACGATTACCCCCGGCTCCGCCTCGCGCGCGCCGCCATCAAAGCCCGGCAGGCCGCGGCGCTGTAACCCAACTCAGAGGTAAGCTCCCTTAGAGTCTTTGGTCGCAACATCCACGTTTTTGCGTGAATGTCTTGGCATGTTTCCTTTGGAGGGGCCTGATTCTTCGGCGCGGAGCGCCTCATTTAACGCGGCGGGGGAAGGCCCACGTTGCTCTTCCCACTCAGGAATTGACGCTTAGCCTGACTTCCCCTCGACTCGCGCGTAAGTTGTTGGCTTGCAAGCTTCGACCTTTCGTTCACTTGCTACAATTGGCGGTTGCCCAAGCTGGTGGAGCTGCAAAGAGCGGCAGCAATCCCAGTTTGTCGAGCGTGGCATTCATATCCTTGGGCACCTGCGTTAGCAGCGTTTTGAAAGCCTTGCCCCCGAGTTCCAAGCGGCCCAAGCGGATGGATTGGAGTTGTCGGAGCAGATTATGAATTTCGATGGTTTGGTCTTTTTGGCGCCATTGGAGTTCCAGTTTGGCGCTCAGCCAGTAAGCGATAAAACAAATCCGCACATGATTGCGCACCCGATCCGGTCGGCGGTGAAACACTGGGCGCACGCCCAGGTAAGATTTCAAGTGGCAAAACGCATCCTCCACTTCCAGAAGATTTTTGTAATGAGCCAGCACTCCGGTGGCCGGAACTTGCTGGGCACTGGTGTTGGTGGCCAGCAGGTAGAGACCGTCACGAATCGTTTCAGCCCGGATCGAGTCGGCACGACGACTCCACTGTAGCTTGCCCTGCGGGTCCACCGAATACTCGAAATACTTGTGGGTCTTGAGCCGCTGCAGCGCCCGGCCCACCTGGCTGGCCAGCTTTTGCGCATCGACTTTCTTACGCTTCACCGCCGCGATCCGCTGCAGTTTTGCTTCGGCTTTGGCCAGCCGGGCCTGCCGTCGTTGCTGGTCCCGTTGCTGGCGCCAAGGCCCGCCCGCGATTACGTAGCGTTTGCCTGCCCGCACGATCTCCATCACCTGGGTGCGGTCCCACAGTTCGGGCGACTGGTCGGCGGGTAATTGCTCCAGCAATTGGTCCAGCGTAGCCGCGCTCAACCGGGTTACGTATTTGAGCTTAAGGGTTTCGACCGCTTCCAGATTGACCTTGCTGCTCATGCCGCCATCAAAAACAAAGACTGCTTCCTTAATCCCGAAGCGCCGCCGCAAGGCAGCCAGCAGTCCCTGCAAGGTGGTCGTGTCGCCGCGATTGCCGCGCAGAACCTCCAGATGGAGTGGCACTCCCTGGGCATCGGCGGCCACCGCCAAAATCACTTGCGGACGGTCGGAGCGATGGTCGCGGCTGTGGCCGTAACGGCTCATGCCGGCGGGGCCCTCGCCCTCAAAATACACGCTGGTCAGATCATAGAGCACCAGCGAGACGCCTTGGGGAAAGCTTTGGCTGTAGAGCTGCTTCTCCATGCCCACCCACCGCCCGGTCAACTGATCCATCGCCGCATACAAGTCGTCTTCATCGAAATCCTCGGTGGCTTGATCCAGGGTGCAAGCGGCGGCCAGCAGCGTGCCCCGGGCGTGGTCGGCTAAAGCCAGCTTGGCACTGGGAAAGAGGATGCGGCCAAAAATCATCGCTTTGAGCAGGCCGACGGCGCGCGGATCGCTCAAGCCCTGGAACAGCCGCTCCAGCTCAAGCTGCTCCCAGGCCTGGCGCAAAACGGCCAGGCCGCCAAAGCTCAGGGCCTCGGCCAGTTCAAGCTCATCGCTGGGGACAAAGCTCTGGCCGCGCAGGGATTGGGCAATGAGCTGTCGGGTGTCTGGCGGCAGGGCGGTGATATTGCAAATGGTGCGGGAGCGTGGACCTTTGGGGCTACGGAAGGACTCCCGGACCAGGTAGGTGAGGTAGGTGTGGCGGCGGTGCTTGCACTGGGTGGCCTGGACGAACATACGCGCTACAGAGTAACGATATAACACGGCGATGTCAAGCACAATAATGAAATAATACTTGCTACATTTTCGGGTGAAAACACAGGTTTTCAGCCATTTTCATCAAATGGGGCGGGAAGTTAGGTTAGCTCTTGGTTGCGGCTCCGCCGCGTTAACAGGAGAGCAGCGGGAGCCTCTCCCCACCGCCTGCCGGCCGGCAGGCGGGCCCTGGCATTCCGCGCAATTGGGGCCGCGCCCAACCCGCCAGGTCCGCAAGCTCATGTCGCGCAGGTCCAATACCAGTATCCGTCCAACGAGCGGCTGGCCCAAACCGGCCTTGGCCTTGAGCGCCTCCCTGGCGGCCGGGCCGCCGCCCACCGCCGCGACCGCGCCAAAATCCGGGGCTGCCAACGGCCTCTCGCAAGCGGCCAGTTCTTCCCCCGCGAGGCCCTGTTGCTTTGGCTCGCCGCCCGTCGCCCTTCATTCCTGCTCAACCTGGCCGTCTCTTAAAAGAAAAATCCGATCCGCCAACCGCTCCGCCTCAGAACGGTTGTGCGTGATGTGCAGAATCGTCACCCCCGTTTGTGCCCGCACCTTCCGCAGCAGGTCGCCCATTTCGGCCCGCGTCTCGTCATCCAGCGCGCTCAGCGGCTCATCCAGGCAGAGGATGTCCGGCCGGAATGACAGTGCCCGGCCCAGGGCGACACGTTGCGCCTCGCCCCCGCTCAGCCCCGGTGGCCGGCGCCCCAGCAAGCTGCGCAACCCCAGCCAATCTACCAGTTCGCTTACCCGCTGCTCGATTTGTTCACGGGGCCAGCGCCGAATAGCTAGCGCAAAACCCAGGTGCTCACGCACCGTCAGATGGCCAAAAAGCGCCGCATCCTGCGGCACAAGCCCGATGCCGCGCTGTCCGGGCGGCCAGTGCGTCACGTCTTTGCCCCTCAGCCGCACGCAGCCCCGCAGGACCGGCCGCAGCCCGCACAACGCTTCCAGCAGCGTCGTCTTTCCCGTCCCCGTCTTGCCCATCAGAAACGCGTGCTCCCCGCTGCCGACCTCCAGCCCCACCTCGCGCAACGCGAACGGCCCGGCCCGGACCCAAAGCTGCTCCAGCCGAATCATGGCCTCACCGCCTGGCCCAGCGTCGGCGCCGAGCCGAAGTACCGGATTATCAGCAGCACCATCACGGCCGCCACCACCATCAGCATGGACACGGCCACGGCCGCCTCGATGTTACCCACGCTCAGCTCCAGAAAAACCGTCGTGGGCATCACCTCCGTCCGCATCCGCGTCGCCCCCGAGAAGACCAGAATCGGCCCGAATTCCCCCAGCGCCCGCGCCCAGGCCAGCGTCGCCGCCGTCAGCACTCCGCGCCGGGCCTCGGGCAAAACCACCAGCCAAAAGGCCTGGCTCCGCCGACAACCCAGCGTCAGCGCCACTTGCTCGGCCCGCGGATTGATTTGATCGAAAGTCGCCCGCATCGTGCGCACGGCAAACGCGCAGGCGACCGTGAATTGCGCCAGGATCACGCTCGGAATCGCGTAAGTCACCGGCAAAACCCGCTCCAGGGCCCGCCCCGGCGCCGTCTGGAAAAGGATCAGCAGGCTCAGCCCGATCACCAGGGGCGGGAGCACGATCGGGATGTCCAGCAGCGCGTCCAGCAGCGCCTTGCCGTGGAATTGCCGGCGCGACATCAGATAACCTATCGGCACGGCCACCCAGAGCGAAAGGAGGGTGGTCAGGCTGCACGAAATCAGGCTCAGCCTGATGGCGTAGCGAATCTCCCGGTTGCGCAGCGCCTGGAGAAAGGCATTGGGCGACGTGAAGCAAACATCGGCCGCCAGCAGCGCCACAATCAGCGCCACATACACGCCCCCCAACAGCGACAGCCCATAGAAAAACCGCCGGTCCGCTCCCCCCAGCCGAGCCGAAGCTGCAATGGACTCCGAAGCGGCCGCGTTCACGGTGAGGGCTTCGCGCCGCGCCACTGGAAGCCCAGCCCTTCATACCGCCGGCGTGACTCCTCGGATTGAAGCGCCGCCCGCAGACGTTCCATCAGCAACCGGTGCCCGGAGTTCTTTCCCACCGCGTAGGGCTGAACGGCTTTCGCCCCTGCCAGATTCAACGGCACCATCTCGAGCACCCCCCGCACCTGGCTGGTATTGGCCGCATAGACGACCACCGCGTCCAGCGCCCCGGTGCGAATCTCGTTGACCAGCAGATCGGCGGTCGGCGTCTGCGTCTTGACGTTCGCCATCACCGCCTCGAAGAGCTGCGCTCCCCGCAGCAGCTTCGCCGTCAGGTCTCCCAGGGTGCTCTGCCGCGCGTTGGCCACCCCCAGACGCAGCCCGGGCTGCGCCAGGTCTGCCAGCGATCGTATCTGCCGCGGGTTTCCCTTGGCCACGAGCAGCACCATGGCGGTCTCGGAAATTTCCACCGGCTCCCCGAAAAACTCTGCTACCGGGGTCAGGAACGACACATCGCACGCCAGGTAAGCATCCGGGCGCTGGCCCGCTTTGATTTGCGACACGAGGATGCCGCAACCGTTATAGACGCGGGTGACCTTGACGCCTTCGCGCTCTTCAAATTGCCGAATCGTGTCTTCCACCGCCAGGCGATTCACGCCCCCGCTGTAGAGCAGCACTTCCGGCCGCTCCGCCCACACATCCCCCTCAGTCACCCGGTAGCCGGCCCGTCTGAACTCCCCCAGGCCCCGGTCGCCGGCCGTGAGATAACGGGCGAAGTGCAGCGCTGCCGTTGGCTGCCGGCTGCACCGGAGCACACCCAGCGTGACCCGCTGCTCGCCACGATCAATGGGCGGGAATTTCACCGCCTCCAGTTCCGGATAGGCGCTCACCGTCGCGTCCCACACCAGCGCAGCGTCCGCCGCCCCGAGCTTCACGTCGTTGGCCAAATCATTGACCGTGGGCTTGAAAACCTTGGCCCGCGCTTCGATGGCCGCCCAGTCCCCGGTTTGCTCCAGCAGTTCCCGCCCAAGCTTCCCCACCGCCGCCGCATCCGGGTTGCCCAGCGCCAGCCTTACGTCGGCCCGCACCAGGTCCCCCAGCGAATGGACCCCCTTCGGATTACCCCTGCGCACCGCCACCACCAATCCCATTCGCCCGATTGGGATCGATTCGACCACCAGTCCGTTCGAGCGGGCCAGCTCGATATAACTCTCATCGCCGGCGAGAAACACGTCGCCCCGCGCGGCCACGCGGAGGTTGCTCAGCAACGTGCCGGAGCCGCCATACTGAAGTTGGACCGCCACCCCGCACTCTTTTTCGTATTGGCGGGCCACCGCCTCGACGGGCGGCTTGAGGCCGGCGGCACAATAGACCAGCAACGGCCCTGTGGTTTGGCCCCGCCGCCCTTCGCCGGGGTGCCAGTACAGCAACAGCACCAGCGCGCCCCCCGCCAACAATGAGAGCAAGAAGACCTTTAGTGCCGAGTTCACACCGGCAGAGGATACGCCGCCGGCGCTCACCACTCAAGGACTTTGCCGCCGCGCCCCCCAAGCTGAACCGCCGCCACCCCGCTCCACCACTCCACCGCTCCATGCCCCATCTTGACCAATCAGATAAGGCTTGCTTAGGCCGGCGCCCCTGGGCAAGATGGCCCCCGAATTTGCACCCGCGTTTCGACCCGGGGACCACCCCGGTTGGAGCGCAGGTTACGAGACTAATTCCAATGAGCTATGAGACCCTCGAGTCCAGCGCCGAAATCCTTCCTGAAACTGCTCGGTATCGCCCTCCTCTCCCAGGCCGCCGCGCAGACGCCTGACCCCGCCGGACAATCCGCCAAACCCCAAGCCGCTCCCCTCCTGCGCCAAATCGGCGTCTCGCGCGGCCTCGCCGTCGTGCTGGGCGAGCGCCGGCCTCAACTCGCTTTGCAGTTGGCCCGCGAAACCGAACTCCTCATCTACGTGCAAATGGCGCCCCGCGACGACCTCCAAGCCGCCCGGCGCCTGACTGAGGAGGCGGGTTTCTATGGCAAGCGCATCTATATCGACCAAGGCCCGCTCGCCAAACTGCACCTGGCTGACAACGTGGCCGACGCGCTGCTGGCGGTGGGCGAGGCCGCCACGATGCCGGAAACCGAGGCCCTCCGCGTGTTGCGTCCGCAGGGCAAGGCCATCCTGGACCAGAAGGAATTGGTTAAGCCCTTGCCGGCCGGGGCGGAGGATTGGAGTCATCCCTACCATGGGCCGGACAACAACCCGGTTTCGCGCGACCGGCTCGCGCGCGCGCCTTACCTGACCCAGTTTTTAGCCGAGCCTCGCTATGCCCCGCTGCCACAGCTCGCCGTCGCCTCGGCCGGCCGCGTCTTCAAGGCCTTCGGCCATATCGCCTTCAAGGAGCGGGAAGAACCCTGGCTCAACACTCTCGCTGCCTTCAACGGCTACAACGGCACCCTCCTCTGGCGCCGGAGCATTCCGGAGGCCCTCATGGTCCATCGCAGCACCCTCATCGCCACCCCCACCGCGCTTTACTTCGGCGATGACCACTCCTGCAAGGTCCTCGACCCCGCCACCGGTGACCTCCGCGATGAAATCGCCCCGCCCGAGGACATCGCCGGCGGAACCTTCTGGAAGTGGATGGCCCTGGAAGACGGCCTCCTCTATGCCCTCATTGGCGAGCAGGAGCAGCGCGACCCAGTCATCCGTTTGCGCAGCGACAAGCACGGCTGGCCCTGGGACCCACTCTCGCCAGGCTTCAACCGGCCCGAGCATACCTGGGGATTCGGGCGAACCGTGCTGGCCATCGAACCCAAAACCAAGCGCGTCCTCTGGCGCCATCCAGAAGCCGAGCCGATCGACAGCCGCGCCATCTGCATGGCCAAGGGACGCCTCTTCATCTTCCGCCATGGGGCATACCTCGCCTGCCTGGACGCCAGGACCGGCCAGACACTCTGGCGCCAGACCCAGGAAAACGCCCCCGCCCTCTTCGCCGCCCTCGGGCCCACTTTGCCGCGACAGGATTGGCGCACCAACTGGCGCACCACCGCCTACCTCAAATGCAGCGACCAGGCCCTGTTCTTCTCCGGCCCCACCATCAGCAAACTCATCGCCGTCTCGGCCGAAACTGGCCGCCTCCTTTGGCAGCATCCCTATGACAACTATCAGTTGGTCCTCCAGGGCGACGCCCTCTATGGCATCAGCGGGCAAATCGACAAGGAGGTCAGCCGCAAGTTCAATCCGCTCACCGGCGCGGTCCTCGCCGAGATCAAACTGGGCCGCCGCGCCTGCACTCGCCCAACCGGCTCGATTGACGCCATCTTCTGCCGCGCCGAAGAAGGCTCCACGCGGCTGGACCTGACCAAGACTCAGCCCGAATTGGTCTCCCCCATGCGCGCCCAGTGTCAGGACGGCGTGACCATTGCCAACGGCCTGCTTTATTGGTGGCCTTCGGTCTGCGACTGCGACCTGACCCTTTATGGTATCACTTGCCTTGGTCCCGCGGGCAACTTCGACTTCGCTCAGCCCGCCACCGACGCCCTCCGCCTCGAACCAACCGCCGTCCCTGAGGCCGCCCTGCCCGATTTGCCCGACTCGCCCGCGGATTGGCCCACGTTCCGCGCCAACAACTCTGGCTCCGTAACCTCCGCCGCCGTGGTTCCCGAAACCAGCCGCCAAATCTGGCGCCTGGTCTTGCCTGCCGAGATCACCCCCAGCCCTCCCACCGCCGTCGACGACCTGGCCTTCCTTTGCGGTTCCGACGGCATCGTCCGCGCCCTGGACGCCGCCACCGGCAAGCCCCTTTGGCAGGCCTACACGGGTGGCGCCATTCGCTTTCCCCCGACGCTCTGGAAGGGACGCGCCTTGGTCGGGTCGGGCGACGGCTGGGTCTATGCCTTCGCCGCCCGCACCGGCGCCTTGCTTTGGCGCTTCCGCGCTGCCCCGGCCGAGCGCCGCATCCCGGTCTATGGGCAACTCCTCTCCACCTGGCCGGCGGCCAGCGGTGTCCTGGTCGCCGATGGCATCGCTTACGTCGCCGCCGGCATCGTCAATTACGACGGCACCCACGTCTATGCGCTCGACGCCCTCACCGGCCAGCTCAAGTGGCAGAATAACACCTCCGGTCATCTGGACCCCCAGGCGCGCAGTGGCGTCAGTGTCCAGGGCCACATGCTTCTTCACGAAGGAAAACTCTTTCTCGCCGGCGGCAACGCTGTCTCACCGGCTGTCTATGACCTCAAAGACGGGAAGTGTCTCAACGATCCCGAGCTCTTGCGCCGCCTCCACAACAACAACCTCCCGGGGGCCGACTGCCCGCGCGGCTGGGAGTTGTACCAAATCGCCAACCGCGTCATGGTCAGCGGCAAACCGTTCTATTCGCATCCGAAGTACCCGGTTTACGATGCCTCCGTGTTCAACAAAACCCTGCTCGCCTCCCTGGGTGACCGCGAACTGGCCTGGGTCAACAATGCGAAACTGACTGCCTTTGACCGTTTGGCCGACGACCAGCGCCAGCGTGTCCTGCGCGCCTGGGGAAAACTGGAAATCCCCGGACTCAAACCGGTTTGGGAAAACGATTGTCCAGGCAGCGTTGCCCTGGCGCTGTGCAGCAATGCCGTCGTGATTGCCACCGCCTCGCAAGTCCTCCTCCTCGACCTCCAAACCGGCCAGCAGCTCTGGACCCACCCCTTGCCGGCTGCCCCGGTCCCTTGGGGCCTGGCCGTCGACCGCCACGGCCGCATCATCCTCACGCTGGAGAACGGCCACGTCCTCTGCTTCGGTTGAAGCCCAAATCAACCATCATCTCCCCGACCCGAAATGCGTAATGCGATTTCATCTCCATGAAACTGCGAACCGCGGTCCTGTGCTTCTGCCTCTGGAGTTGCCTCCAACCCCTTGGCCTGCTCGCCTGCAAATACAACGTGCGCGACCTCGGCTTTGTTGACCTCGGCGACGAGGCCTACACACTCTTTTGCTGCGTTCGCAACGATACTCCGGCCCAGACCGTCTCCCAGTTGACAGCGGCGGCGCGCACGGCTCTCGGCGAGTCCAACATCCGGCTCGAATTGGTTAACGCCGACCGACAAACCAACCACCCGGCCATGCAGCACTTCAAGCGGCTCGCCCCGAGGTCCTCTCCCGCCGCGGTGCTCGTCTCGCCCGATGGTCAGGCGATGCCGGTCACGCTTTCCAAACCCGGCCAACTGTTCGGGGACACTTTTCGCTCCGCGCTCGAGGACCTCGCTGCCTCGCCCAAGCGCCAGGAGATTCTGCGCGCCGTCAGTCGGGCCTTTGCCGCGGTGCTGCTCATTGAGGGCGAAAGCGCCGCTGGGAATCGCCGCGCCCGCGCCGCCATCGCCCAGGCCATTGACCAAATCCGCGCCCAAATGAAAGGGCTGCCCAAGGCCATCGCCGAGCCTCCCGCGCTCATCGTGCTGAAGGCCGACTCACTCGCCCGCGAAAAGGTGCTGCTCTGGAGTCTGGGCCTCGGCCCCACCGCTGCGCCCCAGCCGCGCGCCGCCCTGCTTTACGGCAAAGCCCGTTGGCTCGGCCCGTTGATGATGGGCGAAGAAATCTCCGAACCCAACCTCACTGGCATCCTTTCCATCATTGGCGCCGATTGCGAATGCGGCTTGGATATCTCCTGGACCCTGGGCACGCGCCTCCCGGTCCGCTGGGATGAGAAAGTCCACGCGCAAGTGGCCCGGGCTTTGGGCTTTGACCCCGAAAGCCCGCTGGTCAAGCTCGAGGCGGGCCGCATCATGGGCCGGCGCGCTCCCGCGACCGCCGTGCCGGCGGGGTATCAGGCTGCCTTGCCTGGGGCGGCCAGTTCAACTGCGCGGCAAACCCCGCTTGCCAGCCATTTGGAAAACACAACTGGCGCCGCCCAATCGCGCGCCCAAGCCGCCCCGCTCCCCGTTTCCTCCCAAACCGCCTCAGTCTCGCGCCGACTGCTGCTCTTCATGGGCGGCCTGGCGGTCCTCATGGTGTCCGTGGGGCTGCTGGCCCTCGCGTGGTGGGCGAGCAAAAAGCGATGGTAATAACGTCCAGAAAGAAGAGCGACCTGGAATTCCGAGACACTGCCCCCCTCAGCATCAATGGCAGCCTCCTGCCATGAGGCGCGTCAATGCCTGTGACCGCGCGCCCTCCTGGGACTTCGCTATCACCTGGCCCCGGCCTCCAACTACCAGGTGGTTTTTCCTTTGACAAAACCGGTTTTCCCCGTTCGCATGGGCCGGATCGCGTTATGAATCCATCCCAGCGACTTCCGCAAGAACAGGCCGCCCTAACCCCACGCTATTTTCTTCCACGAGCGCAGCCGCAAACCCGCAGCCCCTTGGCTGCCGCCGGGGCCTGCCTCGGCCCAGGCAAAGGGCTGTCTCTGCTCCTGGGATGCTCCCTGATGCTGAAACCTTGGCTGGCCCTCGCGGCCGCCTCCCCCACCTTCGATTGCTTCGCCACCAGCGACCTCGTCCGCGTCTTCGAAGACGGCAACGGACCACCCGAACCCCGGCTCACGACCCTCCGCCTGTTTGGCCTGCGCGATGAAACCGTCTCCGCCCAATGCGTGCTCCTGGCGCATGACGATTTGGAAGACCTGACCCTTTCGGTGGGCGCCCTCCGGCAGGCCGATGGCTCGGCCGTCATTCCTGAACAAAACGTCCACTGGAATTTCGTCGGCAGCATCTTCATTGAGAAGAACTCGCCCAACCGGCAAAAGAGCGGCCTGCTGCGCCCCGCCCCCGCATGGTTCCCCGACTACCTCAGCGACGAGCCTCGGTGCTCAATCCGCAAAGGAACCCGTAAGGCCGTCTATCTTACTCTCCACATCCCTCCACAGGCGCCGCCGGGCGAGTATCGGACCGCCCTCACCGCCACCGCCGGCGCCGCCAGCGTCTCCTTGCCGTTGGTCCTCGAGGTTTATCCCCTCACCCTGCCGCAACAACGTCATCTCCTGGTCACCGAGTGGTTCTCAACTTCCGAGTTCGCCAAGCACCACAAACTGGCTCCCGCCGATGACCAGCGCTTCTACCGCCTGCTCAAAGTCTATGCCGACAACATGGCCGAGCACCGCCAGAATGTGTTCCGCCTCGGCTTGGAATTGGTCGAGTCCCGCCGCACCGCTGCTCGCCAGCTCGAATTCGATTTTTCCCGCTTCGACCAGTCGGCCCAGGTCTTCTGGGACACCGCCCGCATGGATTTGCTCGAGACCGGTTTCATTGCCCGCTTCGGCCCAGGCGGTTGGTCCGGCAGCCAGGTTGAACTCTCCGACTTCCCGGTGCGGGACGCCTTGACCGGCCGCCGCGCCTCGCTCCCCGGCCAGGACTTCCTCCCCCAATTCCTCCCGGCTTTCGTCAGCCATCTGCGCGCAAAAGGCTGGCTCGCAAAAACCGTCTTCCATATCGCTGACGAGCCCTCCAACCACAATATTATGGCCTGGCGAAACGCCGCCGATTTCCTCCACCGCCACGCCCCGGAGTTGCGCCGGATTGACGCCATTGAGACCCCACACTGCTTGGGAGCGCTCGAAGTCTGGGTCCCCAAGCTGGATCACCTCGCTACCTGGCACGAGGCCTATGAGCAAGCCCAGCGCCAGGCCAACGAACTCTGGTTCTACACCGTCGGCATCTTCCAGGGCGGTTCCCTGCCCAACAAGACCGTCGATGTCCCCCTCATTGAAACCCGCCTGCTCCATTGGCTGAACTATCGCTTCGCTCTCCGGGGCTATTTGCATTGGGGCTTTAATGCCTGGACCGACGACCCCATCAACGCCCCGGGCGAACACCGGGGCGATGGCTGGCAGGTCTATCCCAAGCAGGACGGCCTCCTCAATTCCCTCCGCTGGGAGCAGATGCGCAATGGCCTCCAAGACTACGAATGCCTCTGGCTGCTCGAAAACAACATTGCCCGGATAAAAGCAACCCTCAATGGACGCGTCGCCGCCCTGATCGACCCTCGCCGGCGCGGCGTTGAAATTGCCTCCCAAGTCATCGCTGCCTATTACGATTATACCAGGGACCCCGAGGTGCTTTACCATGCCCGGCGTCAGGCCATTGAAGAGGTGCTCGCCTTGGAGCAGTCCCCGCGCGTCCTCCTCCAAACCAACCCCCTCGAACACTCACCCGTGGCCACGGGCTGCGCCATTGACGCCCATGGCTGGGCTGCCCCGGGGACGCTCATCACCATCAACGGCCAACCCGTGCCCGTGGCCGCCGACGGCCTGTTCCTGGCGCAACTCTCCCCTTCATCGGAAGGTACAATCGTCCTCGAGGCCCAGGACCAGACCGGCAAGAAGCGTCTCGTGCGCCATTTCCGACAGGTCGGGGTGTCACCAACGCCGGCCAAGCCCTAAGCGCAGAGCTCCAGCCCTGCGTGTTGGTGCCAGGCGAAAACGCGATGCGGGCGGATGAATTTCTGCACCCTCTAGGCTTGACGAAACCTTCCCGTCCGAATAAAGGGCTAGAGTGCGTCTGCGACCTTGTTTCCGAATCCGCTTGCGCCTGCTCCTGCTGCTCTGGACGTGGTTCGCGAGTGCTGCCTCCGCCCCGGCCTTCCAATTCGACACTTACGGCGACGGCTTCTGGACCATCGTCAATCAGGCGAATGGGAATACGCTCACCGTCAATAGTAACGGGGCCAGCCAGGCCGTGACGGGCACCGCCGCCGCCCAGCAGCAGTTTGAACTCCTCTACAATAACCAGAACGCCACCTTCCGCCTGCGCAACCACGATAGTTGGCTCTGCATCGGAGCCCGGAACGGCGCCACCGCCCCGGGCACGCCGGTCGTCACTGTTCCCAGCTACACCGGGGCGGCCTGGCAACAATGGAACTTCGTGGATGTGGGCGGGGGTTATTTTCGTATTGTCAATGCGCTCAGCGGCCTCGCCCTCCAGACCGATAACGGCACGCCGGCCCACGTCACGCTGGCGGCCACCAACTCCAGCCCGTTCCAATACTGGCAGTTCGCCTACCAGACGCATTATCCGAAAAAGGGCCTCGCCGGCTGGGATGCGGACTGGGCGCAGTTCGGCGCCAACTGGCTCTACAACTGGGCCTGGGGCACCAGCGTGCCCCTGCCGGCGTCAGTCGTCTTCGAGCCGATGCAATGGGGCAACTGGAACGTGGACAGGTCGCCTTATGCCGCCTGGCACTCGACTGAAAAGCCCATCTATATCCTCGGCTTCAACGAGCCGGACGGCTCGGCGCAGGCAAATATGACGACCGCCCAGGCCATCGCTCTCTGGCCGCAACTCCAGTCCATGAACTTGCCCCTCGTCAGCCCCGCCCCCGTCAACCCCTTCGGCGGCTGGCTGGGCGACTTTTACACGAAGATCGCCGCTCATGGCTACCGGGTGGATTTTACCGCGGTTCATTGGTATGCCAATCCCAGCGCCAGCGGGCTTATGAGCGAACTGGTGAGTGTGTATAACACTTGGGGACGCGGCGTGTGGCTCACCGAATTTTCCACGGTCGACTGGGCCGGCACCGCCACCTGGACGGAGCAGGACAACTATCGTTTCCTGGCTGAGTTCCTCTGGCAGGCCGAAGACCGGGTCTGGTTCAAGCGCTATTCCCTCTTCTTCTTCAGCGGCACCCCGTCCCCCAACCCGTGGGATGGCAACGGTCACCGGGGTGACACTTTCATGCCCGACAACGCCACGTTGACGCCTTATGGCGAGCTTTATGCCGCCTGGGATGCCGACCGGACGCTGCAGACGCAAACACCCTATTTCATTCACAACTGCGCCACCTGCTTTCGCCTGACCTCAGCCCGGGACGCCACCGGCCCGGCGGCCTCCTCGATTCGTCATGGCGACGCCGCCACGCAATGGGCTTTGGTGGCCGCCCCGGCGCAGAGCCATTATTACCTGGTCTCCCTCGCCGATGGCCGTCGGCTGCGTTATAGCGGCGGCCTGCTGGACCTCGCCTCGGCCGGCACCGCCGGCGCGGCCTTGGAGTGGAGCTTCAATGGGCCGGACAGCAATGGCTATTATTTCCTCGACAATCCCAATGGCGGCGTGAGCCTCAGCGGCGCTGGGTCGCCGCCCGCGATTTCTTTCACCGCCGTCGCCTCCGGTTCGCCTTCGGACAACACCCGCTGGAGGTTAGTCAAACCTTGCTTCCCGGTCTCGGTAACCCCACCCGCCGCGCCCACCAACCTCAGCGCCACGCCGTCCGACCGGAGTGTTACCCTCCGCTGGACGGGCAGCGCCGCCCACTATTGTGTTTATCGCAGCCTCACCTCGGGCGGTCCCTACACGCGCATCGTCTCTGACCTCAGCCGTAGTCTGTTCACCGACAACACCGTTTCCGATGGGGGCACCTGCTACTATGTCGTCACGGCCATGGATGGTTTGGAAGATGAATCCCCGTACTCCGCCGAAGCGGCGGCCCAGCCCTTGAGTGGATTGGGGACGGGTTTGGTGGCGGAATATAAATTCGAGAACACCGCCCAGGACGGCAGCGGCAACGGCTTTCACGGGACGCTCCATGGCGTCACGGGTTTCTGCGCGGGCCGCGTGGATTCGACCGCCATTGCTTTTACCGGCGGCGACGATTCTTACGTCGAGATTCCCAATCCTTTGGGCAACGATTTCAGCATTGCCTTTTGGGTGAACACCACGGCCACCGGCCGCACCGGTCAATGGTGGGCCGGAGCCGGGTTGGTGGACGGCAAGGTTCCCGGCCTGACCAACGATTTCGGCATGTCGTTGCTAGGGACCAAGGCCGCCTTTGGCATCGGCAATCCGGACACTACCATCACCTCGACCACCGCCATCAACGATGGCCATTGGCATCACGTGGCCGCCACCCGGAGCGGCGCCTCCGGTGCGATGTGGCTTTACGTCGACGGCGCGCTCCAAGCCTCGGCCACCGCCTCCACGGCCACGCGGTCAACGCCCGTTTCACTGCGCCTCGGCAGCCTCCAGTCGGGCGTCAACTACTTTAACGGCTCGTTGGATGAGGTGCGGCTCTACAATTGCCTCCTCAGTCCGGCTCAGGTGACGCAGTTGGCCAACGTGGGTGCCACCCTGGTGGCGAATTACGCCTTTGAAGGAGATGCCCTTGACAGCAGCGGTTTCGCCAACCACGGCAGCGCGGGCCACAACGTCACCTACGTCCCGGGCAAGGTGGGGGCCCAGGCCGCCCAATTCGACGGCGTGAGCGGCTGCGTCCAAATCCCGGCCTCGGTGGCGAGTGATTTCAGCCTCGCCTTCTGGGTCCAGACCACCGCCACCGGTGCCACCGGCCAATGGTGGGCGGGCAAGGGCTTGGTGGACGGCGAGGTTCCGGGCGCGGCGGCGGATTTCGGCACGTCGTTGCTGGGAAGCAAGGCTGCCTTTGGCATCGGTAACCCCGATACCACGATCACCTCCGCCACCGCCATCAACGACGGCCAATGGCATCATGTCGCCGCCACCCGCAACAACTCTCCCGGAGCCATGAAACTTTACGTCGACGGCGTGCTCCAGGCCTCGCGGACCGGCCCGACGGGGACGCGTTCGGCGCCGCCCGCCTTGCGCATCGGCAGTATTCAAGCCGGCTACCCGGGCGGCTTCTTCTCCGGCGCGCTCGACGACGTTCGCCTCTACAATTACGAGTTGAACGCCAGCCAGGTCGCGGCGCTGTTCAACCCGCAGCCCTTGCCCTCCCCGTGGCAAGAGGCTGACATCGGCAGCCCCGGCAGTGCCGGCTATGCCAACTATGCCTCCGCTACCCAGCGCTGGACCCTTGGCGGCAGCGGCTCGGATATCGGCTCCACCGCCGACCAGTTTCATTACGCCTATCAGACTTTTCCCGGGCCGGGAACCATCGTGGCCCAGGTAATCTCCGCCGCCATTGACAGCGACGGTACAACCAATGCCAACGCCAAGGCCGGCATCATGTTCCGCGACTCCGCTTCGTCGAGCGCCCCCTTCGTGGCCCTGGTTCACGATCAGACCCAGGGATTGCAAATGCTCTATCGCGATTCAACCGGAGTCGCGGCCGGTCAACAGGGTCCGGTGGTTCCGCTCAACCCACCTGTATGGCTTAAACTCGTGCGCGATAACGCTGCGTTCACCGCCTGCTACGCGACCACGGCCGGGACGCCCTCAACGGCCAACTGGGTTGCCCTCGCCACGCACAATACCACCATGGCCGCCAACGCCCTGGTGGGACTGGTCGCTTGCGCCCATGACAACACCAAACTGGCCAGCGCCACCTCCGCCGCCGTGGCGGTCACGACGCCGGCGGACGACTGGCGCCTGCTATGGTTTGGCGCCACCACCAACGCCGGCATCGCCGCCGATGGCGCCGATCCCGCCGGTGATGGAATTGTCAATGTATTGAAACGGTTCCTTAACTTGGACCCCACGGTCCCGGCTCCGCGCAGTGCCTGGCCGACGGGCAGTTTGGCCGGCCCCAACTTCGCTCTGACCTATACCAGGAGCCTTGCGGCGACCGACCTGCGTTTCCAAGTCCAGTGGAGTTCGGACCTGGCCAATTGGTCCAGCAACAATATCAACGACACCGCCGTATCGACCAACGGCACGACCCAGTTGCGGGTCGGAAGCCTGCCCGCCCGCACGGCCAATCCCCTCTTCCTTCGCCTGCTGGTGATCGCACCCTGAGCCAGCCCTTGATCTTGCGAATCTGGCGAACCAGTGGTAACCGGATGTCCCCTTTACTTCCGGGACGTGGTTCGTTGCCCAATCCAGCGCAAATCCTGGTTGTTCGGCGAGGCGTCGCCATGGGGGATATACTGTTGCCCCCTGGGCAGCCCTTTACTGGTCCGAGCGTCCAACCATTTGCGCGATTCGATGTGGTTGTCAGCGAACGAGACCACCCCGAGGGCTCGGTGCAAACTGGAAGGGTAATGCACGAACGTTTGCAGGCTCATGTCCACTCCGAAGGCGGGCGTGCAAATACTCGCGGGGTTGACATCGATAAACACAAACCGATTGGCGGGTGAATCGATCGCCAGGTCCGAGCACCTCAGATAAACACGGTAGCCCGCATTAAGATCGATCGGCCGCAGGGCGTTCGCTGGCGGGGTCCCCACGTAGCAATTCAGGGAGTAGCTGCGGAGCTCGTTCACGCTTCTCCCGCCGATCGACCAAAGCGAGCGATCCGCCGGGCACTTGTAAGGCTGGACCGAGCCGAGAAACGGCGCAAACAGCGCGTAACTGGCGCCCACCAGGTATTGCGAATTGGTCAGCGTCTCCGGGTCTCCGTGGTTGCCGCCATAGACCCAGAGGTGCGCCTGGGAGGAAGACACCGCCGCGTCTCCTCCATTCAGAGCCAGCATCTCCCGGTTATCGTTTGAGTACATGGCCCAGGTCAGCATCAGTTGCTTCTGGTTGTTCACGCACTGAACCCGGAGCGCCTCCGCCTTGGCCTTCGCCAGCGCCGGCAGCAGCATGGCCGCGAGAATCGCGATGATCGCAATCACCACCAGCAGTTCGATCAGCGTAAACGCCCCGCCCGCCCAGAATCTCGTGCCCTCTCTGAGGCCAGGGCTGGCGTGTCGTCGGCGAAGGGCTTTCACAAGCCAAACCTCATAGCACCAACGCCTCTAAACCGCAAGTGTGCGTCTCGACGCACAGGGGGAAGCCTGCGTCTTTCTCAAAAGCCGTCAAACCATAACGCTTCATTGTTCTCGGGACTCCTTACAAGAGCCAGCGCATCCCGGCCGCCACGTTCGCCTTGGCCGTCTCGACCACCAGGTGAAAATGGTTGCGCCTCAGGCCATACGCCTGCACCTGGTCCCGATGCAAATCGGGACTGGCAGGCCCCGGCCGGCGTCTTGAGAAAATCCTGCCGGTCCACGTCTCCCAGGCAGATGTCCTTCTTGCGGTCTCCCCGGCTCACAAGTGGTAAATGGCTCCCGGATATTCAACTCGCAGTTGCCGCGCCATGAGTGTCTTCGTGCCGGCACGCACCACCCCTGGTCAGTCGGAACAGTTACGCTTTGACCGCTTCTCGCTGGCAGGAAATCCTGTCCGGCGCGGATTCGGGCTTGACTTTTCATGGCCTCGATTCAGGCTCCTCATCCTGATGATGGGCGGCTTTTTGACACGATATTCGTTAGCGGGCCGTTTTGACCTGAAACTGGGTTAATTTCATGTCTTGAGTTTCAGTACTCGGATTGACTGGTCACCAAGGCAATAGTCTATGAAATTGCAGGCGCTTAATCCCTCCGGCCGGCTGTTACAGCCAAACCGTCCGCGCGGCTTTACCTTGATCGAATTGCTGGTCGTGATTGCCATCATTGCCATCCTGGCCAGCATGCTGCTGCCGGCGCTGTCTCGCGCAAAGGAAAAGGCTAAATCCATCAGATGCCTCAGCAACATCCGCCAGATGTCCCTGGGTTACATCCTCTACGCCAACGACCACAACGATGACGTGGTCACGCTCTATCTGTTCCAAACGGCGCCACCAGGCGCCTTCTACCCGGGTGACGTCACCTGGTGGGTGGACCTGCTCCGGCCTTACCTCCTGGGGACCAACCTCCTCGCCTGCCCCACCGTCTGGGGCAGCGTCCCCTTCGGCGTCGGCGGCCCGGGCGGGCTCGGCCTGGCTTTAAGTCATCCCGAACTCTCGGCCTGGTCAACCGACTGGCGGCCCAAGCTGACCACACTTAAGAACCCGGTGATGAAGCTTCCCTTTGTGGATTCCGGCTTGATCGGCAATCCCCTCGACCGCAATCCGGACAACTGGCTCGAGGTGCCCAACCAGCAGGCCCTCTATTGGCGCGTGCCCACCAACCGGGGTTATTACGATGACGATCCCCAGCGCCCCGTCGGCCGCCACCTCAGGCGCTGCAATGCCGGCTTTGCCGAGGGTCACGCCGAGGCCCTCAGAGTCAGCAGGATCGGCTTGCAGTACTTTGGCACCGCGGGCGTCACCGCCACCGGCATCGAGTGGCTCGGCGGCAATGGCCGATATGATCCGCGCTGGATGTGGTCCTGGGGCTCCTGAATGGACGCTTTGCAGACCCCTCTCCGGTATCTGAACCGCCGCCGCTCAGAGTCTCGCGGCTTCCTCAACTAATATGGACAAGCGAACCAAAGATATAATGGTGGCGAGCCTCGCCCTCGCTGCGGCCGCGGGTGCACTCTATTTCGCTTTCGCCGGGCGCTCCCAAAAGATCAATCTCGATCCCTACCACGTCCTGGGCGCCGTCACGGCCGAAGAAACCGCCAGGCTGCTGGGATATAAAGGCCAGGTCCTGCTCATGGCCCGCGGCACCGGCGCCGATAAGAATCCGTCAGTCGAAGCCGAGCTGAAGGCCTTCCAACAAACGCTCAAGCAGCACTCGGGTCTAAGTGTGGTCACTCAAAAGATCCAGGTCACGCCCATGCTCATGATGGCCACCGGCGGCGGCTTGCCGCCCGACCAGTTCTTCAGTGCGCTCGAAACCCATGCGCACGCCGCTGCCGTTGTGCTGTTCTTTGGTTTCCCACAGTTGGCCGAGCCGGAGCTCGAGGCCCTGAAAAAATCGGGCGTCAAAACCGTTGTGGTTTCCTCCCTCCGTCCGGGCTATAAGCGGCTCCTGGAACGCCGGGCGATCCATCTGGCCATCGTGCCTCGCTCGGACGCTCCCCCGCCGGGGGTCCAGGCGCCTCGGACGTTGCGCGAACGCTTCGACCAGCAATTCTCCATCATTACGCCGGCTGACGCTGCCAGCTTGCCCTGAACGGCTTCCAGCCACACAGCTCCATGCTGCCGGGAGCCCCGCCATCACTCGAGAGCGGCAACCCAGCCCCGCCACGACCCTCCCGGCCGCAAAAAAAGCCAATACAGCCAATACAGCCAATGGAACATTAGGCCCCTGCGCCAAAACGTGAGACCATGCCCCCACAAGAGTATCTCGATACCATGAACAGAAAACCTGATGGACGCTCGCTCCTGAACCGGCTCTCGCCCGACCAGCAGGCTGCCGTCGCCGAGCTGGGTGATATTGAAGAAAAAATCCGGTCCAATCGTCAAACCCTCTTTAGAAATATGAACTTGATCAAACTCATTAAGATGCACACGTCGGTTGCCTTTGCCTGCCTGGCAGCGGGATTGGCCCTCCAGCTTCCGGGCAATCGTTGCCAAGCCCAAACGGCCGCAGTAAATCTGCCCCCGGGCGTCCAGGACGTAGTGAAGCTTGTCCGCGCCGGAATCTCGGATGACGTCGTGCTGGCGCAGGTCAAGAACACCGGCGCATCTTACAGCTTGACGGCCGATCAAATCATTTACCTGCGTGACCAGGGCGTGTCTCAAGCCGTGATTGGAGCTTTGCTTGGTTCCGGCAATGCGGCGGTTCCGGTCAACCCCACCCCGGCCCCGGCCGCCCCGGCCGGGGGCGCGCCAGTGCCGGCGTCCAGTTCTCCACCGTCCGCTCTCCCACCTCCGGCTGGCCTTTACGCCCCGGCGCCGCTCGCCGCGGCTGCCCCTGCCCTCCCGGCTGTTTCAACTCCGCCAGCCGTGAGCCTTGACTCTTTTCAGAGCCAACTGGCCCCCTACGGCACCTGGATGCAGGTGCCAGGCTACGGTCTGTGCTGGCGCCCGGCTGTGGCGGCAGCCGATCCTTACTGGCGGCCCTACTGCGACCAGGGACACTGGCTCTACACTGCGGACGGCTGGTTCTGGCAATCGGATTATCCCTGGGGCGACATCGTTTTTCATTATGGCCGTTGGTACCGCGACAGCCTGGGCTGGATTTGGGTGCCAGCTTACGATTGGGCTCCCGCCTGGGTTTGCTGGCGCCGGGCCGAGGGCTATTGCGGCTGGGCTCCACTGCCGCCCAGCGCCCGGTTCAAGGTCGGCGTCGGCTTGTGGTTTGGGGGGCGTCTGGCAGTTGATGTCGACTTTGGGCTCGGTCTGGAAATGTTCACTTTTGTCCCCTACGATCATTTTTGGGACCATGATCTGCGGCTCCGGCTCTTGCCCCGCGAAAGAGCGCAACTCATCTTTCGCCGGAGTATAATCATGAACGGCTATCGCGTCGACCATGGCAGACTCATTGTCGAGGGCCTGGGCCGCGAGCGCATGGCCGCTCTCACCCACCGCGAAATCCGCGTCGAAGAAGCCAGGATGCGCGATTCAAGGACTCGGGAACGGGGAGAACTTGAGAAAAAGGATGTTCGCGACGAACGGCTCGAGAAAAAGGGCGCTCGCGACGAACGACGTGATCGGCGAGACCGCTGAGTCTCGCTGCCTCTCGTCAATTATCGAACCGGTGACCGGGGCCAAAACGCCCGCTGCTCTCCCGGAACCCGAAAAGCCCCGGAGCTCCTATTCTCGTTCATAGAGCAGGCAGGCGGAGGCCGGGCGTGTCTTGAGGGACACTTCCAGGCCCTGCCGCAGCAACTCCTGCCCGGTGTGCAGGCTCTGCTCCCGCGTGTCGGGGTTGGTGACTCGATAGGAAGCCCGCGCCTCCAGGCCCCGCAAGGCAAACCGCGCCGATTCATAGGGGCTTTCGGGGCGCCGCAACACCACTACCATCCCGTGCCCTAAGTCCGGGCCAGCGAGCTGATAGGCCATCCAGACGTCGCCGGCCTGCGAGTAGCTCGTTAGCGGATAATAATCCCCATAGTAGAACTGGCGGACTTTTAAATACTGCTCCAAAGTGGCCTTGGCCCAGGCAAACGGAAAGTCCTCCGGGATGCGTTCCGCCGGGGCATCCCCCGACACCCACCAGTTCAGGCACAGCCCGCTGGACATGCTGCTGCGAAACTCGTAATCGTCGCGCGCCCGGTCCTGGCTGGTGGCGTTCAGGGGCACCCAGGCCAGCAACCCATAAGTGTGGCATTGATGGGCGATCGCATCGCGCGGACCGTCCGTCCGCCAAAACGGCGTCGCCCGCCCCAGCGTCTCGAGGTCCAGCCGCCGCCCGCCGCTGGCACAGTTGTCGATGATCAGCCCCGGATTTCGTTCCAGCAGTTCGTCCCAGAAGGCGTAGAGGCCTTCCACGTAGCGGATTTCGGTGATGCCCTGCCGGTCCGGCGCATCGGCCCCCCGCCAGAACGGCAGCGGGTCTATGTTAAAATCCTGCCGGTAGCAGCCCAAGCCGAACTCCCGCACTTTGGCGGAGATGAAATCCGTCAGGAACTTCCGCGCGGCGGGATTGCCCAGGTCGAGCAGGTAATTGTCGCCGCCGCTCCCGATGAGCCACTCGCGGTGCGCCTGCTGCCAGGGCGTGCCCTTATAGACCCGCTCCGGCTCGAACCACAGCAGCAACTCGCGCCCGGACCGGCGCAGGGCGTCGCTCAGGGGCTTGAATCCGCCGGGGTAAAGGTCTGCTTTGACCTCCCAATTGCCGACGTTCACCGGCCACCCGCCCTGGCCAAACCATTCGGCGTCAATCCAGTAATACTCGATGGGCAACTGGTGCCGGATAATCTTTTGGATGTTGTCCAGATGCACCTCGGCGCGGGTCCCGCCCCAGTTGCCGCAAGTGACCGGCGCCACCAAGGGTTGGCCGCCGCGCTTGGGCCGGTGGTGGCAAAGCAGGAATTGCCGCAGCAGATTCTGCCCGCGCCAGCGGTCGCCCTCGTAAAAGAGCAGCAGCAGGCGCGGAGTGCGGATCGTTTCGCCCGGCTGCAGCACCAGGTCGGTGTGGTCCAAGCCCGCCTTCATGGCCACCTGGCCGCGCGGGTCACAACTAAACTCGGCGGCCCATTCGCCGCTCCAGCCCACGGCGGCTACGATGCCGCTGTTGGCGCCCTCCAGGTTGAAGAACGGCAGCACCTGGCTCGAGGAGCGCCCTCCCCCAGGCTGGAGCCGCAACCGGGCGCCCGCCTGCAGCATCGTTTGCTGCGGCGCAAAATCATCAAACGAGGCCACGGCGCCCTTGGCCCAGTGCAGCACCACTTGACCGGCCGCCGGCACCGGCAGCACGGCGTCCAGGGCCTGGATGGCCTCCAGCCGAGGGGTGTTGGTGGCTTGCTGGTTGGTGAGATGCACCACCCACTCCACCGCCGGAAAGTCGCTGAACTGAACCGCCTCCAGGCGGACCTCCAGGCCGCTGGCGGGGTCGCGCCAGGTTGCCTCTCGCCGCCGGCCCTGCCCCTCGGCCCTTTGGTCCCGGACTTGCCGCGGCCACTGGTTCAATAGCCTGGCGCTATTGGTCCCCCTGTAGCCAAAAGAAAAACCGTAACGATTGGCCCCCGCACTTTCCGCCCATGGCAAATCCTGCAAGCGCCGCCGCGCCCCATCTTCCAGCACCACCACCGCCTCGGCCCACAAGGCCTGATCCCAACCTCGCCCGTCGCCCCCGTCCTTGACGCGAATCTCGAACTCTCGGGCGCCCCGGAGTGAAATCTCCAGTGGCATTGGGCCGTCTTTCCGCCGGCGGACCGGAGAGGTAAATACTTCCCTCCCCTCGACCAATACGTGAAAGGTGACCGAGCCCTGGCCCAGCAACTCCCCCCGCCGGGTGTCGTCGTTGTTCTCCAAACCGATCTCGGCGGTGAACCGTTGCGCCGGCCGGCCCAGATGAACCAGGATGTGCTTGGTCGAATTGAAACCGATCCCGTGCGTGTAGGTCTTGTCGCCCAGTTGGTAGGGGGTCCCTCGCCACGACCTTCCCCGCGTCACCGCATCGGGGGCATCTTCATAAAGCAGCTTTAGATACTGGCCCGCCTCGCCGCTGCCCTCGGCGCTAAACAGCCGCTCCACCCAAGCCTCGCAGGCCAGGAATTCTCCCGGCTGGGGCGTCACTGCCAGGGTGCGGCAAGCGCCGCAAACCAGCAGGATCGCCGCCGTTGTTCGACACCTATTGCTCATCGGTCTGCTCATATTAGCGCGGCGGGGCGAGGCTCCCGTTGCTTCCCTGAGGAGGGAATTCTGCCCGGACTTTGGTTGCGGCTCCGCCGCGCTAGGAATGGTCTCGGTGGATTAGGGCTTCCGCGTGGAGCGTTCCATGACCCAATAAGCATCCCGGTTGTTGGGAGAGGGAACATTGAGAGCCCCGAGTCTGCCTATGGGTGGTATCGTCCTGGGGTCCCTCCATTTGTGGATTTCCGCGTGGCCATCCACAAAGGCAAGCCCCCCGGCTCCCCCGTGGTAACTGGCGGGAAAATCGATCATGTACCACTGCTGCGGCTTGTCCGGCCAGCCATTCATGCTGGTACACCACTCGCCGTCGTTGATGCTGTCGCATCTTTCATCCAGGAACACGATGGTCATCGCGGGCCCCGGGTTCAGCACCTGGGTCAGTCGCTTATACTTGGTGTAGCCGCTGCAGCCAGTGAAGCCATCGGCGTCAATGCCGTTGAACCAACTGAGCATGGACCTGCTCCGCTGCCGCGGGAATGACTGGCCCTTCTGTGGTCCCGACGGGGCAATGCACGGATATTGGTTGTCACCCGGACACTGCCAGATGCCCGGGCTGTTTCCACAGTATGGCCACAGCAGACTTTTCTTTACGACCACATTGACATCCCAATTGTTTGGGTTTTGGCCATCGGTCACGGGATTGCCAGACCAACTCATCTCGTAATCAAACGGAATCCAATCGGTGGCGGGGTACCCCCAGGCCGACGTCAACCTGTCGGAGTTGTCCTCGGCGTAACATCTCCACGCCAGCATCATCTGCCGGCAATTGTTCATGCAGGAAACAGCTTGCGTCTTGAGTTTGGCGCGCCCCAAAGCGGGCAACAGCATCGCTGCCAAAATGGCAATGATGGCAATGACCACCAGCAGCTCGATCAGCGTAAAGCTGCTGGTCCGATGGTACCGCGAGCTGGCTTTCATAAAATCAGTGATCGCAAACTGCATTCTGACACTGCCCGGGTCAACCGCCCATATTTATGCGCATCCTGCGCCTGGAGTCAACCAGAAAATCGCCCGGCCAACGCCACCGGCTCCGGCCCTCGGGCCAGCGGCTGCCTCTTGGTTTGGCGAGCGTTGCGCTCCCGCTTGAGCGATTATATACTCCGCGCGGGTTGTCACTCGACACTCGACGCACCGACGCGCTCTTGAGACGGCCGGGCCGACGGGCCCCAATGGTGCAGTTGATGGCCGTGCGCGGTAGGAAATGTCCGTCACCAACCCAATGAACAGTGAACTGACAGGCAAAGTGGTGGTCATCACCGGCGCCTCCGGCGGCATCGGCTCGGCGATTGCCAGGAGATTCGCCGCCGAAGGGGCGAGACTCGTGCTGCATTATCGCCGCCACCCGGCCAACGTGGCTGCCCTCCAGCGGGAGTTTCAAGGTGTCGAATCGCTCCCCGTCCGGGCGGACCTGGCGAGGGAGGCCGGGGCCCAGGGCCTCTTGGCCGCGGCGGTGAAACGTTTTGGGCGGGTTGACACCCTGGTGGCCAACGCCGGCTCCTGGGAGCGGCGCGACGTGCTGCTGCCGGCGATGTCGCTGCGCCAATGGCGGCAAACCCTCGAGGGCGTCCTGACCACGGCGTTTCTGAGCCTGCGCGCCTTTCTGCGGCTGGCCGCCCGGCAAAGGCGGGGCAATGCCGTGCTGATTGCCTCCACCGCCGCCGTCTTCGGCGAGGCCGGCCACGCCGATTACGCCTCGGCCAAGGCCGCCCTGGCCTACGGCCTCACCCGCTCGCTCAAAAACGAACTCGCCCGGCTCGCCCCGCACACGCACGATTATTGCGGCGGACGCATCAATTGCATTTGCCCCGGCTGGACCCTCGTGCCGCGCCTGGCCGCCCAGCTCAGCGACGCGCCGACTCTCCGCAAAATCGCCGCCACCATGGCCCTGCCCCAACTGGCGCGCCCGGAGGACATCGGCAACGCGGCAGTGTTCCTCTCTTCCGATGCCCTGGCCCGGCACATCACCGGGCAAATCCTGGTCATTGCCGGCGGCATGGAAGGCCGCTGCCTGTGGCAGCCTCAAGAAATCGATCCCGGCCTCCTCACGTGAGCGTCGGAACGTGGGGCTGCGTCAGGACCTTGCCCTCAGTAGTCGCCAGCCTCACTTTCTCGAGGCGGGCGGCGGCTTAACCCCCAGGGGATATTCAGACCGAGAAGCGGGCTTGCCAAACGGCCAAATCTTCTCCATTATGGCCGGGCTATGAAAAACCGAACTGGGGTAATCATTTTAATTCTGATTTGCCTGTGCCTTGGCATCGCCTTGATTGCGGTCAGGAAGCAGGCCGTCCAGCAACAGCGCAGGGATGCCGACGACATCGATGCGCTTTCCAATAACCTGGTGCTCACCAAGACCAGGCTCGGCGAGGAGATCCAGCGCAGCACCGCCTCTCAAAAAGACCTGGAAGACCAGAAGAAGGCCTTCGTCGAGCTGACCAACACCTTCACCCAGGTCTCCGCCAACCTCTCCCAGGCCAGCGCCGGCCTGGCGAAAACCGAGGCCGCCCTCAAGGCGACCGAGGACGAACTTAAGAAACGCGACGCCAAGATCGCCGACCTGGAGAAACAGAACCAGGACCTCGACAAGCGCGCCCTGGACCTGCGCTCCTCCATCACCAACCTGACCGTGCAGATCGAGGAGACCAAGAGAAAACTGGCCGCCTCGGAAGGGGACAAAGCCCTGCTGGAGAACAATCTGAAGCGCCTCCTGGCCGAGAAAGCCGAACTGGAACGTCAATTCACCGACCTGACCGTGCTGCGCGCCCAGGTGGCCAGGATAAAAGAGGAGTTGACCATCGCGCGCCGGCTGGAGTGGATTCGCCTGGGCCTCTTTGCCAGCGGCGAACAAAGAGGCGCCCAGAAGCTGCTCCAGGGCCTGACCCTGCCCCAGGTCCTGGTCAAGGCCCCCAAGCCCAGCTACGACCTCAACGTCGAGGTCGGTTCCGACGGCACTGTCAAGGTCGTCCCGCCGCCGACCAACCGACCGGCGGCCACCAATCCGGCTGCCAAATGAGCGGCGTCCGGGAGCTCGTCGATTCGCAGGGCCGCCGCCTGCGCGACCTGCGCGTGAGCCTGACGGACCGCTGCAATTTCCGGTGCCTCTATTGCCTGCCGGAAACGGAGGCGGCGGCCAATCTCTACCGCAACCACCGGGCCCAGAGGCCGTCTTCGGCCCCCGTCATTGCCCAATGGCTGCCCAGGACCCAACTCCTCAGCTTCGAGGAAATCGAGCGCGTGGTGCGCCTGGCCGTTCGCTGGGGCATCCGCAAAGTCCGGCTGACCGGCGGCGAACCCCTCCTGCGCCACGACGCCGTAAACCTCGTCTCCCGCCTCGCCGCCATCCCCGGCCTGGCCGACCTGGCGATGACCACCAACGGCTTGCTCTTCCCACAAAAGGCCCTCGCCCTCCGCGCCGCTGGCCTCCGCCGCGTCAGCTTCAGCCTCGACTCGCTGGACCGTGACAACTTCAAAAAGATCACCGGCGGCGACTACCTCCGCCAAGTCCTCCACAGCATCCGCCTGGCGCAGGAACTGGGCTTCCACCCCGTGAAGATCAACGCCGTCATCATCCGCGGCCTCAACGACCACGAAATCGAAGCCCTCGCCCAGTTCGCGCGGGACCACCACCTGTGCTGCCGCTTCATCGAATTCATGCCCCTGGATTCCGCCCGCGCCGGCCTCGGGGAAATGCTCCTCCCCGCCCGCGAAGTGCTCGCCCGCCTCCAGGCCCGCTTCGACCTCCGGTCCGTCCCGGCTCAAAACCCGTCCGCCACCGCCAGGCGCTGGGCCTTCGCCGACGGACGCGGCGAGCTGGGCCTCATCGCCCCGGTCAGCCAACCCTTCTGCCGCCATTGCAATCGCCTCCGCCTGACCGCCGACGGCAAGATTCGCACCTGCCTGTTCAGCGTCACCGAGCACGACCTCCGCTCGCGCGTGCGCCGGGGGGACTCGGACGACGAAATCGCCGACTGGCTCAAGGGCGTGGTTTGGCAAAAAGAGCCCCGTCACCGCATCGGCGAGCCGGAATTCGTCGCCCCCCCGCCATCCATGAGCTGCATCGGCGGCTAAGCGCCCGTGCAAAAAACAAGTGGTTCTTCCGAAAAGTTGGTGTCTGGGCGCGGCGTTTTGGCTTTTCGGATGAACCCTTTTTTTATGCTTGACTTGGACCCGGCCAAGATGATAATGAGGCCAACGGGCGTTATTATGAGACCACGTTTCTATTTTGAAAGGTATGGTGTTGGCGAGCGCGCCATCGTTAATACCCTCTGGCGGCGGGGCAGCCACGCCCGGGAGGGACTATTGGCCGCAGGTGCGCCAGGGCTTTGGTTTGCCCTGGTGTTGGCCCTGGCAGGGTCCTCGGCCCTGAAAGCGCAGTCTCCACCCACTCCCGGCGGACTGGCCCGAATCGAGCTTGGCTCCTTTTACGAATATCAACCCGTTGCGGTGACCCCCAACGCCTTGTCCGCCCCATTGCCGCTGAGCCTGGACCAGGTCTCGAACGCGCCCGTGGTAGATGTGCTGCCGCCCATGGACCAAAGCGCCCGCCAAGCCCTCGAACGCAATGGATTCGTAGTGCTGCCCGACCGCCAGGAGGTGGACATGATTGGGGCCTACGAGCAACTGGCCGAGCTTCATGTTCCCAATTTCATCACCTCGGACTCCATGTTGCACCTGTATCACGTGCAGTTTGACGAGATTCTGAAGACGGTGGAGGCCAATGAGTTCTTCCCCCAAATGAAGGTCATGTCCGAGGCCTTGTTTGAAAGCGCCACCAACCAGTACGGCGCCCTCACTGGGGACCTGCAAGAAGCGGCGCGGCGCAACGTGGCCTTCTGCAGCGTGGCCCTGGCGTTGCTGGGAGAAGCCATTGTGGCGCCGGCGCCCGTTGCGGACATCGTCGCTGGGGAACTGGATAAGATCGAGCGCCATGCCGGGTTTGGGCAAAGTCCCCTCTTCGCTTACCAGGAGGACTATTCGCAATACGTTCCGCGCGGCCATTACACGCGCAGCGAGGAACTGAAAGAGTACTTTAAGACTTTGATGTGGTATGGCCGGATGGCTTTCCTGCTCAAAGGCGGCCATGTTCCCGACGAGGCCCTGGTTTCGGTGGCCGAGGCGCGGATTCAAACCCTGGCAGCCGCCCTGCTGACGCTTGACCTGGACCGGTTGCAGGCCGGCGGGCAGCCCATCGCGGATATTTGGAACCGGGTCTATGCGGTGACCGCCTTTTTTGTCGGGCTGGCCGATGATTTGACTCCCTATGATTACAAAGTCGCCCTCGGCCAGGTGTTCGGGGCGCAAGTCAATGTATTGTCGCTGACGGATGATGCCAGTTTCCTGGCCCTTCGCAAAGCGCTGGCGGCGATGCCAAACCCGGAGATTTATGGCGGGACCGGGAATATCCTGTTGCCGCCGGACGCGACGGCCGCGGACCTGGACCAAGTCCTGGCCAAGACCAAGGGCATGCGGTTGATGGGCCAGCGGTTCGTTCCCGACTCTTACATGATGCAGCACCTGGTTTTCCCCGCGGTGGGGCTTTATACCGGGGCGGGGAATCCGTTCACCCTGGTAATGAGCCTGGGCGGACCAATTCGTGGTTTTCCTCGAGGATTGGATGTGATGGTGGTGCTCGGCTCAGAGCGGGCGTTGAACATCCTGGATCGGGAGGGCGACACGGATTACGCGGACTACGATGCAAGCATGAACGCGCTGATCCGGCAGTTCCGAGCTTTTAGCCGGCAGGAGTGGACGCGGAACCTGTACTGGAGCTGGCTATACGCGCTGCAACCGTTGCTTGAGCGTTGCGGGCCCGGTTATCCGGCCTTCATGCAGACCGCGGCCTGGCAGGACAAACAATTGGGCGCGGCCCTGGCTTCCTGGGCAGAGTTGCGCCACGACACCATCTTGTACGCCAAGCAGAGCACTACCGTGGGCACCTCTTACGTCGGCCCCGATACGACCGACTGCGGCTATGTCGAGCCGGTGCCGGAGTTTTACAACCGCCTGAAGGCCTTGACCCGGATGACGCAGACGGGCTTGGCCACGTTCAATGTGCTGGATTCGACCCAAGCCAGCCGTCTTAACCTCTTGGGAGATGTTCTGGATCGCCTGACCACTATTTCGGTTGGCGAACTGGAAGGTCGGGGTCCCAGTGCCGCCGACGGCGAGTATATTAACGGGTTTGGCCACACCCTGGCGCCGTTGGGCGAGGGGCTCTCGGACACACAAGCCGGCCAAACGGCCTTGGTTGCCGACGTCCACACGGATCCTAATAGCGGCAAGGTTTTGGAGGAAGGGGTGGGTTATGTGAAGCTGCTGGTGGCCGCCTACCAGGTCCCCGGGGGGCGCACCGTGCTGGGGGCCGGGCCGGTGTTTTCCAGCTACGAATTCAAATGGCCCATGGACAACCGGTTGACCGACGAAAACTGGACCAACCTGCTGGCCAGTGGGAGCCAGCCAGCGCGGCCAGACTGGGTCGCGAGTTTTATGCAGCCGGTGACCCTATTCTCCGACGCCAGCGCGGCCACCAATGGGTTGCGGCTGATGCTCCCGCAGTTTGGCGCCAATGGCGTGCGCCTGCAGTGGCCGGGCGAGCCGACCCGGCGCTATCGCGCGCTCTACTCGGAGGATCTGGCAACCTGGTTATTGCTCAAAACGCCGGCCGTTGTGGAGCAAGGCACAGCGGGGATCCTGGATTCAGGCGCCGCCACTGCCGGCCGCCGGTTCTACAAGGTGAATCTGGTTCGCTAGCCTGCAGATGCGGAACTCGTCCCGGCGTTAAAACGTCGGGCGGCAGACCGTGCGCCCTGGCTTCGAGGAAGCTGACATTGGCGAACGGGTTGCTTGCGAGCGGCCTGGAAATCAATCCTCGACCATGCCCGTGTGCCTTCAGACGCACAGCGTGTGCCTTCAAACGCACGCTTCACGCCCGGCCCAAGCCAGGCATAATCCCGCCCAAGCGCGCGTCTCACATTTTTCCGACGTCGCCAACGCGGGTGATTGGAGCGCGGACAATCCTGGCCGCCTCCGCGGATTGGTCAACGCCAAAGCGGACAGGATTGTCCGCGCCCCGGAAAAACGTGAACTGCGCACCCGGGCAATGAATTATCAGATTGCATTTAATCGGGCGCTCGATACCCTGTCAGACTTGAGCGACTAGACGATGCGGCAGTTCATCACCATCGCGACGAATGCGTTCATGGAGCTGGTGCGGCAGCCGGTGTTCCTCCTGCTGATGACCAGTTCTGCCGTGTTCGAGGTCTTCCTGGCGACGCCGTACTACTTTGCGTTCGGCGACGAGCCCAAGCTGGTCAAGAACAGCACGCTGGCGGTGATGCTGCTGGCCGGGCTGTTTGGGGCGGTCTTGAGCGCCTCGGCCTCGCTGGCGCGTGAAATCCGGGTCGGGACCGCCCTGGCGGTGCTGGCCAAACCGGTCGGTCGCGCTCAATTCCTGCTGGCCAAGTACAGCGGCCTGGTCGTGGCCCTGTCGCTGCTGACTTATGTCAACCTGGTGGCCGCCCTGCTGGCCAGCCGCATGGCCTTCGATGCCTACGGCTCGACCGATTTGTTCGCCCTGGGCATTTTCGCCCTGGCGCTGGTAATCGCCTATCTGCTGGGCGGTTTCAGCAATTTCTTTCTCCGCCGCCCCTTCGTTTCGGAGGCCGTCTTGTGCCTGGTGGTGATGGTGAGCCTGGCTTTTGTGGTGATCAACTTCTACTCGAAAGAAGGCAAGCCCCAGGCCTTCGCCACCGGGGTGGATTGGCAAGTGGTCCCGGCGGCCATTCTCATCCTGTTCGCCGTTTGGGTCCTCGCCGGCCTGGCGCTGGCCTGCTCGACCCGGCTGGACATGATCCCGACGCTGGCCATTTGCTCCGCCCTGTTTCTGCTGGGCATCATGTCGGATTACCTCTTCGGCCGGTTTGCGGACCCGGTCTGGCGCTATGACCTGAAAGAGGAATTGAGCAGTACCCGCTGGTCGGAGAGCCAACAAGGGCTGCTCAAGGAACTGGTGGAGAAATACGGCCAGGAGCGCGAAGGCAAGGCGGCCGCGGGCGGGCGGGCGAACCTCAGCGCCGAGGACAAAGGGCGGCTGGCGCAGGCGGGGATGGGCGGTTCGTGGTGGGCCGCGGCGCTTTACACCGTGACGCCGAATTGGCAGGTTTTCTGGCTCGCCGACGCCCTGGATACCGGCAAGAGCACGTATCACTGGGGCTATGTGGGCAAGGCCTTTGCCTACGCGGTGGCCTATGTGGGAGCGGCCCTGGCGCTGGCGGTCATGTTGTTTGAAGAGCGGGAGCTGAGTTGAGCATGGGCGTTAAACCAGTCAAATGCGATAGATGGAACGAAGCACACAGAAGAACGGTCTAATCAACCTGCTGGCGCTGCTGGTGGTTGGGGTGGCGGCCTTTGCCGTGGCGCGGCATAGCCACTCGCTGGCGGGCCAGGTCGGCACGCTCTTCCTGGGCATGGGCCTGCTGGTCGCCGCCGTAAGCTGGTTCCAAATGCGCCTGGAGGAAAACGAGCGGCTGGAAAAGCTCGAGCTGGAGGACCTGGCCCGGACGCACGGCGGCTCGGCCATGTTCGAGGCCAGGGACGCGGAGGTCTTCCCGGCGCAGCGTTCGCGCGAACAATTCGAACGGATCTTCGTCCCGCTATTCACGGTCCTTTTGGGCCTGCTTCAGGCCGGGGGCGGCTATTTGTTGTGGCGGCGGCTGGGAAGGCCGGCCACGGTGACGGACTTGAAGGACCCGACGCTTGCTTTGGGGCTGTTCGGCCTGTTCGCGCTGGTGCTCTTCCTTTTGGGCCGGTTCTCGGCCACCTTCGCGCGGCTGGAGAACAACCGCCTGCTCCGGCCCAGCGCCAGTTATGTGCTGCTCAACGCCTTCCTGTGCGCCCTGGTGGCGGCGGGCATCATCGGCGTGGAATGGCAATTCCCCAAGACGGACTTTTATCTCGCCCACGCCCTCTGTGGGCTGCTGGCGCTGGTGGCGGTGGAGAGCCTCATCGCGCTGGTGCTCGAGGTCTATCGCCCGCGGGTCAAGGGCAAGCTGGAGCGGCCTTTGTATGAAAGCCGGCTGGTGGGGCTGCTGGCCCAGCCGGAAGGCTTGGTGACCACGGCGGCCCAGGCGGTCGATTACCAATTCGGCTTCAAGGTCTCAGAAACCTGGTTCTACCGGCTGTTTTTCGAGCGGGCGCTCAAGTGGCTGCTGCTGCTCCAGGCGGGCATGCTGGTGCTCTCGACCTGCGTCGTGTTCATCGATGCCGGCGAACAGGGCCTGCTGGAGCGCTTTGGCAACCCGGTCCAAGGCCGCACCCCGCTCGGGGCGGGCGCGCACTTGAAATGGCCCTGGCCGATTGACCAGGTTTACCGCTCCCGCACCGAGCAAATCCAGACCTTCGAAGTCGGGGTCGCCCCCGACTCCTCCAAGGAGAGCGAGCCGATCGTGCTCTGGACCAAGGCGCACACGCGGGCGAACACCAAGGAAGAGAACTTCCTGGTGGCCAACCGGGACCAGGGTCTGGTCGAGGCCACCAACCAGCCAGCCGCCAAACGCACCCCGCCCGTGAGCTTCCTGACCGGCAGCCTGCCGGTGGAATTCCAGATTACCAACCTGATGGACTGGGTCTATAACAATGAAGACGCCAGCGCCCTGTTGCAGGACCTGGCTACTCGTGAAATCCTCCGCTATTTCGCCAGCGCCGACATGAACGAGTTGATGTCGGCGGGCCGGCTGGAGGCCTCCCAAACCCTGGCCGAGCGCATCCAGGCGGCGGCCGACCAACACCGGCTGGGCGCCCGCGTCCTGACCGTCGCTTTGCAGGACCTGCATCCCCCGGTCAAAGTCGCCGAGTCCTACGAAAACGTCGTGGCGGCCACCCAGACCAAACAGGCCAAGATCCTGGCCGCCCAGGCCGACGACATCCGGACGAACACCCTGGCGGCGGCCCAGGCCACCAACATCCTCAACCAAGCCAGCGCCGAATGCAAAGCCCGCGAAGCCGGCGCGCTGGCCCAGGCGGCCCTGTTCACCAACCAGATCCCCGCTTTCCAGGCCGCCCCCGCGGTCTATGCCAAGCGGGCTTATCTGCAGACTTTCACCCGCGCTACGGCCAACGCGCGCAAATACATTGTGCTCACCACCAACACCCACGACGTCATTATCTTCGACCTCGAAGACAAGATTCGCCCGGAACTGCTGGAAAACCTGAACCTGCCGGCGCCCAAGACCAACAAGTAACCTCCCATGAAACGCAATCTGTTCACGCTCCTGGTGGGCCTGCTGCTGCTCCTGATCTTCGGCCTGCTGCTCTTCGTCTTCCAGGTCCGCCAATCGGAAGTGGCGCTGGTGACCACCTTTGGCAAGCCGACCCGGCCCATCACCGAGCCGGGCGCCCACTTCAAGTGGCCTTGGCCGATCCAGAAGGTCCATAAGTTCGACCAGCGCATCCAGAATTTCGAAGACCGCGTCACCGAGGGGCTGACGCGCGACAGCTTCAACCTCCTGACCTCGGTCTATGTGGGATGGAAGATCACGAACTCGACCGCCTTCTTCCCGGTTTTTGCCGGCAGCGCCAACCCCATTGCCGAGGCGGAAAGCAAACTCGAGGAGCGCCTGGGCAACGTCAAGAGCGCCATCGTCGGCAAACATGACCTGTCCGATTTCGTGTCGACCACCGAGAGCGGCGCCGGCCTGGTGGCCATTGAAAATGAAATGCTGGCGGCGATTCAGGGCCAGGTCAGCACCAACAACTGGGGCCTCGAGGTGGCCTTCCTCGGCCTCAAGAAGCTGCAACTGCCCGAAAGCGTCAGCAAAACGGTCTTCGATCGGATGCAGGCCGAGCGCAAAATGCTGGCCGACAGATGGCAATCCGAAGGGGAGGGGGAAGCGGCCAAGATCCGGTCCGAGGCCGACCGCAAAGCTGCCGTGTTGCTCTCGGAGGCCGACAGCCAGGCCACCCAAATCAAGGCCCGGGGCGAGGCCCAGGCGGCCGAGTCGCTGGCCGTGTTCAACCAAGACCCCGACCTGGCCAACTTCATCTTCGAGCTCGACGCGCTCAAAGACGCGCTCAAGGAACGCTCGACCTTGATTTTCGACCAGCACACGGTCCCCTTCGGCCTGCTCCAGGGCGTGGCGACCAACCTCTTGAAGCAAGCGCCGGGGCCAGCCAGGCCACGCCCTTCACCGCCGGCGTCTAACCAATAGTTATGGACGCTCCGCCTTCTGCCCGCCAGCCGCCGGCTGGGCCCACGCCGCCGGAGGTGCCGGTTGATGCCGGTTCGCAGGCCCTGGCCGAGGCCCTGCGCAGCAGTTTTGTCATCATCAAGTTCGTGATGGTCGTCCTGGTGGCCGTCTTTCTGGCCTCCGGCTTTTTCACCGTCGGGCCGCAGCAGCAGGCGCTGATTCTGCGCTTTGGCCGGCCGGTGGCGCAGGGCCCGCAGGCGCTGCTCGGGCCGGGCCTCCATTGGTCCTTTCCCTATCCCATCGACGAGGCCGTCATCGTTTCCATCTCCGGCCTCCAACAGGTCAAGTCCACCGTCGGCTGGTACGCCACGACGCCCGAACAGGAACTGGCCGGCACGGAACCGAGCGTCCCGTTCGGGACCCCGATGAACCCGGTGGTCGATGGCTGCGCCATCACGGCCGATGCCAACATCATCCATACCCGCGCCACCTTGACCTACCACATCAGCGACCCGGTCCGCTACGTCTTCGGTTTTGTCAATGCCTCCAACACCATGCAGAATGCCCTGGATAACGCCCTGCTCTACGCGGCCTCCCGGTTCAAGGTTGATGACATCCTGGTGCACGATGTGTTCGGGTTCAAAGACGCCGTGCGGCGACGCGCCACCGGGCTGATCGAGCAGCGCAACCTCGGCGTGGCGGTCGAAGAATGCGTCGTCCAGAGCAAGCCGCCGCGCCAGTTGCAGCAGGCCTTCCAGAATGTGCTCGATGCCGACGTCAAACGCAGCAGACTGATCACCGACGCCCGCGGTTATGAAATCCAAACCACCAACCGGGCGAGCGCCGAGGCCACCTCCCGCGTCAAGCTCGCCGAATCCGAGCGCGCCCGGTTCGTCGCGGACATCTCCAGCCGCGCCAAACAGTTCCAGGAGTTGCTGCCCAAGTACAACGAGCATCCCAGTCTCTTCGTCCAGCAGCGCCTCGCCGAGGCCCTCGGCCGCGCCCTGACCAATGTCCAGGACAAGCTCTTCCTCACTGAAAGCGCCGAGGGCCAACCCAAGGAACTGCGGCTCATGTTGAATCGTGAACCCGCCAAACCCAAGGCCGAGGCGACCAAACCATGATTTAATATGCAAGTCACCTCTCTTTTAAGCAGGCGTCGCCACCCGCAGGCGCCTGACGCTGCCTGCCCCGCGTGCGGCCCCGACTCCGAACACGAACACGCCCCGGTCCGCCTGTGGCAGACCCTCTTTGGGGTCGTCTGCGTCCTGAACGCGTTTATCGTGGATTGGGCGTTTGACAAGGGCCAAACCGTCGCCAGCGCCAGCGCCTTCGTGGGCGCCCTCATCCTCGGCTACCCCATTGTCTGGACGGCCGTCAAAGACCTCTACCGCGGCACGCTCAGCATCAATGAACTGGTGGCCATCGCCGTCCTGGCCGCCTTTGCCTCGACCGATTACAAGACCGCCGGCGTGGTCGCCTTCTTCATGTTAATGGGCGAAATCATCGAAACCCGCACGGCCGAAGGCGCCCGCGCCTCGATTGAATCCCTCATCCGGCTCACGCCCACTAAAGCCCGCCGCCTCACCCCGGGGGGCGAGGAAGAGGTCGCGGCGCAGGAGTTGGCCGTGGGCGATGTCATCCGCGTGCGGCCCGGCGACAACGTCGCCGCCGACGGCCTGATCCTCACCGGTCAGGGCTCTTTCAACCAGGCGACCATCACCGGGGAATCGCTGCCGGCGGACAAGAAGCCGGGCGACGAAGTCTTCGCCGGCACCCAGAACCTGACCGGGGTGCTGGAAATCAAAGTCACGCGCGCGGGCACCGACACCACGCTGGGCCGGGTGCGCGAGTTGATCCTGGCGGCCGAGAAGACCAGGCTGCCGATCATGAAGATCGTCGACCAATACATGGGCTTCTACACCCCGCTGGTCCTGGTCATCGCGGCCCTGGTGTGGGCCTTCACCCGGAACCTCAGTAACGTGATCTCGGTCCTCATTTTCAGTTGTCCGTGCGCCTTCATCCTGGCCACGCCCACGGCCATGGTCGCCGCGCTGTCCGCCGCCGCCCGCCTGGGCATCCTCATCAAGAACGTGGCCGACATCGAGCTGGCCGCCAAAATCAACGCCTTCGTCTTCGATAAGACCGGCACGCTGACGACGGGCGAACTGGCCGTCAGCCGGCTCGCCCCGCTGGGCCAGACCAGGCCCGCCGAGTTGCTCCGCCTGGCCGCCTCGGCCGAGCAATACAGCAATCACCCGACGGCCAAGGCCCTGGCCCAGCTCGCCGTCCAGGCCGGGGTGCCCCTGGTCGAGCCCCTGGATTTCTTCGAGGCGGCCGGGCGCGGCGTCAGGGCCCAGGTCAACGGCGCCACCATCCTCGTGGGGCGCGCCCAGTGGCTGCGCGACAATGAGGTCACCGAAGACCTCATGCAGTCGGTGGACCTCAACGAGACGGAGGGCTGGAGCCTCATCTTCGTGGCCCGCGACGGCCGGTGCGTCGGTTGGGTGGGGTTGCAGGACCAAACCCGCGCCGAGGCCCGCGAGTCGCTGGCGGAGTTGAAAAAGAGCGGCGTGCGCCGGGTGGCGATGATCTCCGGCGACCGCCAGCCGGTGGCCCTCCGGGTGGCGCAGGAAATCGGCTGCGAGGAAGTCAAAGGCGAGTGCCTGCCGCAGAACAAGGTGGAGTTCGTGCGCGCCGTCAAGGCCAAGGGTTACCAGGTGGCCGTGGTCGGCGATGGCGTCAACGACGCCCCCGCGCTGGCGGCAGGCGACATCGGCATTGCCATGGGCGCGGCCGGCAGCGAGGTGGCCATTCACAGCGCGACCATTGCCCTGATGAACAACGACCTGCGCCGCCTGCCGTTCCTGATCAAGCTCTCCCGCAGCACCCGCTCGGTCATCAACCAGAATTTCCTCTTCGGGGTCGCCTTTATCATCGGCGGCATGACCCTGGCCGCCGCTGGGCAGGTCCCGCCCGTGATGGCCGCCGCCATGCACACCGGCGGCTCCCTCATCGTCGTGTTCAACAGCGCCCGCCTCGTCCGCAAGGGCGAGGAACTCGAACATTACCAGCCAGCGCCGGCCGCTCCCAAGCCGACCCAGCCTGCTCCGCCGGGGCCGCGCCTGGAGTTGGCGGCCAACGGAGTGTGATCCCCGCCTATGCCGAAGTGCGTTACGCGGTCGATGCGGGCTTTGAAAGGTCGGCCCAGAAAGTCTTGCGCCCACACGCTGATTTGTTCCGTCGCTTGGCCGAATGAGCGCGGCCGAGCCTAAGGGACAACCGAACAAGGCCCGACTGGCCGCCATGCATCGAAAAGCCGCCGCGCAACATGATTAGACCAAAGTTCATAAGTAAGCGGAGACGCCCCGTTCATTGGCTATTTGCGATTAGCTATCGGCTATTGTGGCTTTGTCCGAATGCTTCTGCCGCGCTGTCTAACTCCTGCCATGACCGCTGATCTCCCCACTCCTCACTCGGCACCCCGCACGCCGCAGTCGGACGGCGAGACGGTCGTTTCCGTTCGCGGCCTGACCAAAGTCTTCAAGGATTTTTGGGGCCGGCCCAAGGCGCGGGCGGTGGACCGGGTGGATTTCGAGGTTCGGCGCGGCGAGGTCTTCGGCCTGCTCGGGCCTAACGGCTCGGGCAAGACCACGACGGTCAAATTGATTCTCGGCCTGCTTTATCCCACCAAGGGCCACATCCAGGTCTTCGGGCATTCGCCCCGCCACGTGGCCACCAAGGCCCGCATTGGTTACTCGCCGGAGGAATCCTATCTTTATCGCTACCTGGACTCGCGCGAGACGCTGAACTTCTTCGGCAACCTCTTCGAATTGCCCAGGCGCGAGCGCGCCAGCCGCGCCGAGCAATTGCTCGAGATGGTCGGCCTCCGGCAGGTTCAAAGGCGCGCCGTCGGGGAGTTTTCCAAGGGCATGCAGCGCCGGGTCGGCCTGGCCCAGGCCCTGATCAACGACCCCGACCTGGTCATCCTGGACGAGCCGACGTCCGGCCTGGACCCGATCGGCTGCCGCGAGGTGAAGGACCTCATCCTGGCCCTGGCCCGGCGCGGCAAGACCGTCATCCTCAGCAGCCATTTGCTGGCCGATGTCGAGAACGTCTGCGATCGCGTGGTGATTTATTACGGCGGCCGCATTCACGCGATGGGCAGCTTGCATGAGTTGCTGGCCAAGCCCGACACCCTCCGCATCACCACCCCCGTGCTCCCGCGTGAAACCCTCGAGCGCGTGCTGGCCATCATCCGTCAGGACGTCGCCGAGGACAAAGTCCGGATCGACACCCCCACGCAAAACCTGGAGCACTATTTCCTGGAGGTGGTCAAAAACGCCCGGCAGGCCGCCGCCGAGACTTCCGGGGCGGTGTCCGGGGCGCGGGTGGCGGCCTACCTGCGCGGCGAGGCCGAGGCCCAGCCCGCGGCCGACAGGTTCCTCGAGCGGCTCACTTTGTCCCCGGCCGCGGCCCCGCCGCCCCCGGCGCCGGCGCCGGCGCCCACTGTGGACCAGGCAAAGCTCGAGGCCCTGACCAAGGCCCCCGCGCCGGCGGCGCCCGCCCCGGCGCCCGCCCCCGGGCCGGACAGGGCGACCGAACTCGAGCAGGCCGACGAGAAACTGGCGTCGTTGTTAGCAAACCCCAAGCCATGACGCCGCTTCCGTGCAGAGTTCATACTAAATCCCAGGGGCACTTGCACAAGTGGCGCCCGCAGGATGATTGCACCCCGGGTTTCCCCTCACCCGCTGCCGGCGCCGCGCGCGGCGCGCGGATTCTGCCAGCGGCTGCCCAAAGCCGACAGCGGGGGCAAATTGGGGACTTGGCCTGAAATGCAGCGCGTTTACGCCATCGCCTGGCTGACGTGGAAAGCCGCCTTTCGGTTCCGGCTTTTCCTGGTCGTGGCGGTGTTGTTGCTGGGCTCGGTGGTCGGGTTGCCGTTGTTGATCAACAAGGACGATGGCACGGCGCGCGGCTTCGCGCAGATCCTGCTGACCTACACGCTGACGACCATCACCGCTTTGCTGGGGCTCTCGACCCTGTGGCTGGCCTGCGGCACGCTGGCGCGCGACATCGAGGAATGCCAGGTCCAGATGCTGGCGGTAAAGCCCATCGCCCGCTGGCAAATCTGGCTGGGCAAATGGCTGGGCATCGTGTCGCTGGATGCCGTCCTGCTGGCCTTGGCGGGCGGCTGTCTCTACGGCCTGCTGCAATGGCGCGCCCGCCAGTTGCCCCCGGACCAGCGGCAACTCCTGCGCCAGGAGGTCCTGGTGGCGCGCGGCTCGGCCAGGGAAAGGAGCTTCGACGCCGACATCGATGCGCGGAGCGACCAGTTGCTCCGGGAGCGGCTGGAGAAGGTTGAGAAAAACACGCTCGGCAGAGCCGACCGCGCCGCCGCGCGAAAGCAAATCCGCGAGCAGGTCAAGGCCGCCTACCAACTGGTCCTGCCAGGCTACCAGTCGCGCCCCTGGGAGATCAATTTGGGTTTGGCGCGGCATCGCCTGCGCGGCCAACCGCTGTTTCTCCGCGTCAAGTTCAACGCCGCCGATAAGAGCCCGAGCGGCACTTACGAGGGCGTCTTCCAGGTAGGCGTGCCGCGAAAGACCCGGCTCTGGCAAAGCGACCTCCTGAGCCTGTCCGCAGACACTTTCCATGAGTTCGAAATTCCCCCGGACCTCTTTGACGAGAACGGCGTGCTCACCATCAGCTTTGGCAATCCCAATGACACTGCGCTGCTCTTCCCCCTCGAGGACGGCGTGGAGGTGCTCTATCGCGAAGGGAGCTTCGGGCTGAGTTTCGTGCGCGGACTGGGGATTATTCTCTGCTGGATGGCGCTGCTGGCCGCGCTCGGCCTGGCCTCGGCGAGCTTTCTTTCTTTTCCGGTGGCCGCCTTTTTTTCGCTGGGCCTGCTGACCATGACGCTGTCCAGCGGCACCATGGCCGGGGCCGTCGAGGAAGGCACCGTCGCCAATTATGACGCCGAACATGGCACCAAAGGCTCCTCCCCCCTGGACCTAGTCGTCATCCCCACCTTTCGCGCCGCCCTGAAGGTCATCCACCTGGCCGAGGAGTTTTCGCCCATCGATTCCCTGAGCACCGGGCGCAGCGTGACCTGGACGCAGCTTGGCCTGGCCTTCAGCCAAATCGTGCTCCTGATGGCCGGCGGCCTTGGCCTGGTTGGCATGGTCGTCTTTACCCGGCGCGAGCTGGCCACCGCCCAAGGAACGCAAGGATGAGCAGCCGGCTTAAAAAGGCCCTGCTCCTATTGCTGGCGCTGCTGCTGCTGGTGGGGGTGTTTTTCCTCCAGGGCTCCTTGAACCGCGACCGCGACCAGCTCGGCCTGACCCGGGTGGAACCGCTGGAAAACGCCCCGCCGGTCCTCGCCTTCACGACCGTTGCCCTGGGGGGTTTCCGCGGGCTCATCTCGAACCTGCTCTGGATTCGCGCCATGGACCTCCAGGACCAGGACAAGTTCTTTGAGATGGCCCAACTGGCCGACTGGATCACCAAGCTGGAACCCCATTACGTCCAGGTCTGGCTCGTGCAGGCCTGGAACATGGCCTACAACATCTCCGTCAAGTTCACTGACTTCGCCGACCGCTGGCGGTGGGTCCAGCGGGGGATCGAACTGTTGCGCGACGAGGGCCTGCATTATAACCCAAACGAAACCCTCATCTACCGCGAACTGGCCTGGTTCTTCCAGCACAAGCTGGGCGCCAACCTCGACGACGCCCACATGTACTACAAGCAGCAGTGGGCCAACCAAATGGCCCAGGTCTTCGGCAAACTCAGAAAACCCGACCCCGACGAGTTGATCAACCCCCAGACCGACGACCAGAAAGCGCGCGCCCGGCTGCTCAAGGAGAAGTACAAAATGGACCCCAGCGTCATGAAAGAAGTGGACCAGCGCTACGGCCCCCTCGAATGGCGTCTCCCCGAGGCCCATGCCATTTACTGGGCCGCCCAGGGCCTGCAAGCCGCCGCCGGCAATCCCACCAAGATTAAACCCGATGATTTGATCACCCTCCGGCGCGTGATTTACCAATCCATGCAATTGAGCTTCCAGCGGGGTCGCCTGGCCGCCAATCCCTTTAGCCAGGCCTTCGAGTTCGGTCCCAACCTGGACATCATTCCCAAGGTCAACCAGGCCTACGAGCAGGCCGCCCAGGAGGACGCCGCCAACCACGACCACATCCTGAAGGCCCACCGGAATTTCCTCAAAGACGCCGTCTATTTCCTCTATGAATACCATCGCCTGTCCGAGGCGGCCTCCTGGTACAGATACCTCGGCGAGAAATACCCCGACGGCACGATGCTGGACGGCAAGCCCGATTCGTTCCCCCGCAACGTCACCCTCGACCAATACTGCATCTCCCGCATCCAGGAGGATGTCGAAGGCACCCCGCGCGACCGCATCAAGGGCGTCATCGAAGGACAAATCATGAATTCCTACCGCAGCCTCGCCATCGATGAAGACGACCATGCCGCCGGCTACAAACTCCTGGCCCGCAAAATCTGGGAGACTTACATGGACAAGATCCCCGCCGAACGCCGCCCCGCCGTTGGCCTGCCACCCTTCGAGGACATCGACCGCGAAATCCGCAATCGCGTGCTGGACCCGCAGCACGGCGCCGCGCCGGAAATCCGCGCCATCCTGCGCACCAAGCTGGGCCTGCCCGCCGAAACCGCCCCGGCCCCCGCCGCCGGCACCAACGCCCCGCCTGAAAAACCCGCCGCCGGGCAACGTTGAGGCCTGGCCGGCGCACTCCTTAACACGGCGCGGCTTTGGCCTCGTTGCCCTCGAATTTAGCTGCGTCGGCCTTGGCGGGCGGTCGGGCTTTGGCTACCCTGGGCGGGCATTGAAGGCAGTTATGTGGAAGCCTATTTGTCTGGGCCTTGCCCTGCTGGCGGTTCCCGCTTGGGGCGGCTCCCGTGCGCTGACGAACCTGTGGACGATGACTATTTTCGCTCGCAGTGATTCTTGCCCTGCCCTGGGCAGCGACGGCACGCTCTATTTCGGTGTGCGCGATGGCAGGCTCTGGGCGGTCGAGACTAACGGGACCGTCCGGTGGGTCTTCCGCACCGACCGCGAAATCAAGTCCTCCCCCGCCGTGGGATTGGACGGCACCGTGTATGTCGGCTCGCGCGACCGCTATTTTTACGCCGTGGGGGCCAACGGCAAACTCAAGTGGAAGTTCCGGACCGGGGGCTGGGTCGATTCCTCGCCCGCGCTGGCCCGGGACGGGGCCATTTGCTTCGGCGGGTGGGACAAGAAGTTCTACGCCCTGAACGCGGATGGTTCCCAGCGGTGGCAATTCGCCACCGCGGGCGAGATCGTTTCTTCGCCGGCCATTGGCCTGGACGGCGCCATTTATTTCGGGTCTCACGACGGGCGATTTTACGCCCTTGGCGCGGACGGAAAGAAGAGATGGGAATATGCCACGCGTGGTCCGATCGTTTCCTCGCCCGCGCTCAACCTGGACCAGTGCCTCTATTTTACGTCGGTCGATGGCTGCCTCTATGCCCTGAACCTGGATGGCTCCTTGCGCTGGCGCCTGCGCACGGGCGGCATCACCGAATCTTCCCCGGTCATCGCCCAGGACGGCACCATCTATGTCGGCGTCAACCACGAATTATGGGCCGTCAATCCCGACGGCCGGCAGAAATGGCCGCGCTGGAATGAAGAGCCGATTGAGGCCTCGCCCGTGGCTCTGGCCAACCGCGCGGTCAGTTTCATTTCCCGCAGCGGGTCGCTGCTCACCCTGGACGAGCAGCATGAGCCCGTCTGCGGTTACTACTGTTATGGCGCTGGTTATGCCTGCCAGGCCGTCGACCCCGCCGGCGTTTCCTACGTGGCCGAACGCGCGTTCTTGTTCTCCGCGATTGACTCCAATCTGCCCCTCGCCCACAGCCCCTGGCCGAAATTCCGCGGCAATCCGCGCAACACCGGCAACGTGGCCGATGCGGAACAGTGAGTGTCCTTGAACTCAGGGAGGCCCTGGCGCGGATGACCCAACCGCCCAGGTGATGGGCGCCATTTGGGATTTGACGCCCGGCTACGGGGCCGCATAATGGCCGTGATGATGGTGAGAACGTGTCCGAAAGGCCAGCGGTGTTGCATCCTCCTCGCCCTTGTCGCCGTTCTCGGAATCGATTTTGCGCCGGTTTTTTGGATGACGATGACGGGGACGGCGCTGAAGCGGATAGTGGCAGCGGGTTCTGCCGGGGCGCTCCGCGAAACGGGACCGGCCGGCCGGCAGCGCTTCCTTGCCCGCGCCGCGTGAGAGGACCGATTTCCCATGAGTTCACCGCAGATTTCTGTCCTGCTTCCGGCCTACCAGGCCGAACGCTACGTTGGCCAGGCGATTGAGAGTGTCCTGGCGCAGACCTTCACTGATTGGGAGTTAGTCATCTCCGAGAATGCCTCGCGGGACAAGACTTTGGAAGTGATCAGGAGCTACCACGACCCCCGCATCCGGCTCTATTGCCAGGAAAGGACCACCAGTGCCGCCGGGAATTGGCAATTTCTTTTTGAGCGTTCGCGGGGCGAACTGGGGTGCGTGTTGGGGGCGGACGACGTATTTGAGCCGACTCACCTGGAAAAGAAGTCTGCTTTGCTTCACGATTTCCCCAACACCACGTTTGTTCATGGAGCGGTCCAAATCATCGACGGGACGGGGGCCAAGACCTGGACCTACACCCAGGACGTTCCCCGGGAAGAACCGGTCGCTGCTTTCCTGGCCAGGGTATTTCCTGGCAATCCGATCAACGGACATTCGGCCCTTTTGCGCTTGCGGCGAGCCAAGGAGGCAGGCCTTGGGTTCGACACCCGCTACTCGCTTTTAATGGACTGGCATTTTTTGATGAAGCTCGCCCTCTACGCGGGCGGGCCGATTCTCTACGATCCTTTAGCCACCCTGAGGTATCGGAGACACTCTCAGAATGCCTCGCGCCTGCAAAGCGCCAGCTTCACTTGGGCGATGGAGGCCGCGGAATTGCGGGCCGACTTGCTGAGTGAGGAACGAGAAAAATGGCGGGCCTTGGGGTTTGACACCCAAACGATGGCCGCCGCGGTGATTCGTCCGGTTTCCGGCCTGTTGTTCCAGCAATTGCGTCGCGGCAAATGGGGCAATGCCAAGCGCGCCTGGCGTCTTTACCGCCAGGTCTATACACCGGCCGACCTAACCAGTGATTTGGGGCCGTACTTGATCAACGGCCTCCGCAAGCGGACGGGTTGGGGGGCGGGGAAAAGTCTTCCGGCACGATGACGAGGTTGGCGGTTTCTCAGGATTATTGCTCCGCCGCGTCAAGCAGCCGATTTCTTAAGCGTGGGTGTGCTCTTGGCTGGCAAGAAATCCCCGTCCTGGGCTGCCGGCGCTGAAACTGTCGGGTGGGGGCTTGGACGGTTTCAAGCAGGGTCTTTTTGGCTGCCGGCAACATTGCGCCTATTGAACGCAGCGTTACGAGGTTTTGTCTGACTGAGGCCGGGCCATGCCGGATGCTTTGATGCGACTGCGCAACACCATTCTAACCGGGGCGGCTTCCTACGTTCAGATGGGGAGCCTGGTGTTGACACAATTGGTGGCCATCCCCATCGCCCTCACTTTCCTGGACAACGAGCGTTTTGGTCTTTGGTCGTTCATTTCCCAATCGCTGGGCTACGTGCTTTTGCTGGACTTTGGGGTGACCAATTCCCTGGGTCGGCTGCTGACCGATCCGATTCACAAGGGCGACGAGCGGACTTGGAACGGCTGGTTCAACCTCTTTTTGGCCGTGCTCTTGATTCAGGCGGGGCTGATTCTGGGGGCGGGCGTGCTCCTGACCGACCCCATCCTTCAGTGGTTCAATATTCCGGCGCCGTTGCTGGTGGAAGCCCGGCGGCTTTGGCTGATGCTGCTGTTTTTGAACGCGCTGATGTTTCCGTTGCGGCTGTTTCCCGGAATCCTGGGGGCACAAAACCGGAGTTATTGGGTGTCCGTCGGCGCGGTGACCGGCAGTTGGTTTGGATTATTGACGTTTTACCTCTTCCTCAGACTGGGTTGGAGCACCCTGGCCTACGGTTTCTCCGCCGCCGTGCAGATGTTGGTCAGTTCAGGATTGACGTTGCTGGCCGTGTCGCGGGGACCGAATCGTTTTCGGGTTTCGTTCCGCGACATCCCGTGGCATCACACGCGCGAGTTGTTCGGCTTCAGTCTGGCGGTGTTCGTCATCGGCATCGCCGTCCAGGTCGCCCTAGTGAGCCAGGCGCCAGTGATCACCAAGATTGTGGGGCTGGGAGCGGTGGCCAGTTTCACGATGTGCAGCCGGGTGCCCATGCTGCTGATGCAATGTATCTGGCGGCCTTTTGACGCCTTCCTGCCGCGTTGGCAGATTCTCTGGGCCAAGCAAGAGACCGCACCGCTCACCGAGGAGTTTCGCCGGCTGTTCCGGCTCACCATGGGCCTGGCGGCGCTGGCGATGACGTGTTGTTTCGCCCTGAACCGGTGGTTTGTGTTCAGCTTCGGCAAACAGGAACTTTACGCCGGCAAGACCTTCGATTTGTTCTTTGCCCTTTTTGTGGTCCTTCAGGTCTGGAGCCATTGTCTGGCCTGCGCTTTTGTGCTGGCCAAGCGCATGAAGGGGTTGGCGGCGGTGGCCTCGGCGGACACGGTTTTGGGACTGATTGCCGGCATTGCGGGCGCCCAGTGGCACGGCTTGAACGGTTACATTGCCTTCACGGTCCTTTATAATCTGGTCAGCCTCGGTTTTTGGTACTGCACGCTCAAAGCGCCGAAGCTGCTCAACCTCAGCCTGGGGCGGCTCGTTCGAGACCACGGAATGGTTTTGTTCATCTTTTCGGCACTGTTGGCGGGGGAATTCTTTGCCTTTCGCCAAACCGCGACCTCGGAACGCTTGCTGCTGGCTGAAGGTGCGGCAGCCGTGGGGGCGACCGCCTGCTTTACGGGACTTTTCCGAGGGGATTTGCTGGCGATATTCCGCCGGTTTCGACGCGCGCGACAAGACTGGCTGGCCGCCAGGCCTGAGGCGCCACCCCGGAAGGTGTGATTGGGGATTTGCCCGGAAGCTCGTTTCCGGGTTGCCACAGTCCAGGCCGGCAGGCTAGACTGCGGCGCGTCAGACGACCGCTCCGCCTATGCGCAGTTCGATACATGATCCGAAGTGCTTTTTCGGGGCCGACATCCTTCGCGGGGTGGCCATCCTGTCGGTGGTGCTCTACCATACCTTTGGGCGCTTGTACGGGTTCTGCCTCCCCTGGAACGGCAATTGGCAAGACTTTCACGCCCCCCCGAGCGAGCATTTCCTGGTGTTTTATCCCGCTTCCTTCGGGTGGGCGGGGGTGGCCCTGTTTTTCGTGCTCAGCGGATTTTGCATCCATACGTCTTGCCTGCGCTCCCCGCGCTTCACCAACGCCCAGTTCTTCTGGCACCGGTTTTGGCGGATTTATCCCGCCTACCTGGTCGCGCTGGTTGCCTTTTGCTGCTTGGAACGGCTGGACTTGACCACCTCCGGGGGCGTCAAGCAATTGCTGGCGCACGTGCTGCTGGTCCATAATTTTCACCACGCTTCCTTTTTCGGAATCAATCCCGCTTTCTGGAGCATCGCCGCCGAGGTCCAGCTTTATCTTTTGTTCCCGGTGGTGTTGCTGCTCCGCCGGCGTTGGGGGATGGGAGGCTGCCTGGCGATTACTTTCGTGGCCAGCATGTTGTGGCGCCTGATGGCGGTGGCTCTCTGCGGACTGCCGGAACGCGTCGGCGCCCCTGCCTTCAATTCGCCCATCATGACCTGGTTTGACTGGACCCTGGGGGCTTATATCGCGGAGCGCACGGCTCAGCAGCGAAGGGCCTTCACCAAGCACGCCGTCTGGCTGGCGGTCCTGGCGCCCGCCTTCGTTTTCAGCACCGTGTTCAAGCCTTTGACGGTGTTTAGCTTTTCTCTGGCGGCTGCCGTTTCGGCGGTGGTCCTGGATTTGATGGTCTCCATGCGGTCCAGTCGCAACCTCGGGCTTAGCTTTCTGGCGTTTACCGGGCTGATCAGTTACTCGGTCTATTTGTGGCACCAGCCCCTGTTATCAATGCTCTCCGGGTGGTTTGGACGTTTTGCCCCCAGCCTCATCGCCGGCGTCGCGACCGCCGGGGCGATTGCCGGGCTGTCGTGGCTGTCTTACCGGTTAATCGAGCGGGAGGGCAGCAGGCTCGGAAAGAGACTCTGGGAGCGGCGGGCCGCTCCGGCCCGCGCCAGCCTGCCCGAGGGCACATTGGCGCCGTCCCGGCGGGCTGCCCAAACCAGCCCCGCACCCGTGTCGCCCGTTCCTTGTTCCGATTCGCTGCCCAAGTGAGCCGCACCGACCGTGCTGGGGCCCAACGCGGCGATTCACAACTTGCCGTGGCATAAACGTGCAGCGCTAAGGTGAACTGCTTCAGGTTATTCAAGCACTGGATGCGCCGGGCATTCTCCTTGGCCTTGGCCAGTGCGGGCAGGAGCATCGCCGCAAGGATGGCGATGATCGCAATGACGACCAGCAATTCAATCAGCGTTTCCGGTTGTAACTGGCCAGCGCGTATTTCCCGGCGGCGAGTTCAAGCGCCCGTTGCTGGAGGGGTGTGTCCGGACAGAATTGCAGCCATTGGACCGCCTGCTGGAAAGGCGCTGCGCCGCGCATCGCTCCCTGCCATTCGGCCCTGGCCAATCCCACCGGGGGCGGCTGCACCGACCCCTGGATGAGCAGCCCCTGGCGCGTGCGGCGCTGGGCGGCGCCCGCGATCTTGACTCCGCGCCAGAGCAGGTCCGATTGCTCGTAGCCGATGAAGCATTGGCCGCCCTGGGATTTGCGGCCGCAGGGGGCCAAATCGGCGGCCACGCCGAGCCTGGAGAAAGCGGCTTGAATCCAGATATGGACGCGCCGGTAGCTCTCGGCGGCCCGGAGCGCATACCAAGGATTGCCCGCGGGGAAAAGCAGGCTGTAAGTCCAGTCGGCGTCGTGCGGGACGAGGCCCCCGGCCGTGGGCCGGCGAACCAGCGGGCGCAACCGGGTCAGGCGCTCCACCTGCGCGTATTTCTGGAAATAACCGAAGGATGCCGCGCGCTCGGTCCAACTGTAAAAGCGCAAGAGCGGTTGGCCCAGGCGCGGGGCCGCCTCGAGCAAGGCCTCGTCCAGGGCCATGTTGAAGGCCGAGTCGCCCGGGCCCGAGTCAAGCAGATAGGCCGTGCTGTGCGTTGCGTATGCCAAAGGCGCCCGCTCCTTTCAGATCCCAATCTGGGGACAAAGGGATTTGATTTCGCAGCAGGGACAGTCGGGATTGCGCGCATGACAGCGGCGGCGTCCGTGCCAGATGAGCCAGTGACTGAACATGGTCCATTGAGCTTGCGGCAACAGGGGCATCAAGTCCCGCTCGATTTTGGCGGGAGCCTTTTCCGGGGTCAGACCCAGGCGCCGCGCCAGCCGGGCCACGTGGGTATCTACGACCACCCCGCAGTTGATGTGGAAGGCATTGCCCAGCACCACGTTGGCGGTCTTGCGTCCGACCCCGCCGAGCGAGACCAGTTCTTCCAGGGTGCGGGGAACCTGGCCGCCGTGCTTTTGGAGCAGGGCCAGGCAGCCGTGCTTGATGCTCCTGGCCTTGTTGCGGAAGAAGCCGGTGGTTCGGATCGCCTGTTCCAACTCGGGCAGGGGGGCATGGGCATAGTCGGCCGCCGAGCGGTACTTTTTGAACAACTGTGCGGTGACGAGATTGACGCGCTGGTCAGTGCATTGGGCGGAGAGAATCGTTGCGATGAGCAGTTCGAGCGGATTCGCATAGTTGAGTTCGCAATGCGCGTGCGGGTAGGCCTCCTGCAGGCCGGCGATGATCTCTTTGAGCCGGTCGGCCTTTCCAGCTTTGGATTCGCGAGGCATTGCCCTACTGGCTCTTTTGCGCCGGCATGGCCCTTGGCGCGTTCGTGGGGGCCGGCAGGTGGGTGGGTGCTGGTTGCGCGGGCGGTGTGTAGGCCGGGGCATTGGTGCCGAGGACCGCGGTGCTCTTGGCGAAGCCAGGCAGCGAACCATCGAGCCAGCCGTGCCACCAACCGACCGCCAGGAACAGCATGGCCGCCAGGGTGAGGTAGAGCTTCCACGGGCGATGTCTCTCGGCGAACAGATCGACCAGGTCGCGCTGGGCGCCGGTGGGGAGCGAGGCCACGCGCGTGAGTGAGGCGCCAAAGGGCACGTTGATCTTCGCCTTGGCGTTCACGGCCCAACCGTTGGCATCCAGGATCGGGCCGAGATTGCGTTTGTGGAGCTTGAGCCAGGCCAGCAACATCGAGGGGCCGGAGATGATGAGCACGAGGCCGAGCACGCCGAGGGGCATCAGCCATTTCAGGCCCAGGAAGCCGGTGACGATGCCGCCCACCATGCCGCCGACGCCCGCGGCGCCCACGCTCAAGGCCGCAATGAGGCCCGGGTCAATTTTCTGGGGCGCCGCCGGCTGCGCGGCCTGGGCTTTGGCCACCGCGCTGCTGACTTTGGCGGCCGCTTCCGTGAGCTTGGTGAAGGTCGTCTCGCCGGTGGTGTCGGCGGCGTGTTTGGCGAGTTGCTCCTGGATGAGGCGGGCGACCTTTTTGTAGGGCGCCCAAAAGGCCTGCCGGATGCTGATCGGGTTGTCCACGATCTTGGAAATGGTCGCATCCCAATCCCGGCCTTTGCGGTCGTAGAAGATCCCGTTGCGGCCGACCATCAGGTTGTCGGAGTCGCCGTGGGTAAAGGCCGCCACGATTTGCATTTGTTCGCCGGTGCCTTTGCGCGCGCAGTCGCAATAGGCCAGGTAAGTGCCGGCGAGGCTGGCCATCACGGCGTGTTTGGCGGCGTCGGTGACGGTGATGCACAAGTCGCAGCTTCGTTGGTCGAGATAGAGGGTGCCGGCCTGGAAAATCGCTTTGTCTTTGCGGCTGTAGAAATCGCGGAAAGAAACGAAGTTGTTGACCAGCTTGTAAAGGTCGCGGTAATAGCGGGTGAGCCGTTCGACGGCGGCGATGGCATTGGCCTCGGGCTCCAGGGCCTTGTCCCTGGCAATCAGCGCGCTGATGGCCTGCCTGCCTTGGCCAGCCAGGAGCTCGCGCACCCGCTTGAGGCCCAGCTTTTCCACAGCGGCGCCGGCTTTGGCTTGGGCCCAGGCCTCGTAGGCCGTGAACCGGGCGCTGATCGCAGCCCAATCCGATTCGCTCAGCGCGGCCTTGCCGTCGAACATCGGCCCCACTACTTGAGCGGCAAAGGTGGCCATCGCCCCTGCCCACGCCGGGTTGAGGCCCTCGCGGAGCGAGAGCGGTTTGCCGACCCCCACCTGCGCCAGCGGCAAAGCGGCGATTTCGGCCGAACTAAGCGTGAGGTCTTTGGCGGTGAAAGCAAGGTACTCCTTTTCTTCGCGGTTCAAGGCGTTGACCGCGCGCGGATCGAAGGCGGCCAGGCGGCAGCGGACGAAATAGTCGTCCACCTTGGACTTGATCGCCTGAAAAGCGGCCGCCGCCACAGTGGTCGAGCCGTCGAGCGGGAGAATGGCCTGGTCGGTTTCCGCCTGGTGCCACCAGTCGGAATAGGCCTGGGCGGCGGCAAAGAACTGCTCGACCTTGGCCTGGCTCACGCCGGGTTTGCCGCTGCGATCCGTTTCGGCGCCCAAGCAGGCGATCAGGTCTTGAATGACCGCCTTGGTGGCCTCATCCGCCGCCGAATCCGCCGGCACAATGCCGTCCCCGTTGAATTGGGTTTGGGTGAAGATCTTGGCCGTGTCGATGGTGTCTTCGACGGTGATCACCGCCGCGTCGGACTTGCCGAGGTTGAGGAGGATCTGGCGCGCCGAAGCCAGGAGTCGCCTGCCTTCGGGCGTCGCCTGGTTGATGGCGCTCAGCGGCAGTTCGGCCGAGCCTGCGAGCAGGTCGTCGGTGTGGTTGAGACATCTGCCCGCCCATTGGACGGCGGCAATAATCTCGGGGGCGCGGATCCGCCCATCGCCGTCGGTATCAATCAGGGCCAGGGTCTTGGCATCGAATTCCAGGCCGGTCGTGGGGCAGGCCAGGGCGACCCAGAGCTTCTGGTCCAACTGGTCCAGCGCCATGAGATCGGCCCCGGTTTCGAGCCGAACCTGGTCGAAGCCGCCAGCCCGAAAGAATTTCCAAGTGTGGCTCGCGTCCATAGTCAGGTCTTGGTTGCAACGGAGGCGCATGGTAGCACAACCGGGACAAAGGGAAACTGGCATTTTGCACCCACCGGCGGCTCCGCGCGGCCGGGCGGCAAGCGAAGGGGAAAGCTCACGGAAGAATTTGGGACCGGAAGATGATTTGGCAGCCACAGATTACGGAGCGCGGGGCCGGCGCAACCGTAACGATTCGAAGGAGAAACCGCTAATAGACGCTAATGGACGCTAGGAAGAGGGGTGTGATCGATGTCCTGACCGGAAGGTTCCGCTCATCGTGTGGTCCCGCAGGGCGCGACGCCTGGAAGTGCCAGACCCCTGCCTCAAGCCCGTCTTTATTAGCGTTTATTAGCGCAGATTAGCGGTTCAACTGAATCGTTCCGGCTAAACCAATTCGGGCTCTTCGATTTGGCTCGGGGCGGGGGTGAGGGGCGTGCCATCCTGGGCCTCGAGATATTCGAAGACCTTGCCTTCGTAATTGCGGATGACGACGCGGTCGGCATTGCGGCTGAGGATGTAATCCGGATTGATGGGGACTTTGCCGCCGCCGCCGGGGGCATCGATGACATATTGCGGCACGGCGTAACCGGTGGTGTGGCCGCGCAACTTCTCCATGATGTCCAGGCCTTGCCGCAGGCTGGCGCGCAAGTGGGCGGAGCCCGCGATCAGGTCGCACTGGTAGAGATAGTAAGGTTTGACGCGGCACATGAGGAGCTTTTGGACATGGGCTTGCATGAGGGCGGGGTCGTCATTCACCTTGCGGAGCAGAACGGATTGGTTGCCCAGCGGAATGCCCGCGTCGGCCAGCCGGCCCAGGGCGTCGCGCGCTTCGGTGGTCAACTCCCGGGGATGATTGGAGTGAATGCTGATGAACAGCGGGTGGTAGTTGCCCAGCACCGCGCAGAGCTGCGGGGTGATGCGTTGCGGCAGGAAAATGGGAATCCGAGTGCCAATCCGCAGGAACTCGACATGGGGGATGGCACGCAACCGGCCCAGCAGGTACTCAAGCTTCTCGTCGCTCAAGAGCAGTGGGTCGCCGCCGCTCAGCAGCACGTCTCGCACTGCGGAATGGCGACGGATGTAATCCACCTGCCGGTCGAGCTCGGGATGGAAATCGTAGCCGGAGGCATTGCTGACGAGGCGCGAGCGGGTGCAATAGCGGCAATAGGCGGCGCACCGGTCGGTCACCAGGAACAGCACGCGGTCCGGATAGCGGTGCACGAGTCCCGGCACCGGGGAATGCGAGTCCTCGCTGCAAGGGTCGCTCATCTCCCACGGCGCGGTGTAGGTTTCCTCCACGCGCGGAATCACCTGCCGGCGAATCGGGCAGTCCTCGTCCGCCGGGTCAATGAGATTGAAAAAGTAAGGGGTAATGGCCAGGGCGAGCTTCTGGTTGGCGAGCCTGGCGCCGGCGACTTCTTCCGGGGTGAGGGTGCGCATCAAGCGTTGGAGTTGCTCGACGGTGGTGATGCGGTGCTTGAGCTGCCAATGCCAGTCACCCCAGTTCGCATCGGCAATGTCGCTCCAAAATCCTCTGCCCGCAGAGTGGAATTCCTTCAAGGCATGTGGCCAGCGCCGCGATGGCGGCTCGTCGCTGCTCCCGGATGAGGTGGGGGTCTGCATTTTTCGCTTCGTTTTTGTTAGCGCACTATAAGTATGATCCGCAGGCTGTCAAGCCGGGGAAGTGGAAAGGGCCAGGTTGCCCGGCATAAGTGGCTTGGCAACAAGGACTTGGAGACGTTCATTTCCCACTGTCAATTGTCAACTTCGAGTTTCCGCCTGGTGCCCGCCTGTCCTCTCCCGGCCTGCGCTCTGGGAAGTCCAACTGGCAATTGCATTGCGTTCTCCGTTCTCCGTCCTCCGTGCTCGCTGGCAGGGTCACTTGAGGGCAGCTTGAGCGGGGAGTGAGGGTGGCGGTTGGGTGGGGCGCAGGGCCAGGCGCTGCCTGTCGAGGGCATCCAACTGCATGAGGGCGGCTACGGTCGCGTGGCGGTGGGCGGCTTTTTTGCGGAAGCGCAGCAGGAAGCCGGTCCGGTCGCGGTTTTGCAGATAAGAGGCGATGACTCTGGAGTAATCGTTCACGAGAGGGGCGAGGTCGCGGGAAGCGCGGAGGCGGACCACTGCCAGTTCCCGCAGTTTGTTTTGGAGCACAAAGGTCTGCGGCGCGCGGTCCCAGTCGCGGATTACGTTCTGCAATGTGGCTTGGGCGTGGAGCGGCAGTTCATTGGTGCCGGTGCGGACCTGGATGGGGGAGCGCACGGCTTCGTCGAGTTTCTCCCAGCTTCTCTCGGCCGGCCAGGCTTGGGACAGGTCGCAGCCGGTGAAATTGGCCGCTTGCAGGGCCCACCATTTCTCGACATCGAGCGGGCGCGCAAAATGGGCTTGGAAGGCGCGCAAGAAGGCGAACTGCCAATTGTAGTGCTGGGGCAATTCGGCCAGGAAGGCGCGCAGGCAGGCGGGGCCGCTTTGGAGGCGCAAGAGACTGTTGACGAACAATTGCGCGCTGCTGCGGTAGAGTTCGCCGGCCTCGCCAACCAACTGGTTTGGCGCCGGCCAGCTCAGTTCCTGGAAGGTGAGCGGCGGGTGGCGGGTCAATTGCTGATGGGCGCGCTGGAGGGGGTTTTCCCAGCGGCCGTTGAGGAAAGTTGGGGTGAGGGCGACGCCGTTGACGCGGACGCCCGGGGGCGGGAGGATGATTTCCACCTCGCTGGAAGCCAGGAGTTGCCGGGCCAGACCTTCCACGAGCCAGGTTGGGATCTCGGCCGAGCGGAGCCCGGCCGAGCGATTGGCCAACTCCAGCAGCACCACTTGCGTCAGCACCCGCACGTAACGGCCGCGCTCCACCACGTCGGGCAGAAAAACATGGTATAGCCAGCCGTCCTTGAACCGGTCCGAACGGATAGTGGCGCCGTCCTCCGCGCTCAAGGCGCGATAGAGCGTGACGAAGACCTTCCCGCGCCAGGATTCGTTGGCCCCGAGCTCGCGGCACAGGTTTTGTTTGATCCGTTCGGCCGAGACGGCCAGCAGGGTCGGCTGGAGGTGGACGAGGCTCTGGTTGGTCGCCAGCAGCCGGTCCGGCTCGGCGGCGGTGGCGGCCTGGACAATGAATTGGCCGGAACGGCTGCTGGCGGCCAGCGGGTTGGGGGGCGGGAATTGAGCGCGAACCGAACCGGCAGTCAAAGCGCAGCAGAGGAATGGTGCAGCGACAAAAAAGTATCGGCATATCCATGAAGCCGTTGATCTCCTCTCCCTGACCCCCTGCGGCCCTGCCGCGCCGCGCCCGGCGCCGGCAGGGGGCGAGGGGGAATCGCGACAAAATCGGGAACCAACTGCGGCGACCAAAGTAAGGCAACTTCCCCGCCGGTGTACTGGAACCCGAAGTCCGGCTCCGACAGGGCGCGGGCCGCAGCCCGAAGGCCCAGGACCGAAAAAGGCGCGAATCGCCAAACGCAAAGGCTGCCGCCGCCGGCTCCGGAAAGGGTTGCGTTTCCGGGGCAGCAGGGCGGGCCAGTCTGAAGGCTCGATTCCTTGAGCTGGTGTTTTTGTCAGGCCCGGCCGGCAAGACATAATCTATGCTGTTTTTGGAGTTGAGGTTGGTTTGGTTTCGGATTTGGCCGCGGGCTTGGTCTCAGCGCTGGATTTGCTTTCGCCGGCCGAGGAGGATGCCGGGGCGGCTTCTTTGCTGGCGGCTTGTCTGTACTGTTCGGAGCGATAATCGGTGGCGTAAAAGCCGCTGCCTTTGAAGAGGAGGTTCGCGCCGCCGGTGATGGTTCGTTTGACTTTGCCCTTGCCCCACGGTTTCCGGGGGCAGACCTTGGCCAGGCAGACACGCAACGGTTCAGCCGACATGGATTGAAACTTCTCAAAAGTGTGTCCGCACTTTTCGCAGATGTATTCGTATGTTGGCACAGCCGTTGTTTCTAATAGACTGAACGCCGGTTGCGGTCAAGCCGGGGCAGAGCACGGCAAGGGGGCCTCTCATTTTTTCGCACACGGTTTGGAAATCCATTGGGCGGCGATGGTCGGCTCGGCGGCGCCTTCGACTGCCAGACCCCGGCTTAGTACTGCGTGTCATAAATACGGTGACGTTCGCGGCCAGGGATTTTCGCTCCAGCCGAGGCGCGAGCGACGAGCATACCCGTTCCCGACCTGTCGGGATGAGGAGCGAGCAACGAAGGCTGGAGCGAAAAGACCTGCCGCCCGGGGGGTTGCGCCGCATTTGGGCTGGGGCGGCGTTGCTCCTCAGTCGCAGACCCATCAGGGCATGCTCCTTCGTCGCGCCTTGCCCCAGCCCAAATGCGGCGCAACGAACTTCGAGCGCGGCTTCTCCTGGCAGGAGGGCTACTCGATTTTTAGCGCGAGCTGGACCCATGGGCTGGCGTTGCGCCGCTACATTGCCGGCCAGGAGGCACACCATAGAGCGCTCTCCTTCGTGGACGAACTGAAGCGGTTGCTCGAAAGGAACGGCGTAAAGTATGATCCCCAATACCTGGTGTAGGTGGCGGCCCACCGAGAGTTCTGGCACCCCTGGCGGGGTGCGGGCGAACCCCGGCGCGACTTTCCGGTGGTCGTTCTGCCCTGTCGCCGCAGAACGACCACCGGCTACTTTCTGACAACCCTTGGGGTTGTTGCCAATCCTTGGCCCCTTGGTTACAGCGGGCCTGGCGGAGCAAGTCTCGACCAAGGCCTCAGGCTGCCAAAACGCCGCGCCCAGACACCAACTTTTCGGAAGAACCAAAAAAAGGGCAATTCTCGGACACGCTCCAAAGGCAGAAACACTCGAACAGGTTACGCCCCGAAGAATTTCTGGATTTCGGCAAGGACCTCGACGAAGCGGTCGATTTCCTGGGTGGTGTTATAGAAATAAAAACTGGCGCGGGCGGTGGACTCGACGCCGAGTTTGCGCATCAGGGGTTGGTTGCAGTGGTGGCCGCCGCGCAAGGCGACGCCGCGCTGGTCGGCCACGGTCACCACGTCGTGGGCATGCACGCCCTCGAGCAGGAAACTGACCAGACCGGCGCGCCCGAGGTGCGGGCCGAACAGGCGGATGCCCTTCAGGCGCGCGAGCCGGGCGTAGGCGTAGGCCCCCAGTTCCTGGTCGTGCCCGGCAATGTGCTGCCGGCCGATGTGGTCCAGGTAATCCATGGCGGCGTGCAATCCGACGGCGCCGGCGATGTCGGGCGTGCCGGCCTCGAATTTGTGAGGGGCGTGTTTCCAGGTGCTGTGATGGAAATCGACGCTCAGGATCATCTCGCCGCCGCCCTGGTAGGGCGGCAGGCCCTCCAGCAGTTCCTGCCGTCCATACAAGACCCCGATCCCCGTGGGGCCGCACATCTTGTGGCCGGAAAAGGCCAGGAAATCGCAGCCCAGCTCCTGCACGTCCAGCGGGCGGTGCCCGGCGCTCTGGGCGGCATCGACCAGCGTAGTGATGCCCAGCTTGCGCGCCCGCGCGCAGAGCTCCGCCACCGGGTTGATGGTGCCCAGCGAGTTGGATATGTGCGTCATGGCGAACAGCTTCACCTCTTTGGTGAGGACTTCGTCCAACCGGTTCAGGTCCAGCAGGCCCATGTCCCCGGTCACCGGCAGGAAGACCAGCCCGGCCCCGGTGCGCTCGGCCAGCAGTTGCCAGGGGACGAGGTTGCTGTGGTGCTCCATCTCGGTGAGCAGGAGGCGGTCGCCGGCCCGGAGGTATTTGGCGCCCCAGGACTGGGCCACCAGGTTGATGCCCTCAGTGGTGCCGCGGGTGAAAACGATCTCCTCGGCGCTGCGGGCATGGATAAAGGCGGCGGCGCGGGCGCGGGCGGCCTCGAAGGCGGCGGTGGCGCGATTGCTCAAGGCATGGATGCCGCGGTGCACGTTGGCGTTGTCGCACTCGTAGTAGCGGCGCAGGGCCTCGAGCACCGGCCGCGGCTTTTGGGTCGTGGCGGCGTTGTCGAAATAGACCAGCGGCCAGCCATGGACTTTCTGGTCGAGAATCGGGAAATCGGCCCGCAAGGAGGACCAGTTCATCGGGGTCTGGGCTCGAATGGCGGTGGAGGGGGGCATCTCACATCAATCCCAACTGCAACCTGGCCGCTTCAGTCATCATCGCCTGGTTCCACGGCGGCTCCCAAACCAGCTCGACGGCGACGTCGTCGACGCCCTCCAGCCCGAGCAAGCGGTTTTGCACGTCCTGCGCCAGCATCGGGCCCATGCCGCAGCCGGGTGCCGTGAGCGTCATCTTCACGTCCACGCGATAGCTCGCCGCCCCCAGCGGCGAGAGGTGGCAATCGTAAATCAGGCCCAGGTCGACAATGTTCACCGGGATTTCCGGGTCATAGCAGGACCGCAACCGGTTCCAGATTTCCTTTTCGAGCTGTTCCTGGCTCAGCGGCGCGCCGACGCTCACCGGCGCCGCCGCCGGCTCCAAGCCCAGCGCGTCGGCGTCTTTGCCTTCGATGCGAAACAGGTTCCCATTGACGATCACGGTGTAGGCGCCGCCCAGCGACTGGGTCAGGTAGGCCTGCTCGCCCTTTTGGAGCGTGACTTTGGACCCAATGGGAATCATGGCCGCCTCCACGTCCCGGGCCAGGGTGATGCTCTCGTTGCCACTCATAACCACAAAAACTATAGCCGATTGGGGCCAAACTGTCGCGCCTGACCCTGCAAACCTTCCCACGCCAAGCGGCCTGGCGCAAGTCGGGACGAAGCTCCTTGCCCCAGCGCCGGGCCGCCGGCGCGCGGGGCGCGAGATCCGAGTTGCGCATCCCCAGGGGCTTTGGCTAAATTGGGGCAGGTTACGCACAACCGGCATTTGCGCCAGCATGGAAAGAATTCAGATCAACAATTTTGCGGGGCTGGAGGATGTGAATCTCGAGGTCAGTCGCGTCACCGGTCTGATCGGCCCGGAAGCCACTGGCAAGAGCATCATCGCCAAGCTGCTCTACTTTTTTCGGGAAACAGCCTCGCGGCTGCCCCATGCGGTAATACATGACCGGGAGAGCAGCCAGTACAACGCCGAGTGCTGCGAGCGGTTCCAACGATATTTTCCCATCGGCAGCGGCGGAGTTGCAGACTTCGACATCACCTACACGACCGGGAGCGAACATGTGCGCGTGAAGTTCTGCGGAATGCCGGCGGCGAGGCAGGAGGCTCTGAGCTTGGAGTGGAGCGACTTTTATCCGCGCGCGATGGAGAGGTTGAAGCGTAGGAAAGACGAGCTTTTCGGAGTTCGGACGCAGGGAGATGAATACGCCTCTGAGGAAGTCGGGAGTAAACTGATCCAGGAATACGACGAGGAAGCCAAGGAGATCCTGGGTCCCTGGTCCACTTGCGAGCAGATGTTTATCCCGGCTGGCCGGGCTTTTTTCTCGCAAGTCCAGGCGAGCATCTTCACCACGCTTCATGGCGGTGAGAGCCCCGAGCCGTTCCTGACCGCCTTCGGCTCTTTGCTCGAGTCGACCAAGGCGCGCCTGGACGAAAGAGGCTTTTACGACCCGGTCAAGCCCGACGCTTTCCAGGGCATCCGATCTTCCATCAAAGAGATCCTGCACGCTGAATTGGGCCGAGCCAAAGGGCAGGAGTTCCTTCAGTTTGGTGATGGACGCCAGGCAAAACTAGCCCAGGCATCCTCCGGCCAGCAGGAGGCCTTGCCCATTCTGCGGTTGCTCGCGCTCATCTTCTCAATGCCTGGTTGGCGAGACCGCTCCCTTTACATTGAAGAACCCGAGGCGCACCTCTTTCCGTCGACCCAGAAACAGATCGTCGAACTAATCGGCAGGGTCTTTCGTTGCCGGAAAGACGAACTGTGTCTGGTGGTGACGACTCACAGTCCGTACATACTGACGTCCTTCAACAATCTCCTCCAGGCGGGGAAGCTCTGGAAAGATGCGAATGCGAAGCGAGACCGGCGCGCCGGTGCGCGACTTCCCAAGATTATCCGCGGTTCCTTCAACCCCGGCGAGGTCTGCTTTTACGCGCTCGAGGAAGGAAGGGCCATGCCTATCGTGGACCCCGGAACAGGGTTGATCGATGCCAGCTATATCGACCAGGTCTCGAACGACATCGCAATTGAATTTGATCAACTGCTCGCGGAGGGAAATGAAAAGCCCTGACGGCCGCGAGTGCAGCACTTTTTTGCAGCACCGGAAGATCGCGCTGACTGGCAGGAGAACCTCCACGCTCTATCTTTTAAACCCCCAGGAGCGCAGCGTGGAGCAAGTCGAGGTGGACAATTGCGCCATCACCCAAGGGCCCCGTTGCGATTGGCTGGTTCGCCTCGCAGACATGCTCTCTCAAGAGGAGATTTACGTCGAGTTGAAGGGCTCGGACATCCACCGTGCGGTTGTGCAGTTGGAAGCCACCATCGACAAGCTTTCAGCCGACCGCGCTTGCTTCCGGAAGCGTTGCTTCGTTGTCTTCACGCGCAACCCGATGACCGGCACGGACGTTCAAAAATACAAAGTCCGATTCTTCAGCAGCTTCAGGGCGATTTTTAGTCTCGTTAAAGACAAGGAAGAGGTTCCGCTTTAAACCCTCCCAATCACACCAGCGGCGGGCGGGCAACTAAGCCGTTTATGTGGAGCTCCACATAAACGGTTAAGCCGCCTATCCCCGGACGCGACCGCCAGCATCCTCCTACGTCTCCTGGTTTTCCGTCGTGACGGGCTGGCCTTGGCCTTTGATGGCGGCCATGAGGGCGTGCCAGGCCAGGATGGCGCACTTGACCCGCGCGGGGAACTTGTGCACGCCGGCGAAGACCGCCAATTTCCCCATGTCCCCCACGGCCCGGCCGGTGGTCACCATGGCGTGCACCTGATCGAACATCTGTTCGACTTCGCGCCGGGTCTTGCCCTTAGCCGCCTCGGTGAGCAGGGAGGCCGAGGCCTTGGAGATGCAACAACCGGAACCGACGAAGCTGATGTCCCGGATGACGTCGCCTTCGAGCGCGAGGTAGAGCTGCAACTCATCGCCGCACAGCGGGTTGTGTCCCTGGGCGGAGCAGGTGGGGTGGCCCAGCTCATGGAAATTCCGCGGGTGCTTGCAATGGTCGAGAATCACCTGCTGATAGAGATCGTTGAGTTCGTCAAACATGCGGTGTGAGTTTTAAGTCCGAAATCCGAGCGCCGATTGCATAAGTCGCGCCCTTCGCCTAAGGCAGAGGGTTCTGGTGAGGGGGAAGCAATCACGGAAATCGCTAACCGCCAGCGTTCTGCCATTGGCTCCCGAATTCACTTTTTCTCCGCCACACGGGGGTTGGCTTCGAGCCGAGCCCAGAGGAGCTGGTCCAGTTCTTCGCGGACGGGCGCGCAGCGGATGCGTTCGATGATCTCGCCGGCAAAGGCATGAATCAGCATCCGCCGGGCGGTTTCGGCGCCCAGGCCCCGGCTGCGGAGATAGAAGATGGATTCCTCGTTCAACTGGCCGACCGTGGCGCCGTGGGTGCATTTCACGTCATCGGCATAGATCTCCAACTGCGGCTTGGTGTCCACGGTCGCGTCTTCGGAGAGCAGCAGGTTTTTGTTGGTCTGCTTGGCATCGGTTTTTTGGGCCGCGGGGCGGACGAGGATTCGGCCATGGAAGACGCCTTTGGACCGTCCGTCCAGGATGCCGTTGTAGTACTCGTGGCTGGCGCAGTGCGGGGCGGCGTGGTCGACGACCATGTAATGGTCGGCCAACTGGTCGCCCCGGGTCAGGTAGAGCCCGTTCAAAAGGCACTGAATACCGGCGCCCGCCAGGCTGATGCCTAGATTGTTGCGGGAGAGTCTGGCCCCGGTGGCAATCGAGTGGGAGGCCAGGTTGCAGCCCCGCCCCAAACGGGCGTGGAGGGCCGCGATATGGAAGGCGCCCAGGCTCTCATCCAGGAACTTGCAATGTTCGACCACCGCCCCCTCGCCGAGCACCAATTCGGTGACGGCGTTGGTAAAACAGGGCGCGTCCGCCAGGCTGACATAGCTCTCGATCACCGTCGCCTGGCTGGCGGCTTCGGCCAGGAGCAGACTGCGCGGATGCGAAGTGGCCCCGGCCTCCTTCCCCGTCGAGATGAACAGCAGGTGAATCGGCGCCTCGAGGATCTTGCCCGGCGGGACCTGGACGAACGCGCCGTCCTGGAAAAAGGCCGTGTTCAGGGCCGTGAACGGGCCGGCCTCTTCCTGGGCCCAACGCCCCAGGTGTTGCTCGAGCGGCCCGGAATCGCCAGCCAGGGCGGCGGCCAGGCTGCCGATCACCACCCCCGGTTCCAGCCGGGCGGTCGCCGACGGGCCGGCCACGTAATGGCCGTCCACAAAGACCAGGCGCGCGGCCGGCAACCGGCCGAAGGTGAACCTGGCCACGGTCTCCGGCGTGAGACCATCGGGCGGGGCCTGAAAAACCGGCTTGAACGGCAGGTTCGCAATCGGCGCCACGTTGGTGAACCGCCAGTCCTCCTGCTCGAGGGTCGGGAAACCCAGCTCGGCAAAGCGCGCGATGCCGGCCTTGCGGAGCGGAAAAAGCCACGCCGGCTGCTGCGTTTCCTTTTCGAACCGCTCGAACTTTTCCAGGTGCGGGTCGGTTGCCTTCATATTCGGGCTCCCGGTTTTTTTTGAACCATCGTCCGTGCTGCTCCAACCATCTGTCAAACTGAGTCAGTTAGTTTCCCATGCGATGGAGCTCAACGCAAGTCGGCCCGGAAAATCCTCGCGCTTTGCGCGGATTTCAGACTATAAAGGTCCAAAGAAAGGCAACGACGCTCATGAAACAGGCCAGCGCTTTACAGCCCCACGATGGTAATCCGGGGCGCAACTCCTGCAATCGCCTCCCGAGATTCCAGATTGTTTCCCTGCTCCTGCTGGCACTGGCCGGCGGCGGAACACTCGGCCGGGCCGAGGCCAGGCGGGCGGACTTTCGTTACTCGCCGCCCTGGTGGCAAACGGCCATCTGCCGGCCCGACGACCCGGACAAGACCCTGGTGGGCAAGGAGGGCCAACTGCTTTTCGACTTTGGCGGCGGCGGGGTGCGGAATTTCGGCCTTTGTCTCCAGTTTGAACTGGGGGGCGGCTCGCGCTGGCTGCGGCAGCAGACCCTTTCGCCGCGCGCGCCCATCGTCCAGACCTGGAAGGAGGCGGCAGGGGTGGAGGTGTTGGAGGAAACCTTCGTGGCGGCTCCAAAGCCGGGCGAGCGCCAGGCGCCGGCGGCCGAGACCATCCTGGCGGGAGTGGCGGCCGGGGCGGCTTACGCCACCTATCCCGGCGGCGGCCTGCCGGAACGCCAGGCGGTCGTGCTGGTCACCCTCAGCAATACCACCACCGCCGCCACGACGCGGCAGCCGGTGCTGCGCATTCAGAGCGTCGGTCCCGTGGGCTTCAACGAAAGCGACCGCACGATTGCCGCCGGGCAGGGGACGCGCATCGCCGCCTCCGAAGGCATCGAGTCGTGCGC